>Ga0114962_10002906_pt1 | contig 14041 bp, 27 predicted proteins | sample C_130820_MF_Meta_FD_87017 | JGI IMG/M metagenome (GOLD analysis project Ga0114962, IMG submission 87017) | Freshwater microbial communities from Lake Croche, Canada to study carbon cycling - C_130820_MF_MetaG | ecosystem: Environmental > Aquatic > Freshwater > Lake | place: Lake Croche, Canada... | reverse complement strand
GACGATAAAGACTCGCTGGCGTCTATGAGGCGCTCCCATGTCTGAAGCTGCCACCACGAACGGTTCTGCGGTGTAGCCCGCTTCTTCCAAGCCGCTGAGTACGGTGTCAATGCCTCGACTATAGAGGGCAGGGACATTCTCAGCCAGAACAAACCGAGGTTTGACTCTGGAAATAACGTCAAGCATGGCGAACCATAGTCCTGAACGTTCGCCCGATAATCCTGCGCCTTTACCTGCCGTGCTGATGTCCTGACAGGGAAATCCTCCTGACAGGAGGGTAACTCGTCCTCGAAAAGACTCAGCGTCAAAGGTTGTAACGTCGTCATGAATGGGCACTCCAGGGAAGTTCTTTGCCAACACTAACTGACAAAATGGTTCGCGCTCCACAAATGCGATAGTCTCAAATCCTGCCCAGTGTGCGGCAATGTCAATTCCGCCGATACCAGAAAATAAAGAGAGATGCGTCACGATTGCGCTTCCTCCGCTGGTTTATTGCCGAAGGCGTGTTCCTCCCGGTCTGCGATCAGCCGTCGCAATTCGGGCAGGTTGGTGACGATCGTAATCGCCTTCTGATCCATCAACCGCTTCTGTTCGGGGCGAACCTCCGCGCTGTGTCCTGCCTTGACATCCACTCCGAGCCACATGAGGGCGGGCCAGTGCAGACCATGCACGAACAAATCGGGACACCCCGGCGTATTGCCCTGCCAACCGGTAGGGTAGAACGACGTGCCACAGTCCTGGCACTTAACCATCCTCCGCGCCTTACCCGTCTCCAACACCAGATAGCCGTTCACGGCAAGCCATGTCACCATCTCGCGCTGGCGTTCCGCTTCGCTCCGTTCGTCCTTCGGTTCGTGCAGGTTCAGGGGTGAACGACGCTTCGGTTTGTCGGCGGGAGCCGGAACCAGATAGGCGGTCGGGATATCTTCAAGGACAGGATGCTCTTCGTACCCCACGACCGCCACCGGGCATCGGGTATCGGGCATCACGCACCGCACCTCGCCAATCACGCCGACCAGTGCATTGAACGCCTTCGGAACGCCGGGGCGCAGAGTGACTCGCATACCAACGCTAATTTCAGTCAAGTCTGTATCCTTCTGAAAAAATCGCCCCGGCGTTTTGCCGGGGCAGTCTCTCTTTTCCGCAAACCATCCGTCATCATTCAAACGGGTCTGGGATATCGCCTTCCTCCGTGACCGCTTTGGGCGTCGGCGTCTGCGCGGGGCGCGACATCGGCGATTCCTCCGCTCTCAGGTGCGCCGACACATCCGGCAAGGGTCTGTTCTCCGGCGCCAGCCATGAACCAAACTTGACCGCTGAGGAACCGTCCGCATTGACCACCGGCGTCACCAGTGCGTAACCCTTCAACCCGACCAAAGACTTCAACCGAATCCGGGGAGCCTCGCTTTTGGTCAACGGACGTCCGAAAATCTGATCCACGAGGTGCGTCAGTTTCGCTTTCTCGTGGCCATAGTTCAGTCCTGTCCAGAGCGTGATGACCATCGGGTTTCCCTTCTCGTCTTTTCTGGTCAACGCTTCAAACGTGATCTTGAACTGCTCCTCAATTACTCCCGTTTTCTGGTTGGGGAATTTACCCGCAACCCGATTGATACTGGCAATTGTTACTGCGTGTTGACCGGGAGGAAGCAGGGTAAACTGACCGCTACCACTGCCGGGGTCGCTATAACCCATGTAAAGATCGTCTTCTGTTTCAGGCATTTTGCCATTCCTTTTGCCTCACCCCGGCGGCAGGGGGAGGACTTTTTAGAGTTTAGAAACCGCCAGATAAAAAATCAGAATTGCGTCTACGCAAATATGCTCACCGGCTCGTATTCGTCGTCATCCCAGAGGGCGTTCGCGTTCGCCAACGGTTCTTCCGGTTCGTAAAGGTTGGTTAAATCGTCCTCACAGGGCATCCACACATCGCCATCATCGGGCAGGAGTTCGCAAAGAGGGAAAAGCATCGCCATGTGTCAAACCTCGGACGGGACGGGCGCAAACGTTCTTCCCAGAAGCCGCCCCGTCCGTCTTTCTGAAAAATCAGGGAGTGTAGTCCCGCCCACACTCCCTGTGAGATCACCGCTGACGGAGGAGACGGAGGACACGTTCTTGTCGGCGGCTTCCCCGGCGTTATCGCCTGCCGGGAAACTGGTCGAAGCGCACAACAATCGGCGGACGACCGCTTCCAGCCGCGCCGGATCGGGCGTCTGGGAGTAGTGTCGGACAATCGTAATGCGTTTCATGTCTGCATTGTAGCACAAATAATGCGATAAATCGCAATAAAAGTGCGGTAGGAAAGAAAAAAATTTTCACAGGGAACCGGGAGCGGTCTGGATCAGGGTCGCCACATCGGTCTTGAGGACGCTGGCGACGACACGCAGTTTAGGAAAAGGGCAGGAAGTTTGACCCCGTAGCCATGCGTCGATTGCCCTCGAAGACGCCTTCACGCCTCTGCTCTGCAGTTCCTTCGCCAGAGAATACTCATCATGACCGCTTGACTGCATCGCAAGGTAGAGGTCTGACCACAGACGCCCGCCACGGACGCCCCTCTGTTTCGCGTATAGATTAGTTCTCACACCAGCATTATAGCACAAATAATGCGTTATCTTTACCTTGATAGTGTCGCATTAATTGTGCAACAATGACAGCAGGATAGGGTCTGTGTGTACTGAATAGGAATTAAATTTATGCGATTCAGCAGTACAATCACAGCGCCAGAACAAGACAAAATGGCGAAACGGGCGCGAATCATCACGGATAAAGAACGGAGAGCGGCGGCGGATTTCGCCCTCTGGCAGAAGGAGGCGCGTCTGCGTATGGGATGGTTGATGCAGGAGCTGGCGTCCCGTATTGACTACGCCCCGTCCACCGTGAGGCTCTATGACGCCGACAGCGCTGCCGGGATGGATCATGAGGAACGCTACCGGCGCCCCAGTGAGAAGTACATCGAAGCGGTGGCGACGGCGACAGGCGCCGACCTATCCGCAGGACTCATCGCCGCCCGACTCCTCCTCGCTGAAGGGGAGAGCAGTCAACACGCCGCCCGTGCTGTTGCGGAAGATTTGCGTCGTCTGCTGGCAAAAGTCGAAGGCAAATCGCCGGAGATGACCCGTGACCTACCAGAAGACGCGGCGGAGATTGTCGATTGGTACGAAGGGACGCCCGCTGGCCCGCTAAGAGAATCCATCCGTGACTTTGCCCGACGGATGTACGAACTGGGTCAGCAGGACTATTCCCGGCGCACAGATATCGTCGGCAAGAAGGCGGAGGATAACGCGGACTGAGATGTTACTGACGGACGATTACCGGGTAATGGCGGCAAAACGGATTGCCGCTGAATTGATTCGGTTAGCGGCAGGGATGAACATGACCTGTCCGCGCACCTGGGTCATCGTCGCCGTGCGGCTGAGAATCACGCCCTCACCCTACCCGATGTCGGACAAGCACCCTCCAGAGAAGCAGAGCCGGGGCTGGCTCGTCCACAATTCGGCGCGTGATGCGTGGGTGATTGAGTGGAACACCGGACTGAGCGAACGGGAGCAATCAGAGGCGATTGTCCACGAATTGGCGCACTGGTTCCAACGCGCCGCCACCAGCGAATGGGTGTGCAATGAACCTGCCGTCTACTGGTACGAAGGCCCCGACGACGAACGACACCGTATTGCCCGGTTGGTCGAATCTCTGGTTTTCGCGTAAGTGAGGACAAGTGAGGGGTTTGACCTATTTCGTATAACTTTTCTATATTGTTTTTTTCTACGCGGAAAGTTTGGCAAAAAAGGTCAAACTGGTCACTTGTGGTCACTGAATAATGCAAAGCCTGAAAACCCCCGTCGTCCTCTATGTCCGCGTCTCCTCCGACAAGCAGAAAGAGCAACACACCGTCGAATCGCAGCTGTACGCCCTGCGTCGTTACTGCGATCAGGCGGGCGTACAGGTCGCCAACATCTACTGTGATGAGGGCGTCAACGGCGATCTACCCTTCACCCAACGTTTGAACGGTCAGCGCCTGCTGACGGACGCCGCACAGGGGAAGGTAGGCACCGTACTGGTGTACCTCTATGACCGCTTCTCCCGTGACGTTTTCGAGGGACTGCTGGCGGCGCGTCTCCTGAAAGACGCCGGGGCGGTACCGTTCTCCATCATGGAACCGTTCGACATCAATTCGTCGTTCGGTCAGTACCAGTTTGTGCAGAGTCTCAACAACGCCGAACTGTTCAAGGCGCGAATCCTCGAAAACCTCCGCAACGGAATGCGGCGAAGTGCGAGGGACGGTAACTGGGTCAGCGGCGCTCCTCCCCTGGGCTACCGATTTGAGGGCAAGCCGCGCCGGATCGTGCCGGATGAAGATAATCTGGTTCCTGTCCTGAACCTCTCCCACCCCGCTTTTGTCCGGTGGCTGTACCAGCGCATCATCGATGGTAGCGCAATCAGCGGGCTGGCGACGGAACTGAACCTTCTCGGAGTCCCGCCGCCGTTCCTGCTGACGGGACGCAAGCAACGCTCCGCACGGGTTCCCCAGTGGCGTCCCTCCGCAATCTACTCCCTCATCACTAATCCCGCGTACAAGGGCGAGCTGGTCTGGGGACGCAACAACTACCACAACCCCAACGCCCCAAAAGAGATCATACGCCGCACCTGTCCCGCGCTGGTCGAGGAGGAAACGTGGAACGCCGCGCAGGACGCCATGAAAGTTAGAGCCATGACCGCAAAACGAAACGGGAAAAGAAACTACCTGCTGTCCGGTCTGATCCGGTGCGGTGTCTGCGGCTCCAGTTACACCGGACGCACCTACAGCGCCGCCACCTACGAACGCACGAACGGCCAGTCAGGAGCCGCGTACACTTGCGTCCGTTCTCACGCTTCCTTCGGAGCGGAACCCTGCCACGCGACATCACTGCCCTTGAGAGCGGAGCAGACCGTCTGGGAGGACATCCTGAGCGCCCTCAACGATCCCGCGCAGGTCAGCGCCGCAATTGAGAAAATCATCGCAGAACAGGCGGCGCAACAGCCCGACGAAGAATCCATCCTCCGAACGCTCAAGACCGCACAGAGGGCGAAAGAAGAGGAAAAGGCGGCGCTACTGCGTCTGTACCGCTCTGGCAGGATCACGGACGCCGAGCTGGACGCGCAGATGGCGGATGTGCGCCGGGAAGAGAACGAACTCTCCGTCAAAGTGTTGGTGTGGAAAGACCGGGAGGTAGACCGGGAAAAGACACGGATGGCGGCGAAAACGGCAGTGACGCTGATGGCGGAACTGTCGCGCAAGATCGCCGAAGCGAAAGAAGCCGACTTTGAACTGCGCCAGTACGTCGTCCGTTCCCTCATCGAAAAGATCGTCGTAGACACCAGTAGAGATGAAAAAGGGAGGCTCGAACCGATCATGCACCTGCACTACCGGTTCGAGCCTCCCTCATCGAAACAGACGCCCAATGCGTCAATTGGATTTGCTACAGTTCACTGTATGGGAACCAATCGACGTAGGCGCAAGAAAATAACGCCTATTTGACCACTCGATGAAACAGGTCGGATGCCGCATCACGGTGCGCCAGTGCGACGATAGTCGGTGGATTGACTACCCACCGACCCTCCGCCGTGGTGAACTTCAGGTAGCAGATATCCCACTTGCCCAATACCTGTGTGGGTGGGACGCACTGCCAGATGTCGGAGTCCACATCGCCGCCAATGCAGATGCGAACAAGACTAAAGCCATCTGGCAACTCCCGCTTGCCGGATACGATCTCTCGCAGGGGCGCATCCATCCAGTCCACCACCACCGCTTTCGGAGTGGGCTTCGCCTGGACTGCCGATTCCCGCTTCGCCTGTGCCGCTTTTGCCGCGATGATTTCGCGTTCGCGCAGGTACTGTTTCGGCGTCGGCGTTGGGTCGGGCTTAACAGCAGATTCACGTTTTGCCTGTGCCGCCATTGCCGTGATACAGGTATGGCAGGTGGTCTGCGTGGCGGGCTGGGCGCATACGGAACAGGATAGCGGTTTCTCGGCGACAGGCTCCGCAAGCATCGCTTCCAGCAAATCCCCCAGTTCGCGGATTGCCGGAACCGCGCAGAACGTATTGGGAGAAAGCAGGTTGCTGATGCGTTTCGCATTGATTCCCGTCAACTGTGCTATCTGGTCAACCGAGAATCGTTTCCGCGCTCGTACGTACAGACCCCGCGTTCGCGCCAGAGCCTCGTCACGCTCCGTTCGCCGCTCTGCCTTCGTCTTTTGTGGTTCCGCCCCGTTCGCAATTGACAGCAACTCATCATCTGTCAACGTTGCCTGTAGCGACTCTAACTGAGCAGTAAACTCGCGTAACACTTCCAGTTTGTAGTAATCGGGGCGGCCCATAATATTGGTGATGCGCTTCCGATCCGTCCCGATGCGTTCCGCGATTTGAGCGTTCGTTAGAGGCAGTTCCTCACGCCGCGCTTTCAACAGGGCATGAACCTCTGCGCGAACGAGTGCAACGCCTACCGTTTCCGCAACCGCCATTTCGGGCGTTGGTTCTGATTCTGGCGTATCCTGTACAGATGTTTGTGCATTAGCGCCCAGAGTAGAATCATAATCGCCGTCGCTTGAAGTGACCGAGAACCCCCTGTCGGTAAATCCGATGATATGTGGAGTCTCGAACGCGGACATCTTCTGGGCCTCAATCTCCAGCGCATCCACCACGTGTCGGGATAGTCCCAGATATCCGAGCGCTGCCTCAAAATCGTTCTCGGCTTTGGCAATTGCTTCTGTGTACCGGGATTCCGCCTCGTCGAGACTGAGGCGCCGGGCGTTGATTGCGTCGGCAACCTTGGTCAGAAGGGGCAGTATTGATGCGCTCATGATTGCGCCTCCTCATCAACGATTGGCAGTTGGATATAGCGCCGCAGAGCGCTCGGAAAAATCAACCGGAATCCGGTCATTTCGCACTCAGAGCGGAGGTTGCGGATTGCCTCCGCTATGGATGCGCCATATCCAGACGCGCATATCACAGAGCAACCATAACTGCCCAAGATAGCGCGAAATCTACTGCCCATAGCGGCAACGGCGACAATGCGGGTCTGGTAAATCACGATTGCGCCTCCTCATCAATGTCCCTGTCAATTTCCAGATACTCGCAATCGCTCAGAATCGCGTGATAGAACCCACCCGCACAGGACAGGTACATCACCACGCCCTGCCACCAACCCGGATACATGGCGCTCGTCAGTAAAAGCCCTGCGGCAAACCATGCAACGAAAACGAGCGCCATGAACCATCGACGCTCGGTCAGGCTGATCTGCGAGTGATTGCCCAAAACCATCACTGGTTCTGGCAGGGGCGCGACGACGTACTCATCGTCTGGTTGGTCAATCTGACGGATGATGCTGTCACATGGCTGGCATTGATGGCGTTGCCATTGTCGCAAGCGGTAGCGGCGAACCTCGCCGGATATGTCGGGATAGTTCATGATTGCACCCCTTCCCTGATCCGATCCAGCGTGATGCGAGCGACATTGATTGCTATATACAAATCGGTAGCAGGGTCAGACGCTTCGGGCATCAACTCCACTGCCTCAATCAAATCAATGATCTGGATATACAGGTCATAGGCTAACGTAACCAACGCCTGATTTGCTATCCTCCATTGCTCCATCGTCTCCACTACTGCATCTGTGGTATTCTCTGTCTGTGGCATAGCCAACTCTATGTCCTCCTGCCCCGTCCCGTTCGTGCGTGGACGGGGCTTTGTAGTTCACCGCACCCTCGTTCAATCCTAAATCCCACCCGGCGGAATCGAACCGCCCTCACGTTTGCGCTCATTCCTCGCTCGTCTGAGCTACCACTTGGGCAGGTAGTGTCCTCTCTGTAAAAAAGGGGGCGGCAAAATGTCCCGCTTGCCGCCCCATTAGAGGAGTTTTACGCTAAGCACACTCATTATAACACAAATTAGCGCATTATAAATGCGGTAGAGTTATTTTTTTGCGCTCGGTAACTTTAGGATAGCAGGGAACGTCTCAGTGGATAATGGTAAAACTCCTGATTGTCTGTCTGATGATGACCGTCTGCATTGCGCTGATGGTTTGCGCCATTTTCTGGTTAATCGCGCCCCGGTCACGCGGTGCGGCGTTTGTTGATTGGTGGGGTGGAGTAGTGGAGCGGTTGATCTGGGGAGCGGGGAAATAGAATGTTCACAGGAGAAGCGGCGGGCGGCGCCCTGCTGGTCGGCGGCATTGCCTATCTGGTCTTTTGCGCTCTGGTCGCCGACATCGGCTGGCGCAAGGGTCGCGGCTGGTTCGCCGGTTTCCTGCTGTCCCTGTTATTCACTCCGCTGATCGGCGGAATCGTCCTCGGACTGCTCTCCAAACCCGTTAACGTCCCTGCCACTGATGTCCGCGTACCGTGCCCCCAATGCAAGGAAGGCATTCTCGTTGATGCCGCCCTGTGCCGCTTCTGCCACACGCCGCTGTCATGGCAGGGGAACACGCCCTCAATCCGGTAGCCTTACTTGAAAGCCTACTCGAAAGAAAACCTTGCGAGTAGCTATCTATCTATCTATCTGGCTACCACATCGGCGCTGGTCGCTCAGGGCGAGGCATCTGCGCCAGTGGTCGCACGATGACGGCATCCCGTTCCAGTGACACAGCCCAGGCAGACCACCGCCGAATCTGAACGCGCATGAACTGGGCGACCGTAAGACGTTTTCCCGCCCATTCCACCGCGCCGTCAATGACCGGGTAGATGATGGCGTCGTTCATTCTGCCACCTCTACCTTCGTCACCCATTCTGCCCTATGGACGCCGTCGTCACCCGTCCAAAACCCGACAAGGCGAATTGAACCGGGAGCCTGTGCAACAAAATCCGCAATTCCCCCAGAGCCATCCCAATAGCGCACGAAGCAATTGTGGCGCAGGGCAATGGCGCAATAATGCAGGTATGTTTCTGCGTCCACCACCACCGCCTCACCATTATTGAGAGACTCGATATCCATCACTCGTTGCCTTTCGTTACGCCCTCATTCGCCGCCATTTTCCGTATCGCAATTTCCATAATTGCAGTCTGACTGACGCCCAACTTTCTCGCCAGTTCTTCCAACAGTTCTCGCCCTTCGTCTGTCAGGCGGATACCCGTCTGTTTCTTTGTTGTTGCCATGCTTTCACTGTATCACACCATGCTAAAAATAGTCAATAAAAACCTTCTTAACTATTGCAATGTATAACACTATGGTATATAATAGAGGCATAAGAGACGGAGGGTACGAAAATGTCTACAATCTACGAAGTGGGAAAAACGACTGAGGTGACGGTTTGCACAAAGGGTGATTTTAGCGTCACTCGCATGACGACAGGGTACGCCTATCCGCGAAACGGCAACACGCACAACCCAACCCCCTCCTACATTTGGACTGCCTACCGGGGCGGCGAACGAATTGGAATCGCCTATACCTTGCGCGGTGCAAAAGAATACCAATCGGAGGAATGAACCATGAAATTCATCAGCGATATTTATGAATTTGAGTTTGTGATGGACACGACCACAGCGTCCTGCGAATACTGCAAACGCGATCTGGCGACGGATGAACTGGATGCGGCGGAAACCATCATCCGCTACGAATCAGCGCCAAGCGAGACGGACACAATGACCATCTACGAATGCGAGGAATGCCGGGACGCCCGATATGAGGCGATGAGCGAGTATATCGCCTGAGAGACAACGGGAGGGGTGAGATTCCCCTCCCACTGACCAAACGCAATTAATGCAATATAAGGAATAGAATCAATGGCAAACCAACCGACTTATCAGTACATCTGCCGCTATTCGGGCGGCGTCTGCATCAAGCCCAGCCTGAAGGAGTTACGGACGGCGACGGACGGCATGGAGGGCAGGAAGTTTGCGTGTTTACACCCAGACGGCAAAATACAGGGCATCAATGCCGGGGGCGGACACAGGGAGATAGACCATGAGGAACTTGAAAAGTTCTGGGCAATCCTGTTCCGCACTAAATTGGTAAAACCATGAAAGCAAGGGGGGCAGTAATCACTGCCGCCCAACACGAAGGGATAAGAATCTGACAGATAGCTCGGTCAACGTTGACCGGGCTTTTCCTTTCCTGAAAAATAAATGCCGGTATTATTCAAATAACCCTTGCATGAGGATTGAAACATGGTATACCACTGTTGTGAGGATTGAAACAATGATGAAATTTACGACAATTGACGAGCGTGTGGCAACAGGGCGAGAAATCGCCCGTTTGACCGATGGTAAATTCTGGACATCGCAAGATAACGGCAAAGTACGCGTGTATTTTGATCAGCAGTACGTTGAGGTCTGTGAGGACGGTATCGACATTACGCAGACCAAGACGCAGAGCCAATGTCGATCAGACGTAAAGGGCTTGTGCCGCGAAAACGACCTTCCCGTCTACGAAGTGACGAAGGATCGAAAATTCCGCATTAGTAAGTATTTCCACAAATTCGATTAGTCGAAACTCCTTCGGGAGTCGTGCGGAAATGGTCTACCGCGCCTGATGAGACAGACCAGAATGAGGATTTAAGACAATGGCAACTGCTCTTGAATTGGTACGCGAGTACATGGACAACGAGAAGATAACGATTGACGAGGTTACTGGTGAAGTTGAACTTCGGGAAACAGGGCAACGGTACGGGTACGTTTTCATCGGCGAATCCGCTGTGCGTAACCATCTGGAAACGTTAGCGCGAGACTACGGCAATGAATGGACAGGCGTCGAAGATGCAGTCCTCTACCAATCGCCTTATGAAGCGAGCGAAGGCTTGAAGTATTTGGGCGAAGAGGTTTGGTATCAATCAGCCTAATGACTGACCAACAAGAGACGATTCCCTGCCGTGTCTGCGGCAGGGAGCTACCCGAATCGGCGTACAACCCGTCGGCGCTATGGTTGATTAGCGCAAACAATGGAGAGCACTATCTCCGAAAGCGACCACGATGCCGCGAGTGCCAAAAGCGTCAATTCGACGCATGGTACGCCAATCCCGAAAACAAACGAAAACAGGTGGATAATGTGCTGAGACGGCGCAATGAAGCGAAATAGGATAGACAAAAGCCCGGTCATTGACCGGGCTTTTTCTTTGCGCCATTCACGCGCCATTTTCCGTGTCACGTGCCAACCGCTTTTCGACTACCCGGTTTATCGCCGCCATTGTGCGCTTTACCTCTGCCGCCATCACAGCAGGGTTTTGCCTCTCTAATTGTTCCAGACGCCATGCCGCTGACATGAGCGCATTCGCTCCGTCTCGCACATGACCTATCCCCGGCGCTGTCAATTCATCTTTTTGCAGTAACGGTATCAGGATGTAGAGCCTCTGCGCTTCCTCGCGTAATGCCTGAGCCATCTGTTGTTTCGGTGTCACCATGTGCCTCCGTTGCCGCTGTACGCCTTCACATAGCCGTCCTTGAGCATCGCGTATCCTTGCGTCTGTGTCGGGTTTGTGCGGGGCGATTTATGGATGTACATCATTTTGCGAGGATCAGCCGCGCAACCAAGACAGACCGCCTGGAACCTTCCAGACAGATCAAGTCCCGATTCCGCATGGTGCTGATGCCCCATGACGACGCTTGAGAGGAACTTACTGCACAGTTTCTTCGCCACCCCTAAAGGATTCGCCTGACTGTAATTCGCGCCGTGCAATAAGCGGATGTCCCTGCCGCCCGATGAGACTTCCGCCTGTTCGTACCCAGACCATGCAATCCTCGCCGGGGTGCGAAACACTCTGGGCAAAATAAAGTTCGGGTCTACCTGATTGCGATACGTTTTTAGCCACCATTCATCGTGGTTGCCCATGAACACCAACCCTGACTCAAACACGTTGGTGAACGCATTGAACACTACCTCTGCGACAAGGATATCATCCTGAAAACGGTTAGCGCTCCAACTATCCATTTTGGAATGCTTACTAAACTGCCCGGCGTCCATGACATCACCCAGCACCACAAACCGGGTAATGCGTAGTTTCTCGGCTGTCCTAAAAAACCGTTCAATCAACGACTTGTCAAAGAACGGAATATGCAGGTCGGAGATCAGCGCATAATCCCCCTCCAGCCGCTCCCATTTGTCTGCGTAGGGCGTTGGTGAGTCCGGCAGTTCGTAGTCCGTGACCACCGATTCCTGCGCCCATAATGGCGATTCCATAGCGATAGTAGCCGTTGGTTTTTCGTTGGGCGTATCAGGAATTGACGCTTCTGCCTGATGACGGGCAAGCGGCAACTTCAAATGTCGCCGGTAGTCATGGATTGTTTTGCCAGACACATTCCATCCCTGTGCCGTCAGCTTCTCAGCAATGGTCGCGTCACAGGACGATGCCCGATACGCCGCCATGAACATCTCCAGCCGATTACCGCTGAGTATTTCTTCATGAGTCACGAATCACCGCCTTTCGTTATGTCTTAAGCTACAGAGTCGCCTGTCGGAACCGGAGCAGGAAGGCGCACCACCCATGAAACGCCGCCATCCGCGTTGAATTGCGCCATCGTGCGAAAGCCCTTCGCGCCGGATATCCTCCCCGTTCGCGTACTGGAGTTTTCGGCGACCAATGGAACATCGGAGCCGTTGACGCGCCCTACCCAGATACCGACATGACCGAAACCGCCCGAACCCTTTTCTTTGTAGAGAATGTCGCCCAAACGGTATTCCGTATCGTCATCCGGCACAAATCCCAAAGCGTGTTCTCGGAACTCCTCTGCCGTTTCTCTGGCAGAATCCTGATAATAGGCGTTGTAGCGGCGACCATAGATAGACTGCATGATCTGCCGCACGAACCTCTGGCAGTAACCGGGACGTTTTTCAAATGCGTCGTCCCTGACCGCTTTTCGTGCGGCGATTGCCAGAGGTTCATTGACCGTATCGGGTATGTGAGACATTAGGGATACTCCTCTGCTACGCTTGCGTAGCATCAATTATTGCGTCGTTCGTTAAACCAGATTCTCGCAAGGCAACACAAAACAAAAAGGGCGGCAGTCATCAGACTTACCGCCCCGATTTGCATATTTTCGGACATCGTTCCCTCCTGTTTCTTCACAGGGGCGACGTTGCCCGGTTGGTTATTTCGTTAAAACGGCGTCACTTCTTCAACGTGACTTGCTCGCTTGCCCACTGGAAGAACATCTGCGAAAACAGAGTCAGGTCGCCGTCTTCCGCCGCCTTGAGTGCGATATTGCCGCGCAATGTGCCGAGAATCTGGCGAATCGCCCACTTCTCGATAAATCCTAATTTAAGAGTCATTTTTGTCACCATTATTCTTCGGTTTGTCGTTCGTCGTTTGATCTTTCAGGGAAAACAGATATCCCAGCAATGCCGTCAGCGCCGGGAAAAGAAACGCCTTAAGTTCATCCGGAACAGGTTTTCCTTGCAGGGTGAGATAGGCGTACTCTGCCGCAAGAGACGCGACGATCAGCAGTAGGACAATGCCCAGCGCCAGATACAACGGCGCAGGCAGTTGCGGCAGTTTGGAGAGAAAGTTTTTCATCGGCGTAGTTGCTCCAACGCCCGTAGGCGCTTCTCATGGTCATCAATCGCCTTGTCCTGGCGTTCGTTTTCCTTGTTCAAATTGTTCGATAGTTCCGTCAACTTGTTGTCAACGCCCTCAATGTGGTAGGCAAGCGAATCGATCCGGGAAATGATAGTGTACCCTCCTGCCAGCAGGGTAATGATCAATCCCGCAACCGCCGCCACTGCCGTCAAGATTTCGGGCCACCGCTTTTCCGTCACATCCCAAATACGATCACGCATATTCGCCTATCCTTTCGTTAGGTGGGGTCTGTCTTTGCCGTCAGGAGTCCGTTTGTGAAGGTCAGCGACCCGTTCGCGCCGCCTCCGGTCAGTTTGGCGAGGGTGACGGTTGCCGAAATGCCATCCGCAATCGTGACATTGGTCCGGGAATTTCCACTGTCATCAGCTACCGTCACATTCGCGCCGATAAAGTTCAATGTCGTTTGTTGTGCGGCAGACGAACCTTCGTCCTGAATCGTGGAGTACCCGGCAGTAATCCCGCCGCCGGTAGACGAACGTGACGAGTACGCCGACCCTCCCCCACTGCTCCCGTT
>Ga0114962_10002901_pt1 | contig 14047 bp, 22 predicted proteins | sample C_130820_MF_Meta_FD_87017 | JGI IMG/M metagenome (GOLD analysis project Ga0114962, IMG submission 87017) | Freshwater microbial communities from Lake Croche, Canada to study carbon cycling - C_130820_MF_MetaG | ecosystem: Environmental > Aquatic > Freshwater > Lake | place: Lake Croche, Canada... | reverse complement strand
TTAACAGCATCTTTATTGTTATCACGCCATGCTTGTTTAGACATATTGATCCTTTGAATTTTTTATTGTATTCAAAGACTATATTATTCCAACGACTATTTTACATCTTTTACAATTTGCTGAAGGGGAAGGACTCGAACCTTCAACCTACGGATTCAAAGTCCGCCGTTCTGCCAATTGAACTACCCCTCATCCAAAGTCTGTTGTCCTGCCAATTACACCACCCCGGAGTAAAATTTATTTTCTAATCACCATCAATAAATCATCAGATCTACCAATATTTTCTCTTAAATCAAAACATTCAACATTAGATCTATGTTCTTTAGGAACAATGTCAATCAATTCATCAAAATAACTTATATCTGCAAGATCTTCTAGAACAAGAACTCCACCATCTCTTACCAGGGGCAGATAGAGTTCAATGCAAGTTTTTAAATCTGGAAAGTCGTGAGAACCATCATCAATAATGATATCAAAAGTGCCCAATTGATTGGCAACACTTGGAAGATAGGCATCACAAATACCCACTGTTACTCTATCGAGATTAGCATATTTCTCTTGTATGAGATTGTCATGTATTTCAAGTCCAACTATCTCGCCTTTAGTAAAATATTTTTGCCAGAGTGCAAGAGAAGCTCCTGTGTAAACTCCTATTTCTAAAAGTCTAATTTCTTTATCAGCATATTTCTCAAATTCTTTATCATAAAAACCACGAACATAATCATGACCCAATTCATAGGTTAAAGAATGTTTGTCTGTACCAAAAATGCCTGAATTAGTAAACAATAAATAATCATTTTCTTCAATTATTGTTAGTAGACTTTTCATATATCTCTCTTTCTTTTGCTGCTCGGGTAGGGATCGAACCTACGACACTTCGCTTAACAGGCGAGTACTCTGCCTCTGAGTTACCGAGCAAAACCTTAGTTACTTACCAGTCTTCTTTGGAGCAGTCTTCTTAGCAACAGGAGCCTTTTTAGCAACAGGAGCTTTCTTGACCAAATCGATAGCTTTGGGTGCATCAATTTTAACAACAGGCTTAGCAGCAGGAGCTGGTGTTGGCGCAACAGGAACTACCTTTGGAGCAAAGTTGATTGGTGTAGCCTTGGGCAAAAGACCAAGCAGCCAACCAAACTTAGGGTACTTCTTTTCAAGCAGGTGAACCAAACCAAAATATGCGGTAGAAAACGTAGGTGCCAAGTAAGCAAGGTTGCTTGTTTGCAGACTAGCCCACTTAGTGGTACCATAAGCGACAGCAGCTCCTACGGCGCTAGCAACGGCACTACGAACTACATTGCGTACAGCAGTAGTTTCAAATAGCTTGTTAATGTTCAATGACATGATTAATTGTCCTTTTTATTGTTTTGAAATTTTACGGCTACCTGGACACCATTGACTTGAGTGCGCAAACTGTTAATTAGTCCAGCGACGGTTTCGCTGATCTCTTGGCTTGCAAGCTCATCGCTCTGATTATCACGGGCATCGTATTGGATGGTGATTGTTACTTTTTGCATATTTCCATAATATTAGCAATATAGCAGAAAGTCAAGCCTTTAGTGAATTTATGCAATATTGTCTAAACATGAAATTTTAAACGCAGCTGCAAGATCAGCTGGCATCATCTGATAAGGGTTAGTATCAAAAATAACACCACCGGCCCAGAGAGATTGTCCTACTACAGCACTACAAATCATAGTGTTACTATTGGTAAATTGTATTTTAATACCAGTAATTAGCTCTAATGCAATGCTAACAATGGTTACCCATCCATACTTATCTTTTAAGAAACTTTTGCAAGCAGCTACGGTTTGATCGCGGCTTTGTTTATTTAATTTAGCACTAACATAGTAATATTCTACGTTTTTGTAATCACTGATGTGACTAACCACAACTCCACGACCGATTGATTCGACAATGTTGCCATATTCGTCTATAATCATGGCAGCATGGTTCCATTTGCTAAACGGTTTCATTTTACCATGATAACGGATGAATTGGCCCAGCCTAATAAATTTAGCTAGTATTCCTTTGCTAGAAACAAGGATAAAGTCTCCTGGTACGTAGTTGGTGGCTTCATGCCCGGCCGCATATACCTTATAGTTCAGATCCATCTACATCACCTTTATAATCGTAGTATTCATTAATCCCAAAATGGTTACTGGCATACCAGCCCTCTACTTGCCCGCCATCAGGAATGGATTGTGTTCCACCTCTAGATTGTGGAAGGTCAATAGCTGAATTAACGTCCTCTATTTCAGGTTCATCTACAATTTTGCTACCAACAGAAGTTATGCTGCTCAAAGGACCGGAGCTAGCATCTCCACGGTTTCTTTCAACACCTAGCTGCGTACCTTGTTCATTCCCAGGTTGTGTTACATACCAGCTAGCACCACTAATTGGAGCTCCTCCGCCAATACCAGTGGCTGCTCCTGCTTCTTCGTGCAAACCACCATCTCTAGGGGCATCATTTACGCTTTGAAAGCCATTTGGAGCAGTTAATGTAAATGAGCTGCCAGTATCACTGTCGATAGCAATACGGCGAAATCCAGCAAATGCTTTTGGCAAAGAACGGTGTTGATCCTTGCCAGAATCTAGTTCTGTAGTGGGTCCACTATCGACGTCATTGACATCACTACTCAAATCTTGTGGAGTAAGTTCTTGAACAAAATTTTGACCTTGCGAAGACATATCAGTTTTGTCAGCAAAACGCAAACTAGCAAAATGACCCAGTGGGTCGTCTTGAACACCGTCAATTTGGTATTTTGGTGGTTTAGTGGTTCTTGGGATATTAAGTTTTTCGTCTACGCCAGTATCACCAGTCATAGGATCTACTTCTGGTCCAAATCCACCAACACTGCCTTCTGCAGGTATGCGAGCACCGAAATCCATAAGACCAGCCTTTGGTAGACGAATAATTTGAATCTTACGAATAGCGTCCGCTGCTGTAACATTATCAATAAATTGGTTCCAGAGGATCTTATCCCTAGCCATACTTGGTGATAGGTTATCGCCAATTGTCAATGTGATGATAAATCCATCATCATGCAGTGTCACTTCAGGTTCGGCCATATAGCCTTCAAACTGAGAAATAATAGAACGGATTACACCATCACGATTATCTTTAGTCACATAGGGGTTAAAGACGCAGCGGAAATTTTTTCTTTGTGACGTAAATGATTTATCCATATACTACATATGCGGGTATTTGAGCTTTTTAAACCTCTCTAAACTCATACCTTCATATCTACGGCACAAATAATCCAAAGATACAAACATTGGGTCATAACTACCATCTTGTACTTGGTGCTTGACAATAATCCCACGCCAGTGAGCGTTACCTTGAGGTCCCTTATAGTCTTCATCGTGCAAATAACATGCTCCTGCTACAAGACCATGTTGGCTCTTGTCAGCAACAAAACGCAAACCATACATAAGTGTTTGTTGGTGACCCATAGTGAACGAATGTCCAACATTTTTAAGACGAGTCTCGATATTACCACCATATGGGTTGCCAGTCATTGGCTGATAGAAAAAGTGGGCATAAGCAATGCCATCTAACCATTTAACTACTTTAAAAGGTACTACTTCCCAGCCAGTACGAGCATAATCCAAGTCATCAACAGAAAACAAACCATCGATTTGAGCATCATTTTCAGTGGCACGGCTAATCCTATCTTCATGGTTACCCAATGTGATAAAACGCTCTGGGTTCCAAATCGCATGCTTTGTTTTTCGACGGTTATCATTGTAATCGTATATAGGTTGGTTAAGAATGCGCCACGCCTCGTTAGCAGCTTCAATGTCTGCTTTAACACGACGACCTTCCATTGACTTCTTGCCTTTGTCATACATTGACAAAGAAGGCATGTCAGCATGGTCACCAATGTGAATGATCTTGATGTTCTTGTTGTGGTATTCCTCAACAATGTAGTTACCAATCCAACTCAAATGGTCGGTTGGCACACCATCTTTAGCCTGAGTATCAGGAATTACGATGTGTACTACTGGTTCCAGTTCTTTCACTATTTTCCTTTATTCGTTATTGTCCTGGGCATCTAGATCTTGTAAGTTGTTTGTATCTTGTTGCTGATCATTAATGTCATTCAGACCTTTTACATCCTTAGTAGTAACTATAGGTGATGTTGGACTGTCAGTCAAGACTTTAGCGTCATTACTTGGTTGTGTGCTGTATTTAATCATTGTTATGCCTTTCCTTATGTTTATCAATTTTTAAAATTAATGTATCTTTTAACATTTTTATCGATTTGTTGCGATCTTTTGGCAACGGGTTTTTCCATACGTCAGTATAGCTTGGCATTATTCGAACAATGCCTTCATGCCTACCAAAACTAGTAATTAGTAGGCTTTCAAAAGAAATATTGCAAAAGTTGCATTGAATACTATCAATATTTTCTATTGTAGAATCTAAATCTAACTCTGTGTTATCATCTTTGAGATTATTCAAAGTGATACCTTCTGGCAAAACTAACTTTTCTGTCATTCTGATCTAGAAGCGATCATACCCAGTTCTTGTAGGTAATTCTCTGTTGTTATACCGCTAAACTCAGATAGTCGATGAAAAACACTTAATAGAACACCGGTTAATGCACCAAAGAGTTCAATAGGATCACTCTCAAGTACCATTGCATAAGCTATATCTTCTTGTTCACTAACAATAGCAGTTAGTAAAGCAACTACTCCACCAATGTTTTCAGCTACAGAATCCATTACTTTTCCAGTGAAGCCTTTAAGAACCATGACCATTTTTGGTGCATATCAATTCTTTCGGCTATAAAGTTAGCAATACCTTGTTCGTTTGCATTATTGGCTATTTTGAACACATCTTTAATGTGACCAATATATTCTTCATTCATATCGTAGAATTTTTTAACTAGTGTTAGGGCGTCTGTACTATCAAGATCAGATTCTTTAATCTTACTAAGATTAACTAGGTTGCTCATCACAAATGGAGTCTTGGCGTCTAGTTTTCTAATGTTTTCTGCGATAGGATCAATATTTTCGTAAATATCGTCAACAATTTCATCAAAAAATTTGTGATATTCATAGAAATCACTACCAGTAACGTTCCAGTGGAATCCGTGAATAGTGTGATAAAGAACATACGCTTCTGCGAGCATTCTCTTTAAAGATGTTACGAGATCATTGTCGCTGACGTTATCACTAGGTTTAGTGTCGTCTTCTACTGCTCCAACGACTCGGAATCCAAGCCAATTGTCCATTTTATAGCCAGTTCAAACCATTCCCGAAAGATTCATCGATTGCTTCTTCGACAAATCTAGCAGATAGCTTGTTGGCACTAGCGCTCTTGATGCTACGAAAGTTTGTTACTTCATTCTTGGAACGGCGGCAAATCTCAACATTGTCAACAAAGTTGTCAATAATGGATGCACGCTTAACGGTGTCAAGAATTGGCAAAGTTCTGCGCTCTACGTAATATACGGCAGCTTCACGTGTATTTAGTTGACTCTTGAGCAAACGTTCATTCTGGTCTTCTACCCAGACTTCAGCACCGGCAGTAACGAAGTTAATCCAGTCAGCATCTTCGAATTCGTTCTCAATGGTAGCGGCTGTACGGTATAGAAGACTTCCGTCATCTATACCCAGGTCGCTTGTTCCAGCGCTGCTAACACGGTATTCTTTGGCAACGGTACCACCTGGCAGGCTATTAAGATAGTCTTCGGTATCAAAATCAACATATTCGGAAGCTAGCTTCTCAAGTTGTTCTTTTTCAGAACCTAGTTCTGTAAGAATATTGGCATAACGTTCAATTTGATTCACCGAAGCGTTTGGATTACTTGCTGCCATGCGTGTAGTGTCAAGGATCTCTTGCAGTCTGTCTAGACGTGTCAAGATACTCTCTGAGGTACCATTAAACCATCTAGTGTCAGCGGCGGCTGTCTTAGCTTCTAATTCGATGTTATCGTAGTTCATAGTGGAATCTTTCTTGTTTCCTTAATCACTAGTACGTTTTCTCATCATGATTACATCCGTCATATTCCGAGTGTTCTGTGCAGAAGCCAGGACCCATGTGTTGTCTGATGTCTTCATCTATGAGCTCAGCTAATCTTAAACTAGCTGTAGTACCACTATTCAATGGATTGTTACTGTTAAGGTTTCCGGGTTGCATACCACCGGGTGCAGTTGCTTCACCAATACCAGTTTGTGGTGGAGCACTGAAATCTTGGGAAGAAGATGATGCAGCAGGAGCTGGTGTACTAGAGAGTGTTGGATTGGTTTCTGCTGGTGGCATTAAAGAAGATGGTGCTCCAGTAAAACCAGCAGTGGCATTTATAATTTTTGCGGCCTTTTGCTTTTTTTGGTAAGCGTAAGCAGAATCTTTAGCTTTCTTTGTTGCTAATTCTTTTTCGCCTTCATTTGCTGGGTCGTATAGCCAACATCTAGCTTTTGCTCCAGGACCTTTAACACCAGGTCTTGGATCTCCAGGTAATGTGCATTCCTCTATGCCGCTAATACCGTCAGCAGTAAATACAAAACCAAGAGTAGCACTAGCTACAATTTTACGGCAGTCTGAGCAGTAACTTTCATCTCCAGCACTGCTAACCTTGGTAATTACTTTACCATTTGTACAAACAGGACACTTTTCCATTATTAAACCTCAAAAAAGTTTTTAATAACATCAACAGGAAATGCTGAGGCTATTCTGCTAGCAGTGGCACTATTAAAACCATCTGTTAATTCCAAAGGGCCACGGTCTGCTTCGCCAGGTGTCATGTTGCCACCTCGAGGAATTGCGTTGCTGTTTGGCTTGATGTCAAACAGTTTCTGGCCTTGACTTTGTTGTGGAGTTTTGTTATAAAATTTGTGCTGATCATAACCATGGTAGTAATCATCACTTAAAAGAGCAAGATCTTCGTCCAATGGTTTACCGTTTTGTGCGTCTGTGTATCCACGGTAGTAAAGTTCGCTGTCATTGGCATTCTTGCGAAAATAACCTAGATACTCATCAACGCTTCCAAGCTTTTCTTCTTTGACAATGTCACGGTTCATATCAAGATCTCCGGCAGTAGGTCCTTCAACGTTCTTTAAATCTTGACCATTAAAATTCCCAACGACAAGGCCGTGGTCATCATTTGGTTTTCCGCATCCACAGTTAGTGCAGGCAGTACGTGTTAGAGTTACTGGTACAAAATTCTTCTCACAGTGGTTGCAGAATGGTTCGCCATTCTCCATAATATAAGCAATTCTTGCTGGTAGGCTCATTTTGCTTCCTTCAGTTGCGCTGTTAATAATTGTTGATAATGAGCCTGGACTTACACTACTTAGTCCCTCGTTGCTCACTTTTTCTGGTTCTTCTTGTAAATCTAATGTATCGATATGTTTTGGACCTAAGTCAACTGAATTTTCATCGCCATTGCCAAAGTCTGCTCTTCTAAAGAAACCAACAGTACCAACGGCAGATTGCCCAGGAATACCAAAACCCTCTTCTTCCTCAGTTGGTGCTTCGATGGCTTTTAAGCTAGCATCGTCTGAGTAATTACCGGATCCGTTTTCTGCGTATTTCATCAATCCCTAGTGCAAGTTGTGAGTATTTTTAACTCTTACTGCCAAGTTGTAGGAGGAAGAGGTTTCTTTGGTCCAGGCATATCATATTTGCCATGATCAGTAGCGGAAGCCCAATCATCGTGGTCTTGAATTTTTTCATTAGGAGTTTCATCTGTAGGAGCCCAATTTTTTGTGCATCCTTGACCTAGTTTGCAACCAGCGCCGCATTTACAACCCATGCTATTGATTAAACCAAGTAGGTTGTCATTGTTGTTTTTGTAATCTTCGTTGCATCCCTGGCCAGGTGCGCAAATAGTCATATTGTGAAAGCTACCAGCTGCTTCTGGATTACCACAGCTACCACAAGCATCACTGCCGTGTACGGCATTACTGCAGCAACCTTGACCGGGTGTGCAATGAGGCATACCGTTAAATTTTTCTTGGCATTCACTTCCGCATATACATTTTAGCATTTGGGTGATTTGCTGTAGTCCCTCCATAATACCCATTTCTAGGTTTACGTTTGAACGACGCCCCTTTGGACCGTGCTGAGCATCTAGGCCAAGTTGGTTGCGCACCATCTTAACAACAGGAACATCACCACGGGTTTCTTTGTGTAAGATAGGAGCATGCTCGATAGTTTTACCAACGCCTTTAACTGCATTGCCAACACCCTTTATGGCGTTACCGACGCCTTTTCTTGCCTTCCATGCACCATAACCTACGGCACTATCGATGCCTATCTCAGCTAAACGGTCTGCCATTGTTCCAAAAGATGGACCATATATTGGGGAACCATTGTCTGAAATTCCTTGGTAAGTATCAGGACGGTCTGCTCCATTTATCATATGATGCAAACCACGACCTACTGCATGAGCAGCATCACCAACCCAACTGGAAACATCACCTATGGCACGAGGGACCATGTCTATCGCTTGTTGAAATGTGCCTGGATCATGAGCCAAACGGGCTTCCATTCGCTCTTGCAGTATTTCTTCGGTTCTCTTTGGAATTGTCATTATAGTTTCCCCAAATCAGCCATGAGGTCTGCTAGACGCATATCCCCGTACTGTCCTTTTTCTACGATCTCAGGTGTAATGATTGCCCATGATTCTTCCATGTACGAACGCAACCATTCCCACGTTATCTGTTGCACTTTACCCCATGTTATACATTGGGCATAGTCTTTGTCATATCCAATAAGTATGATGCAGTGACCGCCTTCAATCTGTTGATCTGCTGGAGTACCAGTTAAAGCCCAAGGTTGCCCTGCAACAAACTGTTGTTGGAAAGTAACAGGCAATTTGACACCAATATAGGCTAAACCGTAACTAGCAATTACACTTTTGAGTTCATCAAAATCAGCATGATCCGTTGGAGCAAATGCTGCTAACTTTCCGCCAAAAATATCATTAGTTTGCCAATATTTAAGAAGGTCGGCTTCTACAGCTCCTACATCTTGCCCATTTGTATAGGCTAAATATGAATCTATTACTTCTTGATCAGTAGGAAATGTTTCTGTAATACCCAGTACAGCTGCATTGGCCATACGGGCGTGAACGATACCAGCAAAAGTGCAATCACCGTATTTATCATTTGCTAACATCCCCCAACTAGCTACATTTGGAACTGGAACAGTATCTGGAGCAACCGGCAACGGATTGCTCTGGTAAAATGCTAACATATGTAGACCATTTGGTCTATTTGGTGCTAATTTACCTAATTTGCCTACAATACGATCATTTTCACTCATTAGTATTGTGCACTTCGTTCTGCGCATGCTTTATGATTAACACAACCCCATGCGCCTTTGCCATAATTTTCAAGTTGTTGTGGATCATCGTTGTAACAGTAAACACATTCTGGTTTAATGCTAGTTATATTGCCAAATAAATCTTCGTGAGCGTATCTTGCGTTCCAATTATTACTCATAGTGTACTTGCCCAACAGAATTGCCCATGTGATGACCAGACTCAGAAGAACCATCGGCAAAAGTTACATTGCCGTACTGGAACGGCACAGCACCTCTGAATGGCGTGGTGCTTATATGGTTTTCAGGAATGCGGTATACTCCCGTCGAGCCATTCCCATCCACATTTATCACGTGACTTGATGGCAAACCACGAATCAAGTCACGTGCATGGAATTGAACTGAACCATCCTGACCTCTAACAGCAACAGGGGATCTATCTCCTAACATTCTATTGATCCCCTCCTTATGTCCGGGGTGGATAAACACAGTATTATCCCATTTTTCTGTATAACGTCCTTGAGCATCAGTAATTCCATATCTATCTGGTCTTGATTTACGATATTTTTCCTGTGCTTCTGGAGACAAAGTCTTAGAGTACTTACCATCAGAACCAACTGTATAAGCGCTGCCACCACCTCGGTCTGTTACTTCACCAGTAAACCCAGTGACTTTTTTACCGGCAGGGGCTCCAGGCAATTTTATTGCGCTCCATATTGACCAGTCTTGACTCATCCCTTCTAGTGTTTTACCAATTGGTTCTACCGGTATAGATTTTCTCTGTCTTCCTGGTTGTACCGGTGTGGGGAGTTGATCAGCTGGTGTAAATTTTCTTTGTCTTCCTGGTTGTGACGTTGTGGAGGGTTGACCAGATGGCGTGCTTGTTGTAGGTGGTGTTCCTACTGAAATCCATTTGCGTTGTTTAGGGGTTTCAGCTGCGTATCTAGTATTCCAATTCATTTTATTAGTCCTCTAACATAGACATCATGACTTTCGACTGTCATCGTCATCTTCTTTCCATCGCAAATAAGATTTTATGTATGCTGTGCTATAAAGTGTGACTGCAAGCAAGAATCCGTACTGATGTGTTGTCACTGCGTAAATGGTCCACAACATTTCGCTGATCATTAGCACATACCAGCCATATGTTTTCTTTTTTCCTACAACATAGATGCCACCGGCACCTATAAATGCAAGAACCCAACTCCAAATCCACATATCAACGATCAGATCGCTTGCTGGGGTGTGGAATTGTGTTTCTATACTCTAAATTTAGGTAATCATCGCCATGATCACGCTTTTTTCTTAGTTTTGAACGTAATTTTGGTTTTGTTACATGAGATGTTGTCAATATGACAGCATTATTCATCGTTTTTGTTTCCTTTTTCTAAGAAATCCCAAAAATTTTCAAAGATTTCTTCATTTTTTGATTTTTCAACAACTGAAACGTCGTAGTCTTCTTCATAATCAATAGCAATATCAACACCAAAGTACTCTGAGATGATGTTTGCGTAATCAAAAATGGTAATTTCTTTGGAGTGTTGAAGAAAATACCCGTCGTTGGTACCGGTATCTGTTAAAGTTAGACGATAATTTCTAACTGAAGAGCTATTGCTCTCAGAAATAATCTTATTTTCCTTAACTTCAGGGATTACTTCTGACTTTTTACACTTACATGAAGTACATTTGCAAGATTTAGATGAATTATTACGTAGATCATCGTAGTATTTCTTGACTTCACAAGCAATACATTTGCATTTTAAATACATTTTCTACCTTTTTTAATATATAAGAGAATTGATATCATTGTCAAGTCTTTTTCGGTTACAATTTTGTTACAAATATTTTTCCTAGTCATCATATGGTGATGGTAGATCTGAAAGTATACTCTTACCAGAGAGTTGACGAAGCATTTCTTGATCAAAACTTTTAACACCAACAGGCATTGTCTTAGATAATCCCTCGTATTCAACGTGGTGTAAGTCTCTAATTCCTTGGACTGCTTTTTTAATAAACTTTACAGCTCCCCTGGTTGGCCACCAGGTGCGGTGAGGAGTCATTTTTCCGGTTTGTCCTAGATCAGCAAGACTATGCACGTCTTCACTACCTTTAAAACGGAATTTGTTAACGTGATGACCCTTATCACTAAAATATGCTTCGTGCAATGCTGGATCTTCTTTTTTGCTTTTAGCAGCACGCACATGATGTTGAACGTCAAATACTTGATTAGTTCCATGAGCCCAGTCATCAAATGCACAAGCTGGACAGTGGCACATAACAAAACTAGCAGTCTTTGCATCAGCATGAACATCTTTAATGCCTTCAGCATGGTCCTCGTTTCTTGCTGCTGCAATATTTGGAACTGAACGATCCGACCAATTTTTTAAAGCACCATTTAGCTTAGTGTGAAGAAATAAAGGTTTTTCTCTTTCAACTATTCCTTCGTAGCCGCCCTCTTTTTTTGGATCTCCATGAACCAATCTAGTGATAGCCTTGGTAGTATTCCAATAGTCAACAGGATTTTCGCTTTTTTTATTAAAAATTAAATGAGAATATGCTAAATCACGCAAATGCTTGGCATCTTGCAAGTCTTCAAACGGGTGAGCAAAATGCACCGCACCATTTCCTCTAGGATCATCGTAGTCACCAGATAATCTTCTAGTACCATCGTTGTGATAACCTATATGAATAAGAGGATTCATAAAGAGATCTTGAAGTTTCATATTGGTTGGAGTTTTGCCTTGCCAAGATGGTTCTGACAACTTAATTGGATGCAATAAATAATCAGCAAGACTACGTGTATTAGATAGTTTATTTCTACTCTTGTCAGATACCCATTGATTACCCTTTTTATGCAAACCAAGGACATCTATAGCGGTTTTGCTAGGTTCTTTTAAACCATGATCTTTATAGCTACCAATATGATATTTTTTATTATCATACGAATTGCAATTGCAACCATTTAAATAGTGATCTGCTACATTATAGCCACGGGTACGACCCCAAGTATAATCAGGATCTAAATCGTGTTGTGACCTACCAGAATCACCACGGTCAAATAGCAATCTTAATGGAGTATCCTCATCTGAAGAAGCATAGCGGCCGCTATTAAATTTCTTAGTATTAGCCTTTTTGCTATTAAAAGTTGCCATTTTTTTACCTTGTTGATTAATTTTTTTAGAATGCTTTACCGGAGAGATGAACATGGTATTTTCACCAGTATCGTCATTATAGTTGTTCATTAGCTCATGCGCAAGTAAAGTCATAGCACGCTCATGCCCAGCAATAGCTTTATTACGAGCAGGTGAAATAGGCTCCATATTATGCAATCTGTTTATTGCCTGTCCATGAGCATGATGTAAAGCACTGGTGTGGTAAAGGATATCATCCGACATATCCTTTGGGTGAAACAAAGAGTGTACACCTTCCGGAGAAGAACGATTTTCATAGCTATTATAAAGCAGTTTGGTTAACTCAGCTTCATGCTTAGCGATATCATCGTTATGTCCACAACCACATTCCATAAACACTACTACAGGAAATACTACAATTTACTACTTATCAATGCCAAGCATCTCTTGATGGCTTGCGCTTTGTTTTTTGCTCTCTTTGCACTGGATCAATTTGGAAAAAAGATAGCTGTTGATTTTGAGGAGTTTCCTTATGAGTTTCAGGAGTGGCTGAAGAATTGGCTTCATTCTTAGCAGCATCTTCTAAAGATTGCCTGTGTATATAAGCACGGTATAGAGCTTTACCGGCAGGGCCCTTGTGGATACCTTCTCGAGCCATTTCTTGATATCTATATAGCATGCTAGCAGCATCAGGAAAATGTTCTTCACTAGCATAACGCAGATTCCAATTGGACATTATATTCCTTGAGTTCTATATACTATGGCATTTTATAGTCTAATTTACAGCGCCGCGCCACACTGGGTTTTCGGCCCGAATTTTTTTTTGCAGAATCAAACTAGTTTATAAAGTCAAACTAGTTTATACTTGATTGACTAGCTTATACTTGATCGGCTACCCATTTTTTAACTCTATGAAGTATGTGCAGGTGATTATCATGATGGTGCACATCTACCTTATTGGGCAAATCTATTGGTTTTTCCACAAAGTGCTTGTATAATTCTTCATTAGCCTGGTCTTCCCATTTAGTGGTGTAATGATCTACGGATCTTTTTATGGATTTGTCTTCCCACATCGAGGCACGGGGGAATATAGCTTCTGGGTCATTACCTATAGTATCTATAGATGTAACAATATGATCAAGATTACCAACTGGTTTGTCCAAGTAATGCCAATGAGTAGTATAATAATGGTGGGGCAGGCCACTTGCCTGCAGTTCTGGATTCCTTTTATGTCTAATGCTAGTAGTGGGAATAAGACGATTTAGTGTTTCTTCGTCCATTTCACTAGCATAACGCAGTGACCACTTAGACATTATCGACCTTCATCTTCACAATGTCTGCATTCTGGGTACAGAACTTTATGACCCGTATTATAGAAAACACGTTTTGGATAGTTATTCAAAAAAAACTCAAGATGTTTTTCTTTTACACCACCGCGCTCCATGGCATCAGCAAGATGATTAATATGATTAGTTAATTGAGCGTGATGTTGCTCGGCAGCGTCGTTACCCCATGCAGTATTAAATTCTTCTTTGCTATTAATAGCATAACGTAGATTCCAATCTTTCATTGTATTCCTTTTATCTGAACATTTTTTTCCAACAAGGATCACAAGTTCCTGAGATGAATAGCTCACGTACAC
>Ga0114962_10002900_pt1 | contig 14052 bp, 10 predicted proteins | sample C_130820_MF_Meta_FD_87017 | JGI IMG/M metagenome (GOLD analysis project Ga0114962, IMG submission 87017) | Freshwater microbial communities from Lake Croche, Canada to study carbon cycling - C_130820_MF_MetaG | ecosystem: Environmental > Aquatic > Freshwater > Lake | place: Lake Croche, Canada... | reverse complement strand
TGTTGGCTGCCCTCATCTCCGGTGCTGGCATGGCATGGTCCCAAGAGACCATCAAAATTGGCGTGAGCGGACCCTTCACTGGCGGCTCGTCCTCCATGGGCGTGAGCATGCGCGACGGCGTGCGTTTGGCCGCAGAAGAGATCAACAAAGCAGGCGGCGTTTTGGGTAAAAAATTCGAACTCATTGAACGCGATGATGAGGCCAAGAACGAGCGTGGCGTGCAAATTGCCCAGGAACTCATCAACAAAGAGCACGTCGTGGCCAACTTGGGCTTCATCAACACGGGCGTTGCCCAAGCGTCACAACGCTTTTATCAAGAAGCGAAAATCCCAGTCTTCAATAACGTTGCCACTGGCTCGATTTTGACCAAGCAGTTCTTGGCCCCAGAATTCACCGAAAACTATATCTTTAGGAATGCAGCCAACGACAGCATTCAAGCGCCCATGATTGTGGAAGAAGCCGTGGTTCGCCGAGGCTTCAAGAAAGTTGCCATTTTGGCCGACTCCACCAACTATGGTCAGTTGGGACTGGCTGATTTGGAAAAAGCCCTGGCTGCCAAAAACCTCAAAGCCGTGGCCACTGAAAAATTCAACATCAAAGACATCGACATGACAGCCCAGTTGCTCAAAGCAAAAGAGGCTGGTGCTGAGGTGATTTTGACCTATGGCATTGGTCCAGAGTTGGCACAAATCGCCAACGGCATGACCAAGCTCGGCTGGAAAGTGCCCATGATTGGAAGTTGGACCCTCTCCATGGCCAATTTCATTGACAACGCTGGACAAGGCGGTCAGGGCGCGCGCATGCCACAAACGTTCATCCAAGAGCCCAACACGGTCAAGAGAAAAGCATTCATTGATGCGTATCTCAAAGCCTTCAAGCCCAAAAACAATCGCATTGACTCCCCCGTCTCTGCGGCTCAGGCCTACGACTCGGTCTATATTTTGGCTGCCGCCATCAAACAAGCTGGATCGACCGATGGCGTTAAAATTCGTGAAGCGCTTGAAAACCTCCAAACCAAGGTTGAAGGCGTGGTGACGGTCTATGATCATCCCTTCACCAAAGATGACCACGAAGCCATCACGGCCAACATTCCTGTCTTTGGCGAAGTCAAGTCAGGTCGGGTGGTTTATGCTTATGAGGAAGATCGTCAAAAAGGTGCCGACCTTCGATTGAAAGACAGCAAATCTGGAGCCAAAGCCAAGTAAGGCTGTTCGCAGACTTTGCCCACCGTGCTGCCAATCCCAGCACGGTGTTTTTTTTTGTAAGATCTACAATAACCAAGACTCCTTCAAGCACAAAAGCTTTACAACAGACCCCCTATGGAAATTTTTCTACAACTCGTTTATAGCGGTATTGCGTTGGGCATGATCTATGCCGTCATTGCGTTTGGTTACCAATTGACTTTCGCCACCTCCGACACATTGAACTTTGGTCAAGGTGAGGCATTGATGCTGGGTGCATTGGTCGGACTGTCTTTGGTCGATACCGGTGGAATGAATTATTGGCTTGCCATCCCGCTTGTGGGTGTTTTTGGATTGTTCCAAGGCGCTTTGGTCGAGCGCGTGGGGGTCAGACCCGCCATCAAGCTGAAAAGTGAATTTGGCTGGATCATGTCCACCATTGCATTGGGCATTATTTTCAAAAATGTCGCTGAAAATATCTGGGGCCGTGACGACTTGCGCTTCCCCTCGCCCTTGGACGAGTCTCCCATCAAACTCTTTGGTGCCAATGTGTTGCCAATGGAGCTCTTGGTGATTGGCGGGGCTTTGCTCATGATGGTGCTCATCGAATTCTTCAATAGAAAAACCATTTTTGGCAAAGCGGTCGTGGCCACGTTCAATGATCGAGAAGCTGCAAGACTCATGGGCATCAACACCTCGATTGTGATCACATTTTCTTACGCCTTGTCATCCATGACCGCTGCATTTGCGGGGATCTTGGTCGCACCCCTCACCCTCACAGGGGCCACCATGGGCTCGGTGCTCGGACTCAAAGCCTTTGCCGTGGCCATCATTGGTGGACTCACCAGTGGTCTTGGCATTGTGGTGGGCGGCATTCTCTTGGGTGTGGCGGAGACCACCACCGGTTTTTATATTTCAACAGGCTACAAGGACGTCCCAGGCTTGGTCCTGCTCTTATTGGTGCTGGCGGTCAGACCGGCTGGCTTGTTTGGTAAATCAGCGATTAAAAAAGTATAACCATGCGTCAACACTCTTCTACTTGGGCTGCATTGGTCTGGGTTTTGGCCGTATCAATTCCACTGGCCATTCATAACCCGTATTACATTCACTTGATTGAAACCATCATGATCTATTCGATCTTGCTCTTTGGTCTTGACATTGTGGTGGGGTATACCGGACAAGTCTCACTGGGTCATGCAGGGCTCTTTGGCATCGGCGCATACACCGCAGGTGTGATGTTCATGAAACTCTCGGCCAGCGTGTGGTTGGTCTTGCCTTGTTCCATTGCAGTGACCGCCGTGTTTGGTGCTATTTTGGCCTTGCCAGCCTTGCGTGTTTCGGGCCCTTACTTGGCCATGGTGACGCTCGCCTTTGGCACGATCATTCAGATCTTGATCAATGAGATGACTTTTTTAACGGAAGGTCCCTTGGGCATCAAAATCTCCAAACCCATCTTGTTTGGCGAGAAACTCTCAGAGCGAGAATTCTATTGGGTGGTCTGCGTGATGTTGGGGCTGGCCTTGATTTTTGTGCACCGCGTTTTGCGCTCTCATTTAGGGCGGGCATTTGAAGCACTCAAGGGCTCCCCAGTCGCTTCCGACTGCATGGGGGTGTCGGTGTATCGCTACAAAGTTTATGCATTCGTGGTGAGTGCTGGTTTGGCTGGTTTGGCGGGCAGTTTGTATGCCTACTCTGAGCAGTACATCTCGCCCAACACCTATAACTTTGAGCTCACCGTGCTGTTTTTATTGGCCATCATCATGGGTGGGCGAAAAACCAGAAGCGGCGCCATCATTGGAGCCTCGATCATCGTGATGCTGCCCAAGCTCCTTGATGACATTGAACTCTTTCGCTGGGTGGCCACCACAGCGGCAGTGGTGATTGCTGCAGGCGCAGTCATTGGCCTCAGAAAACAGTGGACCACGCCCAAAGCCGTGGTCATCCCGGTGGTGGGCACCTTGACATTGGCCGCCTTCTCCTACCAACTCCAGAACATGACCGACTGGCGTTTGAGTATTTTTGGACTGATGATTTTATTCGTGGTGTATTACTTGCAAGACGGCATTGTGGGTTTCATCTCCAAGTTGGGTCACTTGGGAGACACCGATGAAGCTCAATCGTCTGTGTTGACCTCACCCGCGAGCCAGCAAAGCACCATCAATGCCTCGAACGCGCTTGGCGGCAATGACCCGCAGGCGATGCCTCTTGGGGCTTCGAACCCGGTGATTTTGAGTGTTCAATCGGTCTTGATGCAGTTTGGTGGTTTGAAGGCCATCAACGATGTGAATTTGGTGATCAAGCGTGGTGAGATCCATGGGCTCATTGGTCCCAACGGTTCTGGCAAAAGCACCATGATGAATGTGCTCACTGGCATCTACCAACCAACAGCGGGACACATCGAATTCAACGGCAAAACTGTGGTGGGGCGCACCAGCTCTGACATTGCCTTGTCTGGGATTGCGCGGACTTTTCAAAACGTGCAGCTCTTTGGTGAAATGACGGTGCTGCAAAACGTGCTGGTTGGCCTGCACCACACTTTTGCGAGCCCCTTGTGGAATGTGGCACTGCACGCGTCGTCCTACGTGCGAGAAGAGTTAGAGGCCAATGCACGGGCTCACGCCTTGCTGGAATTCGTGGGTCTCGGTGCCTTGTCGGAGGAACTTGCCCACAACTTGCCCTACGGCAAACAGCGTTTGCTGGAAATTGCCAGGGCCTTGGCGTTGAATCCTGAGTTGCTACTGCTCGATGAGCCTGCCGCTGGCCTCACCGCTCCAGATATCAAAGAGCTCATCAGCTATATTCGAAAAATCAGAGACAGTGGAGTCACTGTGATTTTGATCGAACACCACATGGATGTGGTGATGGGAATATGTGACACCGTGTCGGTGCTTGATTTTGGTCAAAAAATCGCAGAAGGCAAACCTTCACAGGTTCAAGCCGACGAGAAGGTGATCACCGCCTACTTGGGTGGTTCAACCATCACTGTATAACATGGACACCCACATGATGATCACATTCCGCGAAAGAAAACCATGTTAAAAATCCACCAACTCGAAGCAGGTTACGGCAAAGTTCATGTGTTGCACAGCATCTCCTTGCATGTCCCCAAAGGTCAAGTGGTCACCTTGATTGGATCCAATGGTGCGGGCAAAACCACGACCATGCGATCCATTTGTGGAATGATCAAACCGTCCTCAGGCGAGATCACACTCAATGGCCGCGCCATTCACGGCATGGAGTCCAACCAAATCGCCAAGCTTGGAATTGCACATTCGCCAGAAGGTCGACGCGTCTTTGCCACCATGAGCGTGATGGACAATCTACTCTTGGGCGCTTTTCCTCGATTGACAGGCGCGAGACCCAAGGGAGACGTCAATGCGGATTTGGAAAAAGCCATGGAGCTTTTCCCTCGACTCAAAGAAAGACGTCAACAACTGGCAGGCACTCTTTCAGGTGGTGAGCAACAAATGTTGGCCATGGCACGGGCCGTGATGCTCAACCCCGATGTCATCTTGCTCGATGAGCCCTCCATGGGCTTGGCTCCAATTTTGGTCGAAGAGGTTTTTAAAATCATTGCCAGGCTCAAACAAGAGGGCATGACCATGCTGCTGGTGGAACAATTTGCTGCGGCAGCACTGAACGTGGCCGACTACGGCTATGTCTTAGAAAATGGACGGATCTCCGTTCATGGGCCAGCCCAACAACTCAAGAACGATCCGGCCGTGGTGGCGTCTTATTTGGGTGGAGCGAGCTCTCACTAGAACTGGCTTGCATTCAAGTGGTCGCATCAACCGTTGGAAATAGACCCGCCTGATCTGGCCAATTCAACGGTGATGCCTCAGTGGTGGATACGCTTTGCCCACTCAAGTGGGAATTCTCTCTCGAGGAATGCAAACAAGGCGACTTCAAGCCAAGCGCATCAACGCCAGCGCCCTCTTCCACCATAGTACCCACCAAAGCCAAATCCAATCCCCACCGACACAGGATAGGGGTTGTATGCTGGGCCATAGTAAGCCCCATAGGGGTAAGGGTTGACATAGACGGGCTGAGCAGAATACACCGCGGTGGGTGCTTGCAGGAAGTGGGGGCCAGGAACAACACTTTGAGCCGTGTTGACGCCCTCGATGGGCCCAGGAGGCACACCCGCACCCAGGGAAGAAGGTGGGATGGCAGGCAGGGATGCTGACACGGGAGAGATGTCAACACTCAATGTTGGGCCAGGGTCTCTTGCCATTTGTACACTGTACTGCTTGCCTGCGTATTCATAGACCACGTTGTAGTGGGTGACTTGGCTGCTCAGGGTGTACTGAGTACTGCATTGTTGTGCCGTGCCGACGCTCGTGGCATTGCCCTCAATGCGGTCTCCAAGCATTGCGCCACCCATCACGCCAAGGGCTGTGGCCCCAGCGTTGCCAGCCCCTTGCCCAATGGCATTGCCAATGACCCCGCCAGCAATCGCCCCCATCACTGCGCCAGCGCCAGTTTTGGGCTCTTGCACTGCCACTGGGACGTTGCTACACACACGTTGGGGAACATTGACTTGTTGCACCACGGGTGTGCTTGAGACCACTTTGGCTTGCTCAAGCGCCCAGGATGCACTGGCAAGCCCAGTGAAAAAAATCACACTCAAAGTTTTCAAGGGATGGTGTTTCATATTTTTTTCTCGCAATGGGAATAATTAAAATGATTATCCTTGGCTTTGCCAAACAAGACCATCAATTTTAGTGGCGTGGGAGTAAAGAATTTTAAACTCCTTCAATCCGACGCACATACAAAAAGAGTTCCAAAGTATTCAAAATACACGTCATGACTTGAGCCATTGACTGATCAGGAGTGAAACTAAAAACAATTCATGAAAACGGATTCCAAAAAATATCATCTCAATCAGAAAACCGACAACATTCCTTAAAGAAGTTAAAATCAATTTCTAAAACAGTCTGTGCATTTGCCAAAGCGGGTTTGTTTGAGAGTTTCTTGAACCTCTAACAAGGAGGTTCTTGAAGTTGGGCACTGAAGGGACAAAAACTTGCAAAAGCAGCCCTACACCCTGGCGCTCAAACGCTCCCGAGCACAACGCAGTTCAAACTCAAAACATCACTTTTCACGAACAGACCATGACCGTCATAGCAGTGGCAAATATCAAAGGAGGTGTTGGCAAGTCCACACTCGCCACCAATATAGCGGGCTATTTTGCTGCACAAGGACAACGCGTGGCATTGGGTGACATCGATCGCCAACAATCCTCTCAACTTTGGTTGGGATTGAGACCGACCAACTTGTCAAAGATTGAGAGTTGGCCCATCAATTTTGATCACATCACGGCGTCACCCAAACACGTGACCCACGCAGTGATGGACACGCCAGCTGGCTTACACGGCTGGCGTCTGAAAACTGTATTGGAGATGAGTGACAAAATTTTGATTCCCATTCAACCCAGTATCTTTGACATCTTTGCATCTCGCGAGTTTTTGAATCAACTCAAAAATTACAAACAATTGAAAAATATTTCATTGGGCATCATTGGCATGCGTGTGGATGAACGCACCATTGCCGCGGCCAAGCTCAAAGAATTCATGGACGCCTTGGACATTCCGGTGGTGGGCTTTATCCGAGACACGCAGTACTACATCCAAATGGCGGCTCATGGATTTTCTCTCTTTGACATGAGCCCCCAAAGGGTTGAGCGCGATCTCCAGCAGTGGGAACCCATCACGAAGTGGCTAGAGGAATAGTCGATGCGCAAGGTGCTCGAAGTCTCACAATCCGATTGAGCTCGATTCAAACTTGGACATGAATACAGAGACAAACCACTTCAAAATCGAGAATCTGTCGGGCCAGTTGTTTCAACGCATACTCGTTGCGAGCTGACTCTGGGTCGCAACGAGTTCGACCGTTGAGAAACGACTGTGTGTTGCCCGGCTATGTTGAGCGCGCCTGTGTCTTGCCCGACTGCGGCGGACAATTAAACAGGTGAATCAAGTCCCTCATGCTTGACGACTTGCAGCAAGGATTGCTCAAACATGGCGCGGCAAGTGGAAGAGACCTGGTGCAAGGATCGATGCAGTGCTTCGTCTTGAGGGCTCTTACTCAAACAGTGCAAACTGTACTGCTCAAAACTGGCGAGTTGCTCGACGATTTGCGCCAAATGTTTTGGACACTCGCATACCAATGGGTTGTCAATTTGGGCAAAATGGGCCAAGGCTTCATTGGAAAACAGTCGCTCTGTTGCGCGATAAGGATGAAGGGTTTGGGCCTTGGCGGGTGGACCACTTCGCAAAAGATCTTTGACCCAAGCGAGCATTTCCTCGCTCGATAGAATCTCCCTTTTGAGCTCAACACCCAAATCACGCATGACTTGAAGTTCCTGCGCAAGCGCATAATGATAAAGCACCGCTATGCGAGAACTTGGCAAATACGCTCGAAGCGCCTGAAGCTCTTTCAGGCTCTCACTTGAGGTGGAGTTGAGTTTAATGAGATAGCAATCGGGCTCACTGCGAGCAATGTGTGCATCACGCTCAAGCGTTTGGACCAATTGAGTAAGGCTGCTTTCTTGCTGGAGCTCAAGATTGATGTGTGCCAAACCAAAGGAGTAGCGCAGCGCATTCATGCGAGCCATGAGCCCTCCTCCCACCAAGCAAATTGTCTTGGCTTCGGCACCGGACCATGCGCCTTGTGAGGCGTCCATTGGCTGGGGCGCGGGGATCGCACTCGACATGGGTGTCGCGCCCAATTGCTGGTGTTTGAAGGCCAATTCTTGGAGTTGCCCCAAGCTCAACCCTGAGATCAAACCAATGGAGTGTCCTGCCTGGTTCAGGCCCTTGATCAAGGCCAATTTTTTAACCTCTTGGTCGCTGTACAAACGCTGGCCGCCTTGACTCATCACTGGCTTCACCACATGATGCCGGATTTGCCAAACTCTCAAGGTGGCCACTGCGATACCCGTCATCTTCGCAACAGCCCCGATTCGGTATTTCCCTTGCGAGGCATTCATCAAATCTTGCACCATACACGTCCTATTTGAGGTATTGAACTCTGCTATATGGTTATTGTATAGGTTTTGTTTAGGTATTTATTGCTATTTTGGCAAAAAAAGATATTTATTTATAGATTTATTATTTATGTTTAGATAATAATATACATATCCAATCCACAAACTCTCTACATAACACCCATCATGTTGTCTAAAAAATCAGTCAATGCCATCAATGCTTTGGTCTGGCTTGGGGTATTGCAAGCCACTGGGCCCGTGAGTCTGCAAAAAATCAGTGACGCCATGGGTGTATCGATTTCGTGCCTAGAGCAGATTTTCTCAACCCTCAAGTCCTGTGAGCTGATCGACTCTTACAAAGGACCTGGTGGTGGTTACGTCACCCGTTCCCCCTTGGCCAACATTGCCTTGTGGTCGATTGCAAAGCCGTTTGAGCGTGAAGCCACCTTGAATGAGAAAATCACATTGGGTAGCAAGGATCATCCTGAAAAATTGTCCCCTGAATTGATTTTTGATCAGTTTCAGCACGCCTCGGAGGTCTTGTTGAGCGAGATGTCACTCCAAGAGGCGGTGGACATGAGCCAAACCCAAACCAACACCCAAGACTTCCGACCAGCCCTGCAAGCGAATCGCTTTAAGCTCAAGCCCTTGCCGCACAACAACGCCCCTAGGGGCCCCAATTCCGTGTTCAGTTGGGCTCAACTGTAGAACGCATTGATGACAGACTACAGTCACACGACCTGAAAAACCGCCTGATTCTCATGCGACCCTGAAGTGATGGGAGCCATCTTTGTGCAACTGCTCGACCAAACCAAATTCCCAGTCTAGATACGCTTGCATTGCCTGAGCGGAATTTTCTACGCCTTCATAAGGCCGTTGATAACGGTCAATTCGTGGGCTGGCAAGGTAAGACTCGCCTTGCTGAAGTGAAAACCCCAAATCGCTCCAAGCCTGTGTACCACCCACCAGCACAAACACCTCCACATTGGCCTTCACACAAGATCTCAACTCCTGCCAAGCGTAGCGAGCACTCAATCCATCTTCACTCGTGAGCACATAACGGTTGGCTTTGTGAACGCGATTGAAGTCTTGCTTCATCTGAGAGCGCAACAACCACCATGCGCCAGGAATATGCCGCTTCACATAATGCGCGCTCGATGAGACATCGATCACCATGGTCAAGTTGTTGCGCTGCCCCAACCACTCTTTGAGCACTTCAGGGGTCACCTCAGTGCATTCACCGCTGGCGGGGGGTGGGCTCAAGTAGCGTGTGTCTTTGCGGGTCAAGTCACCCAAACGAACGTCCTTGATCACAAAGACCTCCCAGGCCATTTGTGCCAGCCAAGATGCGCTCATCATGGCCCTCACCCCTTCCGTGTCGTAGAGCACAACGCGCGCGCCCCTCACAGGCGCGAAATGATCTGTTTCTTGGACCAATTGACCACCCGGTGCATGGACTGCTTTGGGCAGATGACCTTCTTCAAATTCTTGCAAACTGCGCACATCAAACAAATACGTCGTGCGTGAGACCTCCGCGCTCATGGCCTGAAACTCTTGCAAATCAATGCGTTTGACCCCACTTCGAATGGCCAAGGCCAAAGCGCTCATCTTGGCTTTCGACAAGTCAGCATCATTGACAGCACCAAAGGTGCGATCACACCCAGTTTCAAGCGCTTGACCCGCCAAAACCCATCCAATGGTTCCATTCTCCAGCGCACAAACTGGATTGGGAATCCCCGCATTGAGCAAGGACTGCGCTCCAATGATGCTGCGAGTGCGTCCTGCGCAATTGACCACAATGCGTGTGGTCACCCGTGGGGCAAGAGTCCTTGCACGAAGGACCAACTCGGCACCCGGAACACTGGTGGCCTTGGGAATGGACATGGTTTGGTATTCTTCAAAGCGTCGGGCATCGAGCACCACCAAGTCTGCATTTTGATCCAGCCAAAACTTCAGTTGCGTGGCACTCACATGGGGGGTGTTTTTTTGCGCAGCCACCAATTCACCAAATGCTTTACTGGGCACATTGACATCGATGAACATCTCTTGACCCGCTTGATGCCAGGCCCTCAGACCTTGATCCAAAAGATGAACAGCCTTGTAGCCCATATCCAGCAAAATCTGTTGAACCCGTTTGGCAATCTCAACATCATCGTGGTACAGGACAATGGGAGACTCCAAACACGGTAAACGTCGATAAGCGTCGATCTCAACACGTGAGATTGACATTTGAGCCGCAAACAAAGGATGCCCTCTGGCATAGGGATCCTCTTCGCGCAAGTCAATGAGTGCCACTTCTTGCCGAGCAAGCAATCGCTCGCGCACCCAAAGAGCAGTCTTGGAGAAGGGATCGGTCAGAGATTGGGATGGATCCCCGTTTGAAATAGGAGGACCTTTTGGAGACACCACTGCTGAAACATGCATGGCCACATTCGCTGTCAATGCGTGAGCCTCACGTGGCGGAGCAACATGAGCGTGCTCTTGAACAGCAGTGCGCGAGGAGTTGGTGCTTGCGCTTTGATCAATTGGCGCGTTTTGTAGGGTTGGTGGCCTTTGCTGGGGCGCAATTGAGGGTGAGGTGCTGGCAGGATTGACCGAATCGGGCCGGGGTCGAATCGACAGTCCAGAGCCATTGGATGCGAATGCAGTTTGAGAAGGGCGAACATTATTGGAGCTCAAAATCGTGTTGGCGGTGTTGTGCTGATTTGCAGGTGTCCCTATCGCCGAATTGGACTCTGATGAAGCATGGATCAGTAGATTGTTTGTCGCGTTTGCGGCCAACGCCACTGGAGCTGCCGTGAGCCCAGGAGCCAAGCCCAACAGCGCTTCTTGGGGAAGACTTTTCGCTTGAGGACTTGCTTTGGGGGCCAGCGCACTGACTTGATCGATTGCTTTCTTGGACATCCAAGACTTCACTGCACTGGGTGGGGCAACTGGGTGTTGTAGAGCAGTTGCAGCCTCAAGATGCGCCATCGAACTCGGCGGCGAATCAATCGGTGGGTTTGCAATGCCCGACGCACGGTTGGGATATCCCCCTTGAGCAGGGCTGGGGGCAGGTGCAGGTTGAGCAACAAAACGTGGGACAGGGCTGTAGCCGGAGATGAAGTCTTTCATCTGTCCATCAAGTTGGTAGACATGTCTTGAAATGCGTCCGATATTGCCACCATACACATGGATGCTGATGGAGCTTTGGTCCAAAAAAGCATTCCAAACTTTGTGCACATCACCCAACCTCGGAGAGATGAGCTCAACGTCCCCAGGCAACAAATCCAACTGAAGTCCCGCGGGCACCCACCTGCCATCGGACATGCGTGAGTAGGGTTGACACTTCTCAGACCCCACCAACATACCAATGAGGCCCCAAACGGTGTGGTCGTGAATAGGGGTGGATTGACCGGGGCCCCACACGAAACTCACCACACTGAAGCGCTCTTTGGGGTCAAGGTACAACAAATACTGCTGATAATGAACGGCATGGGGCTCACGCAACGGTAAGTCGAGCCAGTCATCTTGTTTGACCAACTCATGCAAAAGCTCACGCCCTTGACTCAACAGCGTTGCTTCTTTGGGTTGAGATTCAATGAGGCGTGTAAAACGTGCTACAAAATTCTCGAGTCTCTGCGTATTGATCTCTTGCATCCTGTGTATTGGTTGAGTGGTTCTGGCTCAAAAAAGTGCTCAAAGAGCGCCCACCGCTCATGTCAATCCTCCGCCATTGCACAAAGCCCAAGTCTGAGGCCATGAGGGTAAATGAGGTCTGAACAATTGATCAGTGGCAAGGCCACTATTGTCACCTAAAAATCCAATTCAGGTGAAAGGCGCCAAGAGTTCTTGGCGCAAAAAAAGGCTTCCTGCGAGACAGGCAGGAGGTCTTTGGCGTATTGCGTAGGTGTGGCGACGAATCGGGGACAATTCAAGAGTACAAAGTCCGACTTGCCACATGAAAGATAAGAATTGAATCCAGGCGCAAGGGCTTGTAAAAGCAGTAAAGCCACCACCGAGAGAATGCTCAGTTGCCCGACAGGCAATGAGATCCTATGCAAACATGGATCAAGCCTTGATGGCTCTGAATCCAGAATAGATTCTGGCCACAGGACGGGTCTTTTGCTCTGCTTCTTGTGCCATTTCAGCTCGAATGCGATCAAAGGTCTCTTTGATATTGGTGCGCTCGGAGCTCACGTAATGACAGCCTCTTTCCATGACCGTGCGGGTGGATTGAGCTAAAAAGGATGACTTTTTCATGTGAATGCCTCTTATTGTCATTCTTTAACGCCCCAAGCCTTGGGCTGGTTTACAGACAGTTGACTTTTTTACAATTTATTTTTTCACCCCAGGTCAAACCGCAAAATATGAGTACTAAGTATTTAATATACGTGCTTTCTAGCGCGATTGATAACCGGTGAGTTGACTTTAAAGCACGGCGAATTGTAGAAAAAGCGCGCGAACTGCTCAAGACTTGGTGAACCGCAGGCCTTCAATGAGCACATCGATGCCGTGGCTGTACATCAACATGAGCCACTGGGTGCGTTTATAAACGCTCAAGCGGTGCTCAACACCGCCTTTGAGGGTGATGCATATTTTGGAGGAGGATTGTCCCAAAGGGAGTTGTTCTAACCCTGAGACCGAATCGATATTGGATTTTTCGATGAACAGAAAATAAGCATGTCCCAAAAAAGAATAGGATTTGAAGAAAAATCCATCGTCAAGAAAGTAAAACATGCCAAAAGAAACGATGAAGAGACCTGATTTGCTAGCGGGCCCATAGGCAATGATATTTTTGGAAAGAATCTCTGTGGGTATGGGCTGGGTGATGGCCTGATGAAAAGCGTGCGGAATATACCAAGCGACAAACCAAGCCAGCGTCAAAACACCGGCGGTGATTTGGTGATCATGCCAAATCCATTCAGCCCCTACGCCCAGTAAGGTTGCCAATACAAAATAAAAAATCCGTCGGTAAAACAAATCAATGGTGATGAGGACACTGTCGTGCTTTAAGGTGTTGATATAAACCGGAGCAATATCGGAATCGGACAAATTAAAGCCACATCCCTCACAAAAGAGGTGATCACTGGGGTTCAAGACGCCACAAGACAAACAAGGTTTATCGCTCATCGTTGTCTCGTTATTCTGCGGCTTTCTCGACAGATTTCCCAGAGGCCTTGTCAGTAGATTTATGAGCTGACTCGTGTTTTATGTTTTTGGTTTCAGACACTTGATGGGCGCTGTGAACAGCAAAATCGTCCTTGAAAGCAAGGTTATAAATTGCCATGCCACCCAGCAGGAAAGTAAAGCCACAAAGCAAACCTGTGGCAAAGGTGATGATGGTGTTTTTATCAACATCAGCAGCAGACAAGGAGTCACTGGCCTGGGCAGAACTGGACGCTTTGGCGGACGAAGACACTTTGAGCTTGAGGAGTTGATCAATCTTGCCCGACTGGTTCAATAAACTAGAGAGTTTTTCTTGATCCAACTTCACTTGGGTCTCAAAATCCAACAAATTGCCCTGCAAATCAGACTTCAGGGCTTGGAGTTTTTGATCCAACAATTGACCAATCTCAGCAGTCACCACATTGGCCATGGTCTTGTTGTTGTTGGACATGAGGGTAGAGATTTTCTCCACTCCGGTGAGTGCTTGGGATTTGATATGCTTGGCAATCAAGTCCACGGTTTGGGTTGAGGTCTCTGGAGAGGAGAGTTGGCCGACGCCTTGCAAGGATATTTCAAGGGCTTGGATTCTCTCTTGTGTGACGCGATTGGCATCGAGATTTTGTTGCTTGACCTCGGTGATGTGGTCCAACAAACGAGACTCAAAATTGACATTTTGAACCACATCGGTGGACTCAAACTGGGTGAGCACGGATTTGAGGGTCTGTGCCAACTCTT
>Ga0114962_10002898_pt1 | contig 14078 bp, 13 predicted proteins | sample C_130820_MF_Meta_FD_87017 | JGI IMG/M metagenome (GOLD analysis project Ga0114962, IMG submission 87017) | Freshwater microbial communities from Lake Croche, Canada to study carbon cycling - C_130820_MF_MetaG | ecosystem: Environmental > Aquatic > Freshwater > Lake | place: Lake Croche, Canada... | reverse complement strand
GCGGCTGATGCTGCGCAAGCTAGAGCGGCTATTCGCTTTGATATGATGAAGCTGGTGGCGGAACTCGACAAGCGAATCACACTTATTGAGAAGGGGAAGTAAGATGGACTTACTGAAGCAATTTGGCCCCCTACTTGGTCAACTAGCCCCCTCAATCGCCACGGCGCTGGGTGGCCCATTGGCTGGCGTTGCCGTAAAGACGTTATCTAGCGCCCTCTTTGGTCACGAAGACGGCACTGAGGAACAGATCTCTGCGGCTATGGCTACAGCCACGCCTGACCAGCTTGCCGCTATCAAGAAGATTGACGCTGACTTTAAGGTCCAGATGAAGTCTCTGGACATTGATCTGGAGCGCATCGCAGCCGGTGATCGTGACAGCGCCCGGCAGATGCAGCGGGACACCAAGGACTGGGTGCCCAAAGTTCTTGCCATCGTCATCACACTGGGTTTCTTTGGCATTCTAATTTGGATGCTTCTCAATGGGATGCCCAAGACTGGTACAGAGGCGCTTTTGATGATGCTGGGCGCTCTGGGAACCGCATGGACCGGTGTGGTCAATTTCTATTACGGCTCGTCTGCTGGCTCCAAAGCCAAGAACGACATGCTTGCTGCAAAGGACAAGTGACATGCAAGAGAACTGGGATGCCAGCTTTAAGATGGTACTGGCTCATGAAGGCGGATATGTGAACGATCCCCGCGACCCTGGTGGTCGCACAAACCTTGGTGTTACTCAGCGCGCCTGGGAAGCTTATCTAAACCGCGATGTGACTGAGACTGAGATGCGCGCACTGACGCCTGAGGTGGTTAAACCCTTCTACAAGGCCATGTATTGGGACAAGATTAAAGGCGACCAGCTTCCTTCTGGCGCGGATTACGCAGCCTATGACTTGGCTGTTAACTCCGGGGTTGGCCGGGCGGCAAAATACCTTCAAGAGATTGCTGGTGTAACTGCTGATGGCGTAATTGGCCCCAAGTCCTTAGAAGCTATCAAAGCTTGTGATCCTCAAGAACTGGCTGATGCACTTTGCAATAAGCGGCTTGATTTCTTGAAGCGGCTTCCAACTTTTGAGACTTTTGGCAAAGGTTGGAGCCGCCGTGTTGCCGAGGTCAAAGAAAAGGCCATGAGCATGACAACCTAAAGGGAATGGTGCTATAGTGGGCTGATCGCGGGGTTACCATGACTACAGGTCTCACATATTCTGAATATGTCACTCAGATCGCAACCATGGCCGTTGTGGCTGAGACTGATCCTGCGTTCGTGACGATCTTGCCGTCCATGATCACCTATGCTGAGAACCGGATGTACCGTGACATTGACTTTATGTTCACGTCTACGTCCCTGCACGGCGTCAGCTTTGTTTTGACACCCGGCAACAGAAACTTGTCTTTTGACATAAACTTAGCTTTAAATTCAGATGCGCAGTCTGGTACGTTTGTTGTTAGCGAACAGATCAATCTTTTGGTTGGCTACAATGGCGATGCTGCTGACACGACGAACCCAGATGAATGTGAGCGCATTCCTTTGCTGCCCACCACCAAAGAGTTCTTAGACGCTGTCTGTGGCTCTTCGTTGCAAACTAATTGGGGCAAACCTCAGTATTTTGTGCCATTCAATGAAACCCTCTTCTTTGTTGGCCCAGTTCCAGATCAGGCATACCCAGTTGAGGTTGTAGGCACGTATCGACCTAATAGCTTGTCTGACACCAATACAACGACATTCATCAGCCTCTATTTGCCTGATGTGTTCATCATGGCTTCTATGATCTACATCAGCGCGTATCAGCGCAACTTTGGCCGCGCCAATGATGACCCGCAGATGGCTGTGACCTATGAGAGCCAGTATCAAGCGCTGTTGAAAAGCGCCCTTGTTGAAGAAGCTCGCAAAAAGTTCGATGCTTCCGGTTGGTCGTCGCAGTCTCCGTCGCCCGTCGCCACCCCAACAAGGGGTTAAGACATGCCGCATAATTCGCTCAAACTTATGCCGGGTGTCGATCAAAATAAGACACCCGCCCTCAATGAGGCTGCTATATCTGAGAGCCAACTTGTCCGGTTTATCCCGGATCGCACTCTTGGTGGGCTAGTGCAGAAGCTGGGTGGTTGGACCCGATTCTATGCAAACCAAATTGGCTCAACTATTCGCGCTCTATGGGCCTGGGAAGATACCAATGCTAACTCATACTTAGCTGTTGGCGCAGACGGAGCAGCTCCTATACAAGTGACGGGTGCAAGCGGAAATGGAACTACGGCTACGTTGACGTTTACCGGCCCGTTTATTTTTAACGTCAATCAAAGGATTTTGATAAGTGGCATAAGCCCCAGTGGGTACAATGGCACTTATGTGGTTACGGCTGCTACTTCTACCAGTGTCTCATATGCCAACGCGACAACTACTGCATATGTATCTGGCGGGACAATCACTGGCGGGGGCAACTCTCTTGGGATCATCACTTCAGGTGGAAGCCAAGACATCACCCCAGAGCAAACAACCCGCAACACAACCGTTAATTTCAGCACCACATCGGGTAGCAATGCGGTTGTTATTGTCGATACAGCCAGCGGTACAAATGACTACTATGTCGTTGATATTCAAACACAAATTAGCGTTGGGGGTATTGTCCTATTTGGTCAGTACCAAGTTTCAAACCCAACACTAAACGCAAACCAATACACGATCTATGCAGCTAATCTTGCAACCTCAACTGTTGCTAATGGCGGCGCAGTCCCATTGTTCACTACTGCAAATGGTGTGAATGCTGTTTCTGTGACGCTCAACAACCATGGATATTTGGTTGGCGATACGTTTCCGGCCCTAGTCGCAACGTCTCTTGGCGGGGTGACAATCTATGGGAACTACACCGTCAATAGCGTCACAAGCGCCAATGTTTTTGTGATTGCTGCTTCGACATCAGCTACATCTTCGACATCCGCCTCCATGAATGGCGGACAAGTCCATTTTCTCTACCACAATGGCGTTGGCACGTATCCTCCGGGTGCTGGCTACGGCATTGCAGGGTATGGTTTCTACGGGTATGGTGGCGTTGTCCCGACTGCTTATCGGGGTGTTCCAATAAACGCGATTGACTGGACCTTAGACAATTGGGGTCAAATCCTCATTGCTAACCCATTGGGTGGCCCAATTTATGCCTGGGATCCCACTCAAGGGACGGCAGTTGCGAACATTATTGTAGCAGCCCCGCCAGTCAATCAGGGCATTTTTGTAGCTATGCCCCAGCGCCAGATCATTGCGTGGGGAACCACATTTAATGGCATCACAGACCCAATGCTGATCCGTTGGTGTGATGTTAACAACTATGATGACTGGACAGCTACGATCACAAATCAGGCTGGCAGCTATCGCATACCTAAAGGTTCCACTATCATCCAAGGTATTCAGGCGGGACAACAAGGCTTGATTTGGACAGATCTTGGCATCTGGGCGATGCAATATGTTGGCCCCCCGTATGTCTATCAGTTCAACGAACTTGGCACCGGCTGTGGCCTCGTTGGACGCAAAGCTGCCGCATCAATGGGTGGAGTTGTCTACTGGATGGGCCAGAGCCAATTCTATCGGCTCGCGGGCGGCGGTGTTGAGCCAATTAGATGCCCTGTATGGGATGTGGTGTTCCAAGATCTGGATACCAGCAATCTTGACCGTATTCGGGTTTGCACCAATTCTCGATTTGGCGAAATTGCGTGGCATTTCCCGACTAATGGGAACGGCGGCGAGAACTACGGTTACGTCAAATACAACGTGGTATTGGACCAATGGGATTATGGGTCCAACTCGGCGGCTAACCCTTATGTAGCGCGGTCTGCCTGGATCAATCAGTCGGTTCTTGGCCCCCCTATTGGCGCGGGTCTGAACCAGTATCTGTATCAACATGAAACTTCTACAGATGCTGATGGCGTGGCAATGGATAGCTATTTCCAGACGGGCTACTTTGCTCTGACGGAAGCAGATGTGAAGAGCTTCATCGACCAAGTCTGGCCTGATATGAAGTGGGGCTACTTTGGAGGTACGCAGGGCGCTAACATCCTGTTGACCTTCTACGTGACTGATTATCCCGGCCAGACGCCGATTGCCTATGGGCCGTATACGCTAACGCAGGCAACCACATACATCACGCCCAGGTTTCGTGGCCGCTTAGTTGCGATCCGCATTGAGAGCAATGATATCGGCTCCTTTTGGAGACTTGGCAATATCCGTTATCGCATTCAAGCGGACGGCCGATTCTAGAACGGAGCTTTAACTAATGCCCGCATCGCTTGACGATATTCTCACCGCCCAGAAGAACGGCGTTGTCGCCATCAACGGTTTGAATCAGACGATGAGGCTGATTGAAGCTGATTTGCCGTGTATCTGCACTAATTTGGCGCTTCTCGTCACGGCAATCAATGGCGTGGCTGGCAACACATATCCGTCCACCGCCAGCGCCACCATTGCTGCCTCCACGACAACGCTTGTGGTTGCTGGGTCTGGCAAAGTTTTTAGCGTATCAATTCCCGTACATGCCGGGTCTGCGCAGGTCTACATCTATGATTCGGCGACAACTGGTGGCATATCAGCGGCAAATTTGCTCTATGCATCTCTGCCATCCAATGCGGCCTCTTTCACCCCATACCAAGATGTGAAGCTGCCGTATAAGAATGGCCTAGTTCTAAAAACTGACGCCGGGATGAACTTCTGTGTCGGCTACACGCCAAATCCATGAGGATGCCATGCCGCTGAAAAAGGGTTCCTCCAAGGCTGTTGTGAGTTCCAACATTGGGGAACTTGTGAAATCTGGTCACCCCCAGAAACAGGCTATTGCCATTGCTCTAAGCGAATCACGCAAGAAGCGAGCTTCCGGTGGGACCATGACAAAAACTGTCACCGCGCCAAAGATGAGTGGCATCAAAGCTCATGTTGGCCCCATTCACAGTTCCGTGGCGGGGCGAACGGATCATCTTCCAATGCATGTTCCATCTGGATCTTATGTGGTTCCAGCAGACATAATCTCGGCAATGGGCGAAGGCAATACCATGGCCGGGTTCAAGATCATGAACGACATTACAAAGATGTATGGCGGTCTCCCCAAGGCATTTGCTGACGGTGGCATGGCTGGCGAGAAGGTTCCGATTGTTGCTGCTGGCGGGGAATACGTAATCCCTCCTGAGGTGGTGATTAATGTCGGGAATGGGGATATGAATGCAGGGCATACGGAGTTGGATGATTTTGTGCTGAAGATGCGGGCTAAGACCGTAAAGACGCTCAAAGGTCTGGCGCCGCCAAAGAAGAACTAGGGGGTAGTTCATGTCAGAAGATATCGGTGTAAGAATTGGTGGCCCGGAAGATGTCCACCCCATGATGGAGTTGGCGCTTCAGGCTTGCGAAGAAAATGGGTTTGTAGACCCAAATCCCCAGAAGCTTTTGGCTGAAATCTGGCCTGCTCTTAATCTTGACCATGGCTTAGTCGGTATTATTCAAGATGGCGGGGGCCAACTTGAGGGTGCCATCCTTCTCAGAGTGGGGCCGATGTGGTACTCTGACGCCAATGTACTGGAAGAAAGAGCTATTTTCATCCACCCAGAGTTTCGCAACGCAAAAGGTGGGAGAGCCCGTCGCCTTTGCGAGTTCTCTAAAAGGGCGGCTGATACCTTGGAAGTGCCTTTAATGATTGGTGTTTTGTCAAATCACCGGACTGAGGCTAAGGTGCGCTTGTACGAGCGTCAATTTGGTAAGCCAAGTGGCGCGTTCTTCCTGTATAATGCACGAACTGGCACTCAACGAGTGGCTGCGGAGTAGACAATATGGGTGGCGGCGGAAAAGGTGGTACAACCACTTCATCTCAGACGGTCTCAATTCCGCCCGAAGTTTTGGCGCGGTACAATTCTGTCAACGCTCGTGCAGAGACAACCGCTGAGCAGCCATTTCAGCAATACGGTGGGGAGTTTGTTGCCCCGCTGACGCCGACACAGCAGGCTGGCACTCAAGCCACTAATGCCGCTGCTGGGCAAGCTCAGCCATACTATGGGGCGGCTACGGCTCTTACCCTTGGCGGGGCTAAAAATGTCGGCCCTCTTACCCAGGGGCAGATTGGCTATTACCAGAACCCATATACTCAGGCTGTAGTTAACCCTACGGTCCAGGCTCTCCAGCAGCAGCAGGGCCAGCAGCTTGCTGAGCAGCAGGCGCAGGCTATCAAAGGCGGCGCTTTTGGTGGCGATAGAGCAAATCTCCAGCGCTCTCAGCTTCAAGGCCAACAGAACTTGGCTCTTGGTCAAGCAATCGCACCTCTATATCAGCAGGGTTATGGGCAAGCGGTTCAGACTGCTCAGACGCAACAGGGCGTTGTTGCCTCGGATCTTGCCCGTCAGATGCAGGCTGGTCAACAAGTTGCTGGCCTTGGTACTGGCGCTCAACAGGCTTCATTGCAGGGCGCACAGGCGCAGTTGGCGGCTGGTCAAGTCGGGCAGCAGACCCAGCAGGCGCAGGACACGGCTCAGTATCAGCAGTTCCTGCAAGAGCGTGGCTATCCATTCCAAGTGGCTCAGTTCTTGGCGAACATTGCCATGGGCACTGGCGCGCTGTCTGGTTCGACCACATCGGGCACTCAGACTGCACCGGGCGGCTTTTTCTCCGATAAGCGCCTGAAGAATGACGTTAAGGAGATTGGCGAGACCCATGATGGTCAGCCCATCTACAGCTATAAGTACAATGGAGATGACCGCACCCAAATCGGTCTGATGGCGCAGGATGTCGAGAAAAAGCATCCCGATGCCGTGGGCCTCATGGGTGGCTATAAGACCGTTGACTACAAGAAGGCTACTGAAGGCGCTGAGCGTACCCATAAGGATATGGGCGGCGGTTTGATGCCTCAAATGCTGACGCCAGAAATGGAAGCTGGTGATACAACGCCATCTGTTGAAATGTCTGGTATGACGCCGGAAAATGCAAATGCCGCATACAACAGCAGCAGCCCTAATCCGACATATGGCTGGGGTCCAAGGCAAGACACAGCCGTCGCGCTACGTGGATCTTGGAGAGATTTGCCTGCAAGCAGGCTGACAAACACGCCAGATGATCGCAATTATAGTGGCTCTGAAGCCATGCGAAATGCTCCCGGCGCACGTTATGGCCGCGCCATGGGTGGTGGCCTTGTGCCTGATGGATTTGATCCTAATTCTATGGGTGGAGCGGTCAGTCCCGATATGGCTGGCGAAGCGTTCATGCGCGGTGGTTATGTCGCTGGCGGTCTCGTCGATTCAAACGACTGGTCTAGCATTGTCGCTGCTAACAAGCAGGCCCTTGGCATGTATGGTGGGCAACAGCCCATGGGTGGCGCTCCTGGGGCTACCGGCATCGTACCTGCGGCAACAATCCATGTTCCTAAACCTATTGAAGCTGCCAAGATGTCGATGCCTGCGCAGCGTCCGGGCGGTCTCTCTACGGCTATGCAGACTGGCAAAGATATCGCTGGCACATACAGTATGGGCAAAGCAGGCCTTATTGGGTCAGCCAAAACAGCCGCAGATCCTGAGGGGGCCGCTGGCCTTATCGGTGGCCAAGGGAAATGGGGCGGGCAAAACATCTTCTCCAAGGCAAAAGATTGGCTAAGCCCATCTTCTGAATCTACCGGGGGTCTTATTGTCCCGCGCCACGCATATGCTGATGGCGGCGGCGATAGCCAAGGTGATGAAGCTGTTCCGTATGATCCCAGTGATGTGATGGGTGGCAAAGATCCGATGGAGGGTGTCCTCAAAGCCGGTTCTCAGCATCCGCAACAATTAAAAGCTGCTCAATTGTCTATGGGATCAGGCGGGCCGCAGGGTGGGGGCCTCCTTGGCGCGGCTAAAGATGCCGCTGGACTTTTTGGCACAGCAAAAATGCTGGGAGAAGGTGCATCTTGGTTGGGCAGCACTGCTATACCGTTCTTGTTTGCGGCTGATGGCGGGCGCATTTCTGCATATGCAGATGGCGGTCTTATTCCCCGCCAAGGGTATGCCACTCAGGGCGCAACTGATGTCCCTGCAGACTATTCCCCTGAAGCAGATATGCCATCTCCCAATGCGCAGGAAGCTGGGCTTGTAGTTGAGAAGCCTAGGGATACGGGTTCTCTTTTTGCTGGCATTGAAGACAAATATGGTCTCCCTTCTGGGTATTTGAACCGCGCTTGGCAAATGGAAAGCAGCGCTGGTCAAGATATGAAGAGCCCAGATTCATCTGCTCGCGGGCATTTTCAATTTATCAAAGGTACCCAAAATCAAATGGGGCTCAAAGATCCTTATGATCTTGCGGAATCTGCAGACGCTGCTGGCCGTTATGCGGCGCAGAACAAAAAATTCCTTCAGCTTCATGGTGTTGAAGAGCCAAGTGCTGGGCACCTTTATCTTGCTCATCAGCAGGGTCCACTGGGCGCTGTACGTCTTTTGAACGCTAAAGATCGTCCTGCTGGATTGGCGGTTGGCAATGACGCCGCCATTTCTGGCAATGCGGGCGACCCTAATGCCTCAGGATCTGCTTTTGCTAATCAGATCATGAACAAATTTGCAGGCATCAAGGGACCCGCATCTGGGTCAATACCTGAAGGCGCGCCTCGTCCTCCAGGGGTTATGGGCGGAACTGATGCGCGGGCTACTTCTTCTGGCGCGGAGGGCAAGAAAAGCATTGGAGACGTAGTCACCTCTGAAGGTTTCATTGTCCCCGCTTTGGGATTCCTCGGCTCTATGCTGGCATCTAATAGGCCAAATCTTGGGCAAGCCCTTGGCGAAGGTATCATGGGCGGTGTTGGTGCTTACCAGAGCCAACGCAAGATGGCTGCCGACATTCCCAAGACTGAAGCGCAGACTAAGCTTGAGTTGGCGCAAGCGGGACAAGTTCAGCAAGCTACCAAGAACCTGCGCAGCGGCATGTATGTTGTTTCTCGGAATGCTCTTGGTGAAATGCAGCTATTTGATAAGGAGAACCCCACAGCTCCGGTTATAAAATTGACCGATAAACTGGGCCGTCCGCTTCCCGGTCGAGAAGATTTGGCAAACGAAGCCAAGAAGCTAGAAGAAACCTCTGGCGCGACTTCGGCGTCTGGGGTGCAGCCTGGGCAACTGGTTTCTGATCCTACGAAGCTTACTGCAAAACCGACAGATGTGAACAAGTGGACCCCCACGTTGTCAATGCCGGAAAATTATATCGCCCCCAATGTGGAAACATCCCTTGGGGTTAATCCAGCTACTGGTGAGCCGCCAAAAGATGCGGAGAAAATTACTACGGATGCTCAAAACTCCGTTATTAACATGGAGGCAACAGCCAGAAGTCAAGCTAGTGCTAGATTGCAGCTTAACCAACTAATTCAGCAGTTTGATGCTATACCGCAAGACGGTTGGACATCAACTGGCGCTGGCAATGCCAAAAGAAATCAAATTTTGGCAGAAGTTAATGGTATCTTGGGGGTTTTGGGCGCTGAAAAAATTGCTGCCCCAGCACAAGGTTTTTTTGAAGCTGCTCAAAAAGGCACATTTAGCCTTGGAACGAAGGTGGCCAATTCCATTGGCACAAGAGAACCTGGGTATATCGTAAGCCAAGCTGTCAAAAGTCAGCCTGGGACAGAGATGAGCAAAAAGGGCATTGATATTGTCACAGCTTCTATGCTGGCTCAAAATGACTATGACCAGGATAAAGCAAAGTTCTATAGGGACTATGTAAGCCGCTTCCATACATTAGAAGGTGCCGATAAGGCATTTGAGCATTATAATCCCGTAAAAATGTATGCGGATCGTGGGCTTGTTAATTCTATCTCTCAGCCAGACAAGCAAAAGCTGACTGGATTTGTTGAGCAGTACGGTTCGCAGTACCCCGGCAGAACGCAGCAGGCTATCCAGGCTTTTGAAAAAGAACACGGGTTGGGGACAGCTAAACTAGTCTTGGGGAGATAGTCATGGCTGATCAACCTCAAAATCTAGAGGCAGATGGACCCGCAATTCCTACTTTTGGCGATAAATCAAATGCGCCAAAAAGGCTTGCCCCAGAAACTGAAGGCCCAGCAATACCTACTTTTGGGGGGCGAGAAAACCCAGATCAAGTTGACTGGGAGAACATGCCCAAGTCAGAGGTTGCTTCTAGGGCGCTTGCAGCAGCACCCGCAAGCGCCTGGGGTGCCATTAAAGCCATCCCGGAAGCTATCTACAACTACCAGGAAACTGGTGAAGGTTTGAAGCAACTTGGACAAGGCATCGCATCCAAGGCTCGTGGCGCATTTGGTGCTGTACAGGACCCCGCCAAAAAGGCAGAGGACGAGGCCGTTCTAAATGCTATAGCAGCGCCCTTTACATCAGTTGCCGGGTTCAAGAAGGCTGTAGCGACGGACCCCTTTAGCGTTTTGTCTGTAGCCGCCATACCTCTTACTGGCGGGGCATCTGGGCTTGCGGCTGGATCCGAGGCTCTTGGCGCAGCATCTACAGCGGGCAAGATTGCATCTGCCGCTGGCAAAGCTGCAAAACTTGGAGCCCAGGTAGTAGATCCGCTTACCGGGGCGATTGGCCTTGGCAAGTTTGCGGCACAAAATATCGCCGCCCCAACGTTAAAGAAGACTGCATCTTTGGCTTCTGGTATTGGCCCAGAATCGCTTGAGCAAGTATATCAAACCGGCAAATCGTCCGATAAGGCCGTAAAAGATGGCTTTAACACTTGGGCTAAGGGCCAAGGAAATGCTGTCGATCTTTCGCAGGATATGGCAAAAAGTCTCACAAAACTTGAAAAAGACTCATATACTGGTTGGAAAAGCAGCAAAGAAGGCATTCTTGCTCAAAAAACAGATGTGCCATTTGACTCTGTTCTGAAGTCAATTCAAGAAGCCAGAGATACTATGGGGCCTATTGAAACGGGATGGGGCCCTAGTGCGAAAGCTCATGCGGCGCTAGATAACTTTGAAGCTGAGATCCAGAGAAGAGCAGCAGCGCCTGCGGGATCTGTAGAAAGAAGTTTAGGCGCTTTTGACCAATTGAAACGCAGTCTATGGAATGAAGCAAAAAGTGCCCCCCAAATGGAGGCACAAGCATATCATACCATCAGGAATGGCGTTTCCGATGCAATTGGGACCGTTGCGCCTAATTATCCTAGTCTTATGCATGACTATCAAGCCATGCGTGATGGGCTGCATGATATCAGGGCGACCCTTGGTACACGGGACAATGTTGCAGCCACTACAGAAATCTTAAAGCTGATCAAAGCTCAGAACGATGTGAGCAAAAACCAGCTTATAGCGCAACTTGCTAAGTATGATCCCACATTGTCGGCCAAGATTGCTGGTGCGGCTGTCAATCAAGCTGCTGGTCATCCTTCAGGGTGGACCCAGGCGTTAACTGCTGCTCAATGGGCTAACCTTGGTGCAGCGTTTGCCACCATGAACCCTGCGCACATAGGGGCTGCGGGTCTTGGACTTGTTGGGCAAAAGATACTTGGTTCCCCCGCCAATGTCAGTGGAATGACATATGCTCTTGGCAATCTTGCTGGCGCAGCGGAACCAGTACTTAAAAGCGCTCCTGCAAAAGCCGTTCCCTACGCGCAGAAGGCAGTTACATCGCCTCTTATGGGAATGCAGGGTGAGCTTGATCGCCAGCAGCGCAAATCAGGTGGCCGTGTCTCAGACAAGCTGGTAACCATGGTTGACCGCGCCAGAAAGAACATCAACAATCAGACGGAAAGCCTTCTTGGCACCCACGATAATCACGTGGCCCAGGCGCTGGAGATCGCTAACCGTAACCTTGAGGGCTGACTATGACGAGTACGTTCTCGACAAATAAGAACTTGGAGCTGCCTGCGAACGGCGACTACGTCAACACTTGGAACATCCCGGTCAACGGGGACATGTCCATCATTGACGCTGCCTTTGGCGGGACGACGAGCCTGAACGCTACGTCTGGCTCGGTCACGTTGACCTACACCCAATACCAGAAGCTGATCTTCAACGTCACGGGGGCGATCTCGGCGGATGTGACTTACACCATTCCTTCGGGGGTTGGCGGGCAGTGGGTGGTGAACAACGCCACGACGACCAGCAATGCGTCTCGGGTGATCTTCGCGTCCGGTGGCGGCGGGTCCAATCAAGTGGCCCCCCGTGGGTCTCAGGTCTCCATCGCTTGCAATGGGACGGACGTGTGGACGGTGTCGTCTGTTGGGTCGTCTGTCCCCACTGGCGGGGGCACTGACGCTATCTTCTACAACAACGGGCAGACGGTCACGACAGATTACACTATCCCTACGAACAACAATTCTGGTACATTCGGGCCGCTGACGATCAACTCCGGCGTCACGGTCACGGTTTCCTCAGGCTCGACATGGACGGTGGTTTGACATGCCCGTAGCGATCAAAGGAACTGGCGGCGGGTCCGTCACTCTCACGGCTGGCGCGGCGGCGACCGACACGACGCTGACGCTGCCTAATACGACCGGCACAGTGCTTCTTAATAACACGGCCGCAAATCAAAGCACGACCGCGCCAACTCAGCAGATTTTTACCTCCGGTTCAGGCACCTATACGAAACCTGCGGGGGTTGTGTGGGTGCGTGTCCGCATGGTCGGCGGCGGCGGCGGCGGTGGTGGTGGTGGCACTCAATCGTCATCTCCCGGAACTGTCGCCACATCAGGTGCAGCTACAACTTTTGGAACATCATTTCTTACTTGTAACGGTGGGGCAAACGCCCAAAACTACACCATCAATGCTATTGCTGGGAATGGCGGCACAGGTGGATCAGCCACAATAGGCTCTGGCGCAGTTGGGATTGCGTTATCAGGTGCCTCTGGCAATGGTGGGATGCAAACCAGCTCCACAAATGGAGGCGCTGGTGGGATGGGCGGGTCTACGCCATTTGGTGGCGGCGGTGGTGGCGGTCAGTGCCTTAGTGCGTCATCTGCAAATCCGGGTTTCCCCGGTGCTGCAAACACTGGTGGCGGCGGTGGTGGCGGCGGTGGACCCGGAACTGCATTTTTGGGTGCTGCTGGTGGTGGCGGCGGCTTCATTGACTGCATCATAGCGGCACCCAGCGCAACTTACTCTTATTCTGTTGGCACTGGCGGAGCTGCCGGTGGCGCAGGAACCAATGGGGGTGCTGGTGGCGCTGGTGGGTCTGGCGTCATCATCGTTGAAGAACACTACAACTACTAAGGAGCCACACCATGAGCATCATCCTCAACGGCTCTACCGGCATCACAACGCCAGCCGATTCAATCACAGGCAACGCGACTGTTGGCGGGACGCTGACGGTTACGGGGGCAACGACGCTTGCTGGAACAACGCTTGGCGCTACGACTGCCACATCTCTGACTATCGGTGGTGTCGCCCCTGTAGCAGTTGCTCCCGGCGCTGTCGGCAATGTGATATTCACTACAGATGGCTCTACGTGGTCTTCCACACAGAAGATTGTTCAAGGCACTGCGGTCGTGTCCACCAGCGGAACAAGCATTTCGTTCACCAGCATTCCATCTTGGGTGAAACGAATTACGCTTATGCTTCAAGGTGTTTCAACAACTGGAACAAGTAAAGTTCTTGTTCGAATTGGAACTTCAGGTGGCATCGCATCTACTGGTTATCTTGGATCAAATTTTGGAAATGGCATAGCAAACACGGAAACAACTGGATTTGCCGTTGCCCCTGAAATGACAGCGGCAATTTTATTTCACGGAGCAATGACTATTGCAAATTTTTCCGGCAACACTTGGGTTTCATCTGTTGCAATAGGAAGATCGGATGGACCAAATGCTTATGCGGGTGGAGGGTCATTGGCGCTTGCATCCGCATTAACACAATTATCTATCACCACCGTAAACGGCACCGACACCTTCGATGCTGGCTCTGTCAACATCTTCTACGAATAAGAGGCGACCATGGAACGCACCGAAGTTAACGTTCAGACCGGCGAAGTCACTGTGATTCAGTTCACGGCTGAAGAGGAAGCTGCTGCATTAACTTACGCTGCTTCATTGCCCGCGCCAGCTGAGCCAGCCAAGCCAACCCTTGAAGAGCTACAGGCCCAGCTTGCAGCCTTATCAGCGCAAATTGCTGCTTACGGAGCCGCTACATGAGCACTCTCAAATCCATCAACGTCGT
>Ga0114962_10002895_pt1 | contig 14087 bp, 15 predicted proteins | sample C_130820_MF_Meta_FD_87017 | JGI IMG/M metagenome (GOLD analysis project Ga0114962, IMG submission 87017) | Freshwater microbial communities from Lake Croche, Canada to study carbon cycling - C_130820_MF_MetaG | ecosystem: Environmental > Aquatic > Freshwater > Lake | place: Lake Croche, Canada... | reverse complement strand
TGCGATTGCCCGGGCCATGTTGAAAACCCCGCCCCTCTTGCTGCTGGACGAGGCCACCAGCGCGCTGGACGCGCAAAGCGAACGCATGGTGCAGGCCGCGCTGGAGTCGGCGATGCAAAACCGCACCACCTTGGTGGTGGCGCACCGTTTGGCCACGGTGCAAAAAGCCGACTTGATCGTGGTGCTGGACCATGGCCGCTTGGTCGAGCAAGGCACCCATGCGCAGCTGGTGGCGCAGGATGGAGTGTATGCGGGCTTGGCCGCATTGCAGTTCAACGCTTGAGTTGGACAAGCGGTCACGTCAGTGACTGATGCGCCCGCCTTCTGACACCAATATAGGTATGTGTTAACCCAACGCCATCCATGGACCAGCCCAAGCAACCCCTCCTCACTGCCGAACAAGACGCCTTCTTGCGCGGCCGCTCGAATGGCATGGGGTTTTATTTGGTGCTGCATGCTTGGGTGGTGATTGGTTTGTCCATGGCGCTGTTCGTGCTCTGGCCTCACCCGCTGACCTTTGTACTGGCCGTAGTGTTGATTGGCGGACGTCAATTGGGCTTGGCCATTTTGATGCACGACGCCGCACACCGTGCGCTGTTCAAGAATGCCAAGTTGAACGACTTCATTGGCGCCCACTTTTGCGGTTTTCCAGTTGGCGCCAGCTTGAGCCTGTACCGGCCCTACCACTTGAGCCACCATCGCCATACACAACAAGCCGAAGACCCTGACCTGATTTTGTCGGCCCCGTTTCCAATCACCAAAGACAGTTTCAAACGCAAGATGTGGCGAGACATTTTGGGGGTGACTGGTTACCAGCGGCGGCTCGAACAATTTAAATACACCATGGGCGCCGACCCGAGCCTGGTGCGGCGACTGTTGAAGCTGGCCCAACATGAAAAGTATTTCATCGCCAGCAATGCCGCCCTGCTGCTGATCTTGTCGGCAGCGGGCGTTTGGTGGGCTTACTTTGCACTGTGGCTGCTGCCGCTGATGACCTGGTACCAAGTGATCAGCCGCATCCGCAATATCGCCGAGCATGCGGTGGTGGGCGATAACGACGATCGACTGCGCAACACACGCACCACACTGACCCACTGGGCCATGCGCATGGTGCTGGCGCCTTACTGGGTCAACTACCACTTGGAACACCATTTGTTTGTCTTCACGCCCTGCTGGAAACTGCCAGCAGCGCACAAAATACTGATCGAACAAGGCTTTGGGCCCCGCATGGAACTGGCCCATGGCTATCTGCAGGTGTTGCGCAAAGCCACGGCCAAAGACCCCTCCAGTCCTCAGGATTCGGACCGCCCAGGTCGCCGTGCAAATGCCTCGATGATTTGACACGGCTGTTTCACAAGGACATCCCATGAGCCAACGCCTCGCCCAGCAGGTTGCCATCATCACCGGTGCAAGCCGTGGCATCGGTCTCGCCATTGCGCAAGCCTATGCCGCAGAAGGCGCTACCCTGTGCCTGATTGCCACCGACACGACGCGCCTTGACGAAGTCCAAAATAGCTTGGGCTTGCCCGATGACCGCGTCATGTGCTTGGGCGTGAACGTGACCGAGCGCGAAGCCTGTTTTCGAGCGGTCGACGCGGTGATCGCTCGTTTTGGTCGCGTAGATGCCTTGGTCAACAACGCCGGCATTTACCGCTCCAAATCATTTTTGGATTACTCGGCGCGAGATTTTCAGGACATGCTGGACGTGAACTTGTTTGGCGTCCTGCATTTCATGCAAGCTTGCCTGCCGGGCATGCAAGAACGCCGATACGGCCGCATCATCAACATGGCCTCGACTGCAGGCAAGTGGGGCTCGCGCAATCAAAGCGCTTACAACGTGAGTAAACATGCGGTTGTAGGTATTACCCGCTGTGTGGCCTTGGAAGCCAGTCCTTATGCGGTGACGGTGAACGCCATTTGCCCGGGCTTTATTCAAACCGACATGGTTGAAGCCTTGAAATCACAGGTGGCACAAACCACCGGCGTGAGTCCCGAAGACATGGTCAAGGCCGCACTGACACGCGTGCCTTTGGGACGTGTTTTAAACCCCTCAGAAATTGCGGGTCTGGCGGTGTACCTGGGCTCTGCTGAATCCAGCGGCATGACAGGTCAATCCATTCATGTGGATGGCGGCATGGTTTTGAGCTGAAAGCGCGTTAAATCGGGCATTTCCGGCTAAAAACTCGGGATAACCATAAGCAATTGGCTTCTGGCTAGCCCTGAAAATACGGCACGCATTTGCTTTGGCAATTTTGCGGTTTGTACAACTGGATCCGGTGCCAAGCCTCATGTCTGAAGATTTCATTTTAAAAACCAATGAACTTGTCAAAGAGTTCAAAGGTTTTGTTGCCGTCAATGGCGTCAACTTGGGTGTTCGTCGTGGACACATCCACGCCTTGATCGGCCCGAACGGCGCAGGCAAAACCACTGTTTTTAACCTGCTCACGAAATTCTTAATCCCCACCAGCGGCCATATCGTCTTCAACGGCAAAGACATTACCGCAGCCAAGCCAGCCCAAATTGCCCGTGAAGGTATTGTGCGATCTTTCCAGATTTCAGCCACCTTTCCCCATTTGACGGTGATGGAAAACGTGCGCATCGCACTGCAACGAAGCACGGGCACTTCGATGCATTTTTGGCGCTCAGAACGCATCCTGAACCAGCTCAATGACCGCGCCATGACCTTGCTCGACGAAGTCGATTTGAGCGGTATGGCCGATTTGACCGCGGTGGAGTTGCCTTATGGCCGCAAACGCGCCCTTGAGATCGCGACCACGCTGGCGATGAACCCTGAGCTCATGCTGCTCGATGAACCCACGCAAGGCATGGGCCATGAAGATGTGGAGCGTGTGACCCAACTGATCAAAAAAGTGGCGGCCAACCGCACCATTCTGATGGTGGAACACAATATGAACGTGGTGTCGAGCATTGCCGACACCATCAGTGTATTGCAGCGCGGCCAAATCATTGCCGAAGGGCCTTACGCCGTGGTGTCTCAAAACCCGCAAGTGCTGGAAGCCTACATGGGCACGGTGGCCACTGAACTGGAAGGTGCCCATGGCTGATTCCAACGAACTGCTGCGCATCAGCAACCTGCACGCCTGGTACGGTGAGTCGCACATCCTGCACGGCGTCGACCTGACGGTGCACAAAGGCGAGGTGGTCACACTACTGGGCCGCAATGGCGCTGGTCGCACCACCACCGTCAAATCCATCATGGGCCTGGTGGGCAAGCGCACCGGGTCCATCACGATCAACGGCCGCGAGTCGATCGACATGGCGACGCACAACATCGCCAAGCTCGGCCTCGGTTACTGCCCGGAAGAGCGCGGCATTTTTGCCTCGCTCAGCTGCGAAGAAAACCTGCTACTGCCACCAGTGATTGCGGACGGCGGCATGCCGATTGACGAAATCTACGAAATGTTCCCCAATTTGCTGGAGCGCAAGAACAGCCCCGGCACCCGCCTCTCAGGCGGTGAGCAGCAAATGCTGGCGGTAGGCCGGATTTTGCGCACCGGCGCCAAACTTTTGTTGCTCGACGAGATCTCCGAAGGTCTCGCGCCTGTGATCGTACAGGCCTTGGCGCGCATGATTCTCTCGCTCAAGGCCAAAGGCTTCACCATCATCATGGTCGAGCAGAACTTCCGCTTTGCCGCACCGTTGGCCGACCGCTTTTATGTCATGGAGCATGGCCGCATCATGGAGGGCTTTGCCGCCAGCGAGCTGCAAGCCAAGATGCCCATGCTGCACGAGTACCTCGGCGTCTGATTTCTTTCCTTTCTCAGCTCATCCCAACTGGAGTTATCCCATGAAACACAAACTTCTCGCAACCGCTGCTTTGGCCGCATGTGCATTGGCCGGCACGGCACAAGCACAAGTCTCTGACGGCATCGTCAAAATTGGCGTGCTCAGCGACATGTCTGGCCCCTACGCCGACATCGGCGGCCCCGGCTCCGTGATCGCAGCCAAGATGGCGGTGGAGGACTACCTCAAAGCCTCCAAGAGCACGCTGAAGGTCGAGGTCGTCAGTGCCGACCACCAAAACAAACCCGACATCGGCTCCAGCATTGCCCGCCAGTGGTATGACACCGACAAGGTCGACATGATCACCGACGTGCCCACATCGTCTGTCGGTCTGGCCATTGCCCAAATCTCCAAAGACAAGAACAAAGCCCATGTGAACACGGGCTCGGCCACCGCCGACCTGACCGGCAAGGCCTGCAACGCCAACGTCGTGCACTGGTTGTACGACACCTGGATGCTGGCCAACGGCACCGGCAAAGCGATCGTGAAAAACGGCGGCACCAGCTGGTTCTTCTTGACCGCAGACTACGCTTTTGGTCACGCCCTGGAGCGCGACACCGAAGCCGTGGTGAACAAGAACGGCGGCAAAGTGGTGGGCAAAGTCCGCACACCGTTCCCAACGCAAGATTTCTCTTCTTTCTTGCTGCAAGCGCAAGCCTCCAAAGCCAAGATCATTGGCTTGGCCAACGCCGGTGCTGACACCGTCAACTCCATCAAGCAGGCTTCCGAATTTGGCATCGTCAAAGGCGGCCAGAACCTCGCCGGCATGCTGGTGTTCCTGCCCGACGTGCACGCGCTGGGCTTGGACAAAGCCCAAGGCCTGCTGTTGACCGAAACCTTCTACTGGGACTTGAACGAGAACACCCGCGCTTGGTCCAAGCGTTTTGCTGCATTGCACGGCGGCAAGATGCCTTCGTCTGACCACGCTGGCGTTTACGCGGGTGTGTTGCATTACCTGAAGGCCGTGGACGCAGGCAAGAGCGATGACGGTTTGAAGGTCGTGGCCAAGATGAAGGACCTGCCCACAGACGACATCCTGTTCGGCAAAGGCAACATCCGCGCTGACGGCCGCAAGATCCACCCGGCTTACCTGTTTGAAGTCAAGAAGCCTTCGGAATCCAAAGGCCCTTACGACTACTACAAGGTCGCATCCACGATTCCTTCAACAGAAGCCTTCCGCCCTTTGAATGAAGGCGATTGCCCTCTGGTCAAGAACTGATCCAACACCTGTTCACGCAAGCCTGAAATCACCATGGAAATCTTTGGCATTCCCTCTCAAGCGCTATTCGGGCAGTTGCTGATCGGACTCATCAACGGGTCCTTTTATGCGCTGCTCTCCTTGGGCCTGGCCGTGATTTTCGGCTTGCTGAACATCATCAACTTTTCCCACGGCGCCCAGTACATGCTGGGTGCTTTTGTGGCCTATCTGGGCCTGAATAAACTCGGCATCAACTACTGGGTAGCCCTTGTGCTGACACCCTTCATCGTCGGTGCCACCGGTGTGCTGATCGAGCGCACCATGCTCAAGCAGCTCTACAAGCTCGACCACCTCTATGGTCTGTTGCTCACCTTCGGTCTGGCGCTGATCATTCAGGGCTTGTTCCGCAACGAATTCGGATCTTCTGGCATGCCTTACCCGGTACCTGAGATCTTCCAAGGCGCTTTCAACACCGGCTTCATGTTCCTGCCCAAATACCGGGCTTGGGTCATCGTGGCGTCTTTGGTGGTGTGTCTGTCCACCTGGTACGTGATTGAGCGCACCAAGCTGGGCGGCTATCTGCGCGCCGCCACCGAGAACCCGAGCCTGGTGCAAGCGTTTGGCATCAACGTGCCGCGCATGATCACGCTGACTTATGGCTTTGGCGTGGGCCTGGCCGCATTGGCGGGTGTCATGGCCGCACCGATTTACCAGGTCAACCCGACCATGGGCGCTGACCTGATCATCGTGGTGTTTGCCGTGGTGGTGGTGGGCGGCATGGGCTCTATCATGGGCGCCATCCTGACGGGCTTTGGTTTGGGCTTGATCGAAGGCCTGACCAAGGTTTTCTACCCCGAGGCCTCCAACGTGGTCATTTTCGTGATCATGACCATTGTTCTATTGATCAAACCTGCCGGGCTGTTCGGTACCCAGAAGTAATCCCATGTCCATCGTCACGCCTCTCGCCTCCAAGACGCCGTCGTTCACTCACCAGTGGGTGGCCTTTGTCATCATGGTGATGATTTTCGCCCTAGCCCCCATCTGGGTCTACCCGGTCTTCCTGATGAAGGTGATGTGCTTCGCGCTGTTCGCCTCTGCTTTCAATTTGCTGCTGGGCTTTGGAGGGCTTCTCTCTTTTGGACACGCCATGTTCATGGGGTCAGCCGGTTATGTGGCCGCGCACTCGGCCAAGGTCTGGGGTTTGAATCCTGAGGTTTGCGTACTGCTGGGCACCTTTTCTTCTGCGTTGCTGGCGCTGGTGGTGGGCCTATTGGCCATCCGTCGACAAGGTATTTACTTCGCCATGATCACGCTGGCCTTGGCGCAGATGGTGTTTTTCTTTTGCTTGCAAGTGCCTTTCACGGGCGGTGAAGACGGTATCCAAGCCGTACCGCGCGGCAAGTTGTTTGGCTTGGTCAATCTGGAAGACAACTTCAATATGTACCTTTTTGTGATGACCATCTTTCTGATGGGCTTCTTGTTGATCTGGCGCGTCATTCACTCCCCGTTTGGTCAAATACTCAAGGCGATCCGGGAGCATCCCGACCGCGCCATTTCATTGGGTTACGACACCGACACCTTCAAATTGCTGGCCTTTGTGATCTCTGGCGCCTTGGCGGGCACGGCTGGAAGCACCAAGGCGCTTGTTTTCCAGCTGGCGTCTTTGACCGATGTGCACTGGTCGATGTCAGGCGAAGTGGTTTTGATGACGCTGGTGGGCGGCATGGGCACGCTGTTTGGCCCCTTGGTCGGCGCCGCGGTGATCATCAGCATGGAAAACTACCTGGCTCACTTGGGCGCCTGGGTGACCATCATTCAAGGCGTTATTTTTGTCATTTGCGTGCTGTCTTTCCGCCGCGGCATCATTGGCGAGATCGCCAACTGGATCAAAAAACCGCTCTGAACTTGAAAGGTTTCACCTGACACAAAGGCCTGCAACGCAGGCCTTTTTTTTATCGCATGAAGTTTTTCACGTAATCGGCGCCGAGGCCAACGTTTTCAAAGTGTGCACGGTATTTTTCAATCCGGGTGAACACATCGTCATAGCCCGTGGCGTTGCCTTGTGTGTCCACATACATCAACGCGCCATGCACGGTAAACAGGGTGATCATGTCCTGGCAGTCTTCAGGCACCACCAGGGTGTGGGTTTCGCCGGGCGGCTCAAACACGTAGCTGCCTTCTTCGGCCACCCAGTCATGTTCCAAGTACAGCCACTTGCCCCGAATCACATACGCGTGGACCTGACCTGAATGCCGATGGCGTTGCAGCAAGCCAGAGCGCTTGACCTTGAGCAAGTGCACATAAAAACCACCGGTGACATTCAGGTGCATGGGCCGCGACCAGATGCCAGGGGCAATCGGCGCCCACAAGCGCTCGTCCTCGGTCAAAACATCAGGCACCACCATGTCGGGGGACATGCCCCAAGGTTGGGGTTTGGCATAAGGGACGCGGTCGTCAGAAGTAGACATGGGTGACTCACAAAAAAACAATGCCTAACGATAAAAGCAAACGCTCGTCGAGTCTGCTCTTTGGGTGACAGCACAAAAAAACCAACATGAAACAATAGCACCATGAACACCTCTACTTTTGTATCTGACGGCGTCCAAATTCTGGCCTTTGATATTTTTGGTACCGTCGTCGACTGGCACGGCAGCATCGTGCGAGAAATGCACGACTTGTATCCCCAGGTCGATGGCGATGCCTTTGCTTTGGCTTGGCGCGCGGGTTACAAACCGGCCATGCAACGGGTGATGAGCGGGGAACTCGGCTGGACCTTGATCGACGACCTGAACCGCATGATTCTGGACACCCTGCTGCCCGAGTTTGGTTTGACCGCCCTGAGCGAAGCCGACCGCAAACACCTGAACCGGGTGTGGCACCGGCTGAGCGCCTGGCCTGACAGCGTCGCAGGCTTAACGCGTTTGAAAAGAAAATACACCCTCTGCACTTTGTCGAATGGCAACATCGGCCTGCTGACCCACATGGCCAAACGCGCCGGTTTGCCGTGGGACTGCGTGCTCAGCGCCGAGGTGTTTCGCGCCTACAAGCCCGACCCCGCCACCTACTTGGGGGTGGCCAAGGTGTTTGATCTGGCCCCTGAACAAGTCATGCTGGTGGCGGCGCACCACGAAGATTTGGCCGGCGCGCGGGCCTGTGGTTTGCGTACCGCCTACATCGAGCGAGTGCTTGAGTTTGGGGCGGCGCATCCGAAAGATATTGCTGCGCAAGCGGGGAATGATTTACACATGACCGATTTGAATGCCTTGGCGGACACCCTCGGTTGTTAATTGCGGCCCGCTTGACTTAAGCGAAAAGTAATTTATGCTCAGCCACCGCCAAGGCCTGCGGCGTGCCTGCCAGCACCAACGTATCCCCGCCTTCTAGCGCCGTCTGGTCATTGACCTTCAGACTTTGCCCATTGCTGCGTCGCAGACTGACCACCCGAACCTGCAGGGCTTGCAGCGCCAGCGCGGCAATGGGCTGACCGATCCATGCGGTCGCCTGCGGTAAGCTGATGGTGCCCAGTCGTTCATGGTCCCATTCGTCGACTGTGTCGTCGTCTGCTCCATGGAAGTAACCCCTCAGCATGCTGTAACGGGCGTCACGCTGTTCTTGCACAATGCGGATCACACGGCGCATGGGCACGCCCACCAAGGCCAACGCGTGTGTCGCCAACATCAACGAGCCTTCTATGGCTTCGGGTACCACTTCTGTGGCGCCCGCTCGTCGCAGTTTGTCCAGGTTGTGATCGTCTTGGGTTCGCACAATCACCGGCACTTGCGGCGCATGGCTGCGTGTGTTGGCCAAGACTTTCAGCGCAGCACTTGAGTCCCGATAGGTCACCACCACGGCGCTGGCGCGGGCCAAGCCGGCGGCCATCAAAGACTGCAACCGGACTGCATCACCAAACACCACGGCGTCGCCCGCTGCAGCTGCCTGGCGCACCCGGTCAGGGTCCAGGTCCAGCGCAATGTATGCGATACCTTCGCCCTCCAGCACCCGAGCCAAATTTTGACCGCAACGGCCATAACCACAAATGATCACATGCTTGCTGTTGTTGATGGACTTTCGTGCAATGCGGGTTATGTGCAAAGATTGCTGCAGCCATTCGCCGGCTACCAGTTTCAAGACAATGCGGTCGCTGTACATGACCATGAAAGGCGCTGCCAGCATCGACAAGACCATGCTGGCGAGCACAGGGTTGAGCAAATGGGGCGGCACCACATGGTGTTGCGCGCCCAAAGTGAGCAAGACAAATCCAAACTCTCCCGCTTGCGCCAAATACAAACCTGTACGCAACGAGACACCCATGTTGCCACCCAAGAAATAGGCCATGGCGGTCACCAAACCCAGTTTGAAAAGCACCGGCACGGTGGTGAGCAACAACACCAAGGGCCAGTTTTGGATCACGATGTGCCAGTCCAGCAGCATCCCGATGGTGATAAAGAACAAGCCCAGCAGCACATCATGAAAAGGACGGATGTCTGTCTCCACCTGATGTTTGTATTCGGTTTCCGAAATCAACATGCCTGCGATGAAAGCGCCCAAAGCTAAACTCAAACCGGCCAACTCGGTCAGCCATGCCAAGCCCAGGGTGACCAGCAACAGGTTCAATACAAACAATTCTTCGCTCTTGCGCTTGGCGACCAAGGTAAGCCACCAGCGCATGACGCGTTGCCCGCCGGTGAGCAATAAGGTGATCAACACCACTGCTTTGAGTGCCGCAAGACCCAGTGCGGTCATCAAAGCTTCAGGCTTGACGTTCAACGCAGGAATCAAGACCAGCAAAGGCACCACCGCCAAATCCTGAAATAGCAAAACGCCGACCACCCGTTTGCCATGCTCAGACTCAAACTCCAGACGGTCGGCCATCAGTTTGATGATGATGGCCGTGCTGCTCATGGCCATGGCGCCCGATAGGGTCAAAGCAGTTTGCCATTGCATTTGCCACAACTTGGGCGCCATGACGGCAAAAAACAAAGACCCCAAGGTCACCAACACAATGGTCAGCAGCACCTGCATCAAACCCAAACCAAATACATGTTGGCGCATGGAACGCAACTTAGGCAAGTTGAACTCCAGACCAATCACGAACATCAAAAACACCACCCCGAACTCGGCCAGATGCTTGACACCTTCCGAGTTTTGCGCCAATGCCAATGCATTCGGTCCAATGACGACACCCACCAGCAAATAACCCAACATGGGCGGCAACTTCAGCATGCGGCATCCCACCACCCCCAGCACGGCGGCGAACAGATACATCAAGGTCAATTCAAGCGCGTTCATGCATTGAATAGTACCAACCCTTCGTAAGTCGTTGATGTCCAAGGTCATGTTTTCACAGTCCTTTTCAAGTGCCCGATAAAATGACCCAATGGCATTCAATTCAGCACAAGCACTCCAGTTGGCCCGAGACACACTGGACATCGAGGCGCAAGCACTCTTGGGGCTCAAATCTCGGTTGGATGACCGTTTTGCACAAGCCGTTCAGATGATGCTCCATGTGCAAGGCCGCGTCGTCGTCACCGGCATGGGCAAGAGCGGCCATATAGGCCGCAAGATCGCTGCCACCTTGTCTTCCACCGGAACGCCCGCCATGTTTGTTCACCCCGGTGAGGCCAGTCATGGTGACTTGGGCATGATCAAGCCGGTGGATGTGGTGCTGGCGATCTCCAACAGTGGCGAGAGCGATGAGTTGGTGGCCATCTTGCCGATGCTCAAAAGACAAGGCGTGCCTCTGATCGCCATCACGGGCGGCCTGCAATCCGCATTGGCGCTGCATGCCAACGTGGTCCTTGACAGCAGTGTCGAAAAAGAAGCCTGCCCGTTGAACTTGGCACCCACCGCGAGCACTACCGCCCAACTGGCTTTGGGCGATGCCTTGGCGGTCGCCTTGCTGGACGCCAGGGGCTTCAAGACTGAGGACTTTGCCCGATCCCATCCGGGAGGCTCACTGGGTCGCCGCTTGCTCACCCATGTGAGTGATGTGATGCGTTCTGGCGATCAGGTGCCCCATGTATTGCCTAGCGCCAGTCTGACAGAACTCATGCGAGAAATGAGCCACAAAGGTCTCGGAGCCTCGGCCATTGTGGATGCACAACACCATATTGTGGGCGTTTTCACCGACGGCGATTTGCGCCGACTGATCGAAAAAGGCGCCGACTTGCGCGAACTCACAGCGCAAGATGTGATGCATCCGAACCCACGAACCGTCAAAACGGACGATTTGGCCGTCACCGCAGCCGGACTCATGGAGGCCTTCAGAGTCACCAGCGTATTGGTTGTCGACAGCAACGCGCGTTTGTGTGGCGCACTCAACAGCAACGACCTCATGCGTGCCAAGGTCATTTGAATCATGACCCTTCAACCTCTCACCCCCGCGCTGAAATACCCGCCCGAGTTGCTGTTGCAAGCCCAGGGCATCAAGGTGGCTTTTTTGGATGTGGACGGGGTGCTGACCGATGGCGGTCTGTATTTTTCCGAATACGGCGAAACTCTCAAACGCTTCAATACCTTGGACGGACATGGGCTCAAATTGCTGATGCAAGCGGGGATTACACCGGTGGTCATCACGGGACGAGACTCACTGCCTTTACGCCAGCGGTTGACCGCCTTGGGCGTGATCCATGCAACTTTCGGCACTGAAGACAAACTGCCTGCGGCCGAAAGCTATTTGCAAAGCTTGGGTTTGAACTGGTCACAAGCTGCGGCCATGGGCGATGACTGGCCAGATTTGCCGGTCATGCAACACGCCGCCTTTGCCTGCGCCCCAGCCAACGCCCATGCGCAGGCTTTGGCCATCGCACAGTACGTCACCGCCCAACGTGGCGGCGAAGGTGCCGCGCGTGCTTTTTGCGATCTGTTGTTGGTTGCAGGTGGTCACTATGCCAAGTTACTCACCCGCATGACCTCTCATGCTCAGCGTTAAGCCTGCGATGTCTTTTTTGGCGCTGCTGCGAAATGTCTCTGACCGATTGGCCTTGTATTTACCCGCTTTGGTCATGGGCTTCTTTGCCTTGGGCTCCTGGTGGCTCGTGCGCAGCGTCCCCGACCTGCACGCCCCCATGCAGGCCAAAATGGTACGCAAAGACCCCGACTATTATTTGAATGGATTTTCAGTCAAGTCATTTGATGCCATGGGCCGTCAAACACGCGAAATTGAGGGGGCGCAAGCACGGCACTATCCGGAGTTTGACATTCTTGAAATTGACACCGTACAAATACATGCTGTCAGCCCCGAAGGGGATCGCATTGTCGCCCGTGCCGACCACGCCGTTATTCAGGGCGAAAGCACACACAATGACGCAGAAATCACCTTGACCGGCAACGCGAATGTCGTGCGCGACACACTCAAAGCCGGCCCGCAGACTGAACTTCGTGGCCAAGAAATCACAGCCTTCAGCCAAAGTCACCGGGTGATTTCTGACAAGCCCGTCGAACTGTTACGCGGCAAAGACGTATTTACCGCCAACACCATGAACCTGAATATCAAAACAGGGGCGTATGAACTGCATGGACGCGTCAAAGGAAAGATCATGCCTACTCCTACAACACGCTGACATTCAAATGCACCTGCAACCCCTTGTGTTCATCACCGGCGCCTCCAGCGGCATCGGCCAGGCGCTGGCCCTGCGCTATCACCAAGCAGGTTGGCGAGTGGCTTTGGTCGCCCGCAGAGCCGCGGTGATGCAAGCTTGGGCACAAGCCCACGGGCTGGGCCCTGACCACTGCCGCGTCTTTGCTGCTGACGTGAGCGACACCGCGAGCATCATCCATGCTGCCGAAGAATGCATCGCTTCTTGGGGGTTGCCGCAAGTGGTGATAGCCAATGCTGGCATCAGTCAAGGCATGGACACCGGTGAACGCCAAGACCTCGCCGTTTTACAGCGCGTCTTGGCCACCAACAATGCAGGGTTGGCGGCCACATTCCATCCGTTCATCCGCCCGATGCAGGCCCATGCCAATAATGGGGCTGCCGCGCCCATGACGCTGGTGGGAATAGCCAGCGTTGCGGGCATTCGCGGCTTACCTGGTCATGCCGCCTACTGCGCCAGCAAAGCAGCGGTCATCAGTTATTGCGAAAGCCTGCGCGGTGAACTTCGCGGCTCTCGTGGTCAGCAAGGCATCAAAGTGGTCACCATTGCCCCCGGGTACGTGGCAACGCCTCTGACCAGCAAAAACAAATACCCGATGCCTTTTTTAATGCGACCTGAGGCCTTTGCTGACAAGGCGTACAAAGCCATTCAATCGGGCACCAGCTACAGTGTCATTCCGTGGCAAATGGGCGTTATCGCCAAATTGTTGCGCCTATTGCCCAACAGCTGGTTTGACCGCCTTTTTCAGGGCCAACCCCGTAAACACCGGGACCCTTCTTGAAAAAGTCCAGACGTTAAAAAGCCCTGCATGCAGGGCTTTTTTGATTTGAAACGTTTCACTGCAGAAACGCTTGGAGCTGCTTAGTAGCTGCCGCCGCCGCCGTAACCGCCGCCGCCGCCTTCGCGACGACCGCCGCCGCCACCACCACTACCGCCGCGCGGGCCGGAGCCATAAGGGCTGCGGAAACCGCTTTCACCGCCGCCGCCTTCACGACGACCGCCACCGCCACCGCCGCCGTAACCACCACCACCACCGCCGCCGCCGTAACCGCCGCCGCCGCCGCCAGCACCGCCGCCGTAACCGCCGCCGCCTTCACGACGACCACCGCCACCGCCGCCGAAGCCGCCGGTACGTGGAGGACGATCTTCCATAGGACGTGCTTCGTTCACGACGATGCTACGGCCACCCAAAGGCTGGCCATTCATGCCATTGACAGCTGAAACAGCTTCTTCGTCTGAGCCCATTTCCACAAAGCCGAAGCCTTTGGAGCGACCCGTGTCACGTTCCATCATGACTTTGGCGCTGGTCACGGCACCGAACTGGCCGAAGGCCTGTTCCAAATCGCCATCACGAACCGAATACGGCAGGTTGCCGACGTAAAGTTTTTTGCCCATTGAAAGGGACTCCTCAAAACACAGAAACAAAAGCGATGGAGTCCCGAAAACGCATTCAACAAACCCAAAAACACTGAGAGGAAGCGAAACTG
>Ga0114962_10002890_pt1 | contig 14095 bp, 34 predicted proteins | sample C_130820_MF_Meta_FD_87017 | JGI IMG/M metagenome (GOLD analysis project Ga0114962, IMG submission 87017) | Freshwater microbial communities from Lake Croche, Canada to study carbon cycling - C_130820_MF_MetaG | ecosystem: Environmental > Aquatic > Freshwater > Lake | place: Lake Croche, Canada... | reverse complement strand
ACCAGTAACCTTTCTGAAAACGCATGGGTATCTGGAAATGCTCAGGTACATGGAGATGCTCAGGTATCTGGAAATGCTCAGATATATGGAGATGCTCAGGTATCTGGAAATGCTTGGGTATATGGAGATGCTTGGGTATCTGGAAATACTAGGGTATATGGAAATACTAGGGTATATGGAGATGCTTGGGTATGTGGAGATGCTCAGGTATCTGGAAATGCTCAGATATATGGAGATACTATGGTATGTGGAAATGCTTGGGTATATGGAAATACTAGGGTATATGGAAATACTAGGGTATATGGAAATACTAGGGTATATGGAGATGCTTGGGTATGTGGAGATGCTCAGGTATCTGGAAATGCTCAGATATATGGAGATGCTCAGGTATCTGGAGATGCTTGGGTATATGGAGATGCTCAGGTATGTGGAAATACTAAGATATATGGAAATACTATGGTATGTGGAGATATTTGGGATGTATCACCTTTACAGTTTCAAGGAACAAAACATTTTATTTGTGAACCAAAAAAAGGTTACATAAGAATTGGATGTATTACCAAGACAATCGATGAATGGTTATTAAATTTTAATTATATAGGAAACGAAAATGGTTACACAAAGAAAGAAATTGATGAATATAAACTATATATCGATTTATTTGATAATTTAAGAAAAATATAAGTATGAGTAGAACAAATAAAACAATCTCTGGGGTTTTTGTGAATATTGTTGGGAATTCAAATGAATTCCCAACATATGACAGATTTATTAAAGAAGGTGATAATATGTCATCTTCTCATGTCCTGAAAAACTATACAAAGAAATATAATGATATCGTAATACAACATGAAGAAACATTACATACCTTAGCAAACTTGGAAGAAATTATTCTTCAAATGAGAGTCATGGAAAACTTAAATGTATCACAGATTAAACTATCCGTGACCAGAGGTTATATATACGCAAGATGTCCCTTCTATAGAAGAGAACATGTTGCAAATAACATTACATCCATTGTCGGATTAACCGATATATATGGGGATAATATGGATATATTAATGGACGATCCTGAATTCATGAACAAGACTCTATCCAAATTAAAACAAACCATGAAAGAAGACATTGAACTATCAATTAATAATTATAATATAAATACGTATGAAACAGTTTAAAATTACTCTATCACTTTGTGATGGAATCTCTTGTGGTTATCTCGCTCTAAAAAGAGGAGGAATTAATTTCGATAAGTATTACGCATCCGAAATTGACCAATCTGCAATAACCATCTCCAAATATAATAATAAAGATATTAATCATCTTGGAGATATTACCAAATGGAAAGAATGGAACATAGACTGGAAATCAGTTGATCTTATTCTCGCAGGTACACCATGTCAAGCATTATCCATAGCAGGTAAACAAAATGGTTTTAATGACCCAAGGTCAAATCTATTCCATGTATTCGCAGAAATACTCGATCATGTTAAATCCATTAACCCTGAAGTTAAATTCTTACTGGAAAATGTTAAAATGAAACCTGAATACCTAAAGATTATATCTGAAAGACTTGGTGTATTACCAATATTATTAAACTCCAAAAACGTTACTTTCCAAAATCGTGAAAGATACTACTGGTTTAATTTCCCTTATACTCCAATAACTAATCTCAATATTAAAATTGGTGATGTAATACCTAACGCTATAGGTGGTTTCGGTACACGTGGAGTCAATAAAGGTAAAAAGAAACCTAACGGCGATATCTACTGGGAACAAAATGATGGAACAACTAGAAAAGATAATGTTCTTAATACCATCACAACAAGGAAAGGTAATACATCCAAAATTAAATTTAATAACGGTTTCACTAGGTCAATAACAATTAATGAAGCAGAACAAGCACAAACACTACCAATTGGATATACTAACGTTCCTAATGTATCACAGACAAAACGTTGGCACGGTATTGGTAACGGTTGGACAGTTGATATTATAACCCATATACTTAAAGGTCTAAAATAAATTTGGTACGAAGTTAATATCTTGTTAACTTCGATACACAGTCAGGTGGCGAAATGGTGCCAAAGATATAAAAAAAAGGACAGGACACAAATATACTGAACTTAGGGAGAGGTTGAGGAACTTCCATTATCTTACAGGTTCGAATCCTGTCCTGACTACTAAAATAAATGATATGGAATTTGAAAAATTTTTAGAATTAGCATCAGACAAATTATTGGGTATTTTTTGGAAAGATGAAAATAAACACAATGATGAATTATCATCAGAACAATGGTTTTATCAAAATAGTTCATATTACGAAAAACTATTATCTGAAGAATTAAATTAATATAGTCAGGTGGTGAAATGGTATGACGAGACTATTTAACGGTAGAGTTACAGGTTCGAATCCTGTCCTGACTACTAAAAATTAAATGATATGAATAGAACATTTGAAGAAATTGTGAATACACCGGAATTGACCGATGGTGTTGAAGTTAGTGTTAGAATAGGTGATTCAACCTTTGATGGTAAAATAGTAGGTAAAAGTTCTTCTGGATTGATGCCATATTATATTGTTGAGTGTATTGACGGAACATTACCAAATGAGGTTTATAACTACAAATTTGTATCTTTACCACTTACAGAAATATTTGTTAAGTAAAGAATAGTCAGGTGGTGGAATTGGTAGACCGTCCCCTCCCTTAAGTGAAGGGGAAGATTACAGGTTCGAATCCTGTCCTGACTACTAAAATCCTGCTTAGCCATAGTGGGTTGACAACTTAGAAGAAGAATAAGTGACTGATGGAAAGACATCAAATAGTCAGGTGGCGGAATTGGTTAGACTCACTGAGAATAAAATCTTTGGTTACAGATTCAAGTCCTGACTACTTAAAACCCTACTATGATTAAATTCATGGTAGGGTTTTTTTATTACCCCCCATACATACCAATATCTTAAATTTTTCCCAACGTATGACGAAATATACAAATGTATGACGTATGTATATTTTCTAAATTTCTGGAAAATGATTCAAGATTGACGAAAGGGACAGTATTTCTGTACTTTTTATAAACTTTCTTTGTACTTTTTATAAACTTTCTTTGTTCTTTTTATAAACTTTCCTTATAGTATTTATATGGTGTTTCTCTGTACTTTTTATAAACTTTCTTTGTACTTTTTATAAACTTTCCTTATAGTATTTATATGGTGTTTCTTTGTACTTTTTATAAACTTTCTTTGTACTTTTTATAAACTTTCCTTATAGTATTTGTATGGTGTTTATATAGTATTTATATACTTTCCTTATAGTATTTATGTAGTGTTTATATGGTATTTATATACTTTCTTTGTATGACATATTTTACCACTTTCTGACACTTTTTTCCACCACCCCTGTTTTTAGTATCAAAATGGGGGATTTTAGTATAAAGTAAAATGTTTTGTAATTTTATTTTACGAAAATTATCGTTACGACAAAATATATATAAAAAAACCCCATATTAGTATAAATATGGGGGGGATTTTTTTTTGTGTTTATATTATATTTGTAATACGGGTTATTTTCTATTTAATTTAAAAGGTTTTCTTTTTACTAATAATTCATTTACATTTATTATATTATATCCATCTGAACTCCAATAACCTTTTCTACCATAGGTTCCTAAATAAATAGAATAACAAGTATTTTCTTCATATTTGTACCGATTGGTAAAAATGTTGTACGACCACCAATTCTTTTTATGATATCCCCAACATTAAATTTTGCCATATCTTACTTATTAGTTTATTTATATAAAAGTGAATCATATCTTTGTTTACATAGTTTACAATCAGGGTAATGAAGATAATGGTAACCTCGAGCATAAGTGTTGAAAGAATAATATTCATGTTTATCGTTACCTAACTCTATTTCATAGTCTACTCCTCCTACTTGAAAATATTTTGGGTATTCAGATTTAGTTGTGTCGTTGGTTAATCTTTTATATTCATCTTTTGTTATTGTAATAGAATTATTATTACTACAAGATATAAATCCGATTATACCAAAGGAAAGTAAGGTAATGAACAATAAGGTATATTTCATATTATTTTAATTTTTGCATGTGTTGTATATCTTGTGGTGTTCCTGCGAAGTTAAGGAATTTAAACCAGGATATTTTTTCATCATCTGTCATTGGTTTATGAAATGGTTCATTAATGATATAATATCTAAAATAATAATGAGTTATTGCTAATTGATATTCATCTGGTAGTTCGTTGAATAAATATTCTTTTCCTTCGAGTTCTACTGTGAACTTATTGTCATAGAAATCAAACATGGTAGATAATCTTTGTTTACCATCTATTACTTGAAATTGATCTTTATAATCTTTTTCATTATGAAGTACAATATTAACCATTGCCATTTGTGGTATATGACGACCAATTAACATGGATATAATAAGTTCACGTTTTTGTTCTAATGTCCATACCAGGTTTCTCTGAAGATTAATACCTTTGGTTGGTAGGAAAACATCAAAATCGATATTTTGGTTTTTAAAATATTTGAGACTGCTTGAACCTTCTTCTGGGTTCAAATTAAAATTTTTTAATTCTCTTAAAGATTTCACATTATTTCTTTTATGGGTACAAATATAAGTGTTTTAATTGAGAATAATAAATTTATTTTATTGTATCTTTGATTAAAACATGATGTTCGATGAAACATACGTTATCGCCTATATTATAAGAAAGATAATCTTTGATATCTACTTTTTTTAGTGTACCATCTGTCATTAAAAAATAATGAACAACTTCAAAGTTACCATTTGTTCCAATGGATTCATTCTCCATATGTTTATTTTTTATTTTATAACAAGTGGTTATATCTTCATAATGACCATTACAAGATATGAATAGTATTGATAATATTAATATTAAATTTTTCATTATTTTACTTCTTTATATGTGTATTTAGGTTTGAAATGTTGTTTTTCATAATCATCTTTCCATTTTTCAATATGATCCAATGCTTGTTTTTCTGTTCTGTAATGAAGAAAAGATTCATACCAACCTAAATAATACCATACTTCTTTTTTTTGTGGAACATAGAAGGTTTCACCGTTATGATCGATATAAGTTTTTATTCTATATTTCATTATGAAATTTTTTTTGCTAGGTTAATGATAAATTCTTCTTCTTCTGTTGATAATGAATAACTATGTCCTCTGAGTTTGAGAAGAGCTTCTTCAAACTTTTGACTGGTATAAGATCTGGGTGTGTCAATTTCTTCAATTAAATCTTCTTCATTGATATCACCATTATCTTTTAGATAATCGATAACATCAACTATATCACTTTTATCACAACTTGATAGGAACTCATAAACATCTACATCAACAAAATCACCTGATTGATAAACTGATGGCATAATTTTTTATTTGATTAATTTATTAAAAATATTTTTTATAACTCTTTTGAAGTAACCGAAACTATAATCACAATCATTACACGAGTCGGCGTATGTTGATGAACTGGTATTTGTGGTTCCACATTCTGGACATTTCCATCCCATATTTTATTTATTTTTAATTTTGTTAAAGATATTTTTAATTATTCTTTTGATACAACAAGGATTATATTTGTGATAAATGTACACTATTAAAAAAGATAGAATTGTACTTACTAAATATATTGATAACAATACCTCGATTGCTGTATCTATACTTTCAGCATCTTCTGACCACATCATAATTTAGTTGGGTTGATATATTCATTTATCACAGATAAAATCATTGCTTTATTAAGATCACAACTTAATGGTAATCTTAATTCTTCATTGTTTGATTTGATTTCGATTGATGAAAGTTTATTTTCAAAAATTGAAATTATCCTATCTGTATCCAATTCAGGGAATTTATCCTTATAATATTCTTTAAAATGTTCTTTGTTTGTCATCAATTTATTTGTTTTTAGGTGGGTTAATTTTATCACATAATTTTCCGGTTAGGTTAAATCTTTCATAATAACCCATTGTTAGAAAATCCAATAACCCTTCGATTGTTGCAATAATAAATGCGACACCAATTAATGTTTGTAAGTAAACTATTTTCATTTTTTAATATTTTATTGTGAGGTAGGGGGAATCGAACCCTCCTCAAAGTGTTACATGATAATAGTCATTTAGTTTGTCCTAACCTGGCTATACCCATCACACAATCCTTTTACCCCATTTTTTTAATTTCATAACCTAATTGGTTAAGTTTTTTTTCAAACATTAAATAATCCACTCTTGTTTGTTCAGGATTTTTACTATATTTAATTTGAAACCAAAAATATTCCGTATGATTTTGAAACCCATCTAATGTATCTGGTGTAATTAAATAAATATGAATTTCACCATCTTTAATTTTAAATCCTTTAAAAATCATAATATCATTTGATGCGAGATGAAGTTTATCTATATAATGACCATACTTCTCATTTAATGAATTAAGTTCATCATTTAATTCTTTCTCTTTTTCCAACTTTTCTTGTTGAATTTCACTTTCTGATTTCTTTTTTCTTGTAAAAAGTCCCATAATTATTTATTTTTTTACAAAGATAGGGGAATAAATTTAGATAATAAAAATTATTTTCTATTTAATTTAAAAGGTTTTCTTTTTACTAATAATTCATTTACATTTATTATATCAAATCCATTTGAACTCCAATATTCAATGGAAGAGTATAGTCCATATTTTATATTATAACAAGTATCTTTTTTGTGAAATTCCCAAGCGTTAAATGAGATAAATTCATCACCAATAGTCCATTTATAATCCAGATTATGCGCAATTATTAATAATTTATTTGCAATTTCTTCTGTTTCGCAATGGAATACATTATTTTCTTGTTTAAATAGTTCTTCCCAGTTTATTAACATTATCTTTTTAATTTAAAATTTCCAGTATCTTTTAAACCAACCACATTTATTACAAGTTCTATTTACTTTTAGTCCTCGTCTTGAGCCGCCTAGATCATCTGAGTGGTTACAATATTGTTCTTCATAAACAAATTCATGTATACAAAATAATTGTCTTATATAATTTATCATTTTATATTAAATATTTTGTTTAATCCAATTAGAGTATTCTATCCAAGAATGTGGTTTATTTTGAAATTCAGCTAAAGCTTTTTGAATTAAAACTTTAACTTCTTCTTTAGTATAACTATCTTTTACTTTAGCTAAACTTTCATCTAATACATCTTCAAAAGTTTTTTCTTGTTTAAGTTCAATTGGTTCTATTAAAACTCTCTTTCTATTCATACAACCATTTTCATCACAATAATTCATTGTGCATTTTTCTTCTGGCGTTTCACAAAATGAATGTGGTTTAGGTTCTTCTTTTGAGATGATGATTTTCTCTCTTGATATTTCATAACCTTCACAATATGTTACAACTTGTTTTACAATATTTTTAGGATAAGAAATTAAGTATTTTGGTTCATCGTCATAACCTCTACAATCTCTATTATCACAATATTGTTGTCCGCAACTAGTACATAATTTTACTATATGAGTTTCAACTTCCTCACAACTACTGTTCTGCACAAACCATTCTAAAAACTCATCATCAATCTCTTGTACACCATCTTTGATTAGTTGAGGGTCTGTTGTTAGAATGATTTTTTTACAATCTAAATCTGTCCAATACCAACTATTATCTGATTGAATTATTTTTTTAGTTTCCAAACTTATAATTTCTACTTTGCCTATTGCGTCATATAGAGGACTTAATAAACTTTGGTCTGATATAATCCAATCTCCTTCTTTAATTTCTTCATCATTAGTGATATAGATGTCATGTGGTTTATATCCTACAGATGATATATACCAATCCATAGCCATTGTACTATTAGCTAATTTGTGTTTACCATCTATAGAATAAAACCTACTTGGTTTATTTGTTGGTATTAAGAATAAATTTTTCATATTATTTCATTTCATTTATATTATAAGAATTTAGTATAGATTCTTCATCTATTATCTTTTCTATATAAAACCCACCAGCTCTAACACCTTCATAAGGTATTTTTACTTCTTTGAATCTAGCTTTCTTACTAGCTTCTTTTAATGCTGCTTCAACATGGAGTTGAGCAAATATTACCATAACCTCAATGATACCTTGTTTAGAAGCATAGATATCTTCTGATATAATCTGTTTACTGAATTGCTGGTTAACCCAATGTTCTGCTGTTATCATAACTTATTTTTATTTTCTACAATTTTCCACCACTTATTATCTGACCCGGTTAGTTTGTTTTCCCAAACAATACTTCCAGGTTCTCTTCCGATTATATTGCACCATTCTTCTTCTGTTTTAATGGTGCCGGTCTTTATAAAACCTTGTGTTGTTACTGGTAGATCTTTTAATAATTCTAGATAAATCATAATTCAATTAATTTTTGTTCGATATCTTTTATTTGTGATTTTATATTATTTACTTCACAAAAATAAAAATTAATATTATCAGGATCAGTTTTATCACTTTCAGAATAACATAATAATGTTGCTTCTAATTTTATTTTCAAATCTTTTAATAACTTTTTAAGAGATTCTCTTTTTTCTCTTTTTTCTAAATACTTAAATAGTCCAAACATTATTTATTTTTAACAATTTCAATTAATTTTTTAACACATTCTAGTTCTGCTTTTTTGTAGGTTTTAATGATACTTAAATATAAATCCATTAAGAGATTCATATCTTATACCTCTACAACATTTAGAGATAGAACCACAATCTATATTAAGTTGTCTTGATGCTTCTCTTAAAGACTCAAACTCTTGTATTAAATTGTTTTCTAAATCATATTGTCCTACTTTTTTTCTAAGTTTTGTACCACACTTTTTTCTTTCTTCTGGATTTTCATATCTTTTTTTATGACCTTCTGTATTAGTATATTTACCTCTTTTTACACCTGTCATTGCTTTAGATATTGCTTGTTTTTCTTCATCACTTCTTTTTCTACCAAGTAAAGAATTTTTAATTTTATTTTTAGTAGAATCATTGTGACCTACTCCTTCACCACCCTCTGATAAATTACATAAGTTAGTGTTAGAGTAATAAGAAATCCAATATTTTTCTCTTTCTGCCCAATTATCATTACACTCTTCTATAATTTCCATTATAGGAAGTAAATCATTTGACAATAATTTAAGTATCCAAGAAGCTAATTTTTTACTTCCTGTTTTTTCCAAACACTTTTTACTTTTATGTTGAGCAAATCTTCTTTTTATATTATTAGTTTTGCCAACATACTTCACTTCAAAAGTTTCAGGATGTCTAAGTATGTATATGTATGTTTTCATACTACATACAGTACAAAAACTACACCAACAAGTGTTTAGATGACACTTTGTCTATTAATTCTTTTAATAATAACTGTTGAGATTCAGTATCTAAAGGCATTGTACCATTTTCAATATCTAATTTTTGATACAACCATTTAAAAACTTGAGAATATAATGGTGCTCCAAACCAAGTAAGTCTTTCTGTATTTTTAAATGGTTCATAATCACCTGATCCATTTCTTAAATTATTATAATAAACTTGATTATTTTGTTTACCATCATAAAAGGCTAAACAAAGTTCATCAAAACCTAATTCTTTGAGTTCTAATGCTAATTCGTAAGGTACAAATAATTCATTCATATTTTTTAATTATAAAGATTTAATATATATAATTGCTTTATTAATATCATCGAGTGTAATATCTTCCCAACATCCGATTGTAAAAGTACCTGAAGTAAGTTTGACTACCCATGATCCTATCATTATGGATGAGGAATCTTTAATCCTTTCCAAATCAGATAGAAATATTTTTTCACCGTTTATAATTAATCCATCTTTTAGTACTTTTGCTTTTCTACCTTTTCTGTCGGTGATAAATGATTCTTGATATTCATAAACTGGTTGGAACCAATGGTTCAAGACTCCTGCTTCTTTTAATCTTTCGATAAATATGCTAGAAGAAATGGGTATAAAAAGAGAGTCATTACTAAATGGTACTAGCGTTATATTTTCTGCGGGTACTTTATATGTTACTTTTGATAAGGTATAACCACTTAATTTATTTTTGATTAATTTATGCAAATCAGATTCTTTAAACATGTAGAACAGATCATAAACATAATCGAATGATTCTGCGAGAATATAAATATCACCGTTAAATTCTCTATAACCATAGCTAATAAAGTTCATTTTTTCATAATTTAAAAATGAACCTTCGGAATATGGTTCCCATGCTGAGACTCTATATTCTCTATATTCAGTGTCAACAGGTATTGTAGGTAGTTTTGTACCTTTTATTTTAAAATCTATCATATTATTTTTTATTAATTCGAAATTATCAACACCATGAGTTAAAGGATATTCCTTTAATCGTAAACCAAAAAAAGGGCTTATTTCAATTATAGTTCCAATATCACCAATGGTCATTTCTCCATGAGTACCTTGAATACGTTTAACTTTATCACCAACTTGAAAATATGTCATATTATTTTATAAATTATTTAGAATGCAAATATATGAACTTTTTTTTAAATAAACAAATTATAAATGAAATTCTTTATCTCTTAATTGACCATCTGGATAATAATCTTCCCAGAACCCATGTCTTTTATCATTTAAATATGTTCCCTTCCACGATAATTTACCATTATCATGATAATCTTCCCATAAGCCATGCTTTTGACCTTTTGTATTTCTTTGATTCATAAATAAAATTCTCTTGTTTCTAATTTGCCATTATCGTAATACCATTCCCAAAAGCCATGTCTTTGACCATTTAGATATGTTCCCTTCCACAATAATTTACCATTTGAATAATAATCTTCCCATAATCCATGTCTTTGTTTATTCTCGTTATACTGATTCATAAATGAAATTCTCTTTTTTCTAATTGACCATTTGAATGATAATATTCCCAGAAGCCATGTTTTTTATCATTTAAATATGAACCCTTATACATTAATTTACCATTACTGCGATATGATTCCCAGAAGCCATGTTGGTTATCATTTATATATGAACCCTTCCAATGTAATTTACCATTATCATGATAATATTCCCATAATCCATGTCTTTTACCATTTATATATGTTCCCTTTCGCAATAATTGACCATCACTCCAATAATATTCCCATAATCCATGTTTTTTATCATTTTGATATGAACCCTTATCCCATAATTGACCATTTAAATAATATTCTTCCCAAAGACCATGTTTTTGACCATTTATATATTGACCTTTATGATGTAATTTACCATTTGAATGATATGATTCCCAGAAGCCATGTCTTTGACCATTTAGATATGTTCCCTTCCACAATAATTGACCATTTGAATAATATTCTTCCCAAAAGCCATGGTGTTGACCATTTAGATATGTTCCCTTATACCATAATTGACCATTTGAAGAATATGATTCCCATAATCCATGTTTTTGACCTTTTTTGTTTAATTCATTCATATAGTTATAATAAAAAAAGAGAGATTAACCTCTCTTTTAACTAGTTAAGAAATATAGTATTAAGCTTGTGCGGATAACAAAGAGAAGTATTGTTCTTTTGTTAAAGAAACCAACTCACCTTCTGGTGTAACTTCTTTAGTCATTTCGGCCAAAAGAACATCACCTTGTCTTTTTAAGCACTTAATATGTGGAACAACATTCTCATGCACCATAAACGTTGATGCAATTGCTGTCAATGGGTCGTCTTTGTACTTTTCATCAATCCATAACCAATGTTCTTTATCAGTTGTTGTACACCAGCATTTAACAACATATAATTTTTCATCCAAGCCCAATTTTTTACCATCAACTTCATGAACCTCATAGATGTTAGACCTTTTTTCAGTACCAATCAATTTACCATCTTCATCATAGATGTTTTGGTCTAATTCAATACCATCAGTCTTAATTCTTGTAGCACCTAATTGAGTAATCATATCGGTGATGTTGATTGAGGAAAATACCATCGCTTGAAACTCTCTGTTTTCCAACTCAAATGATTCCTTAAATGAGAACGGAGTTGTATCATCGTAATCAGAAACTAACTTGTCAAAGAACTCAATACAGATATGATAATCTGACTCACTATGAGTCTTTAATTCATATTCAATCATGGTAGCTTTATGTCTGTCAATAAAACGATTGATAAATCTCTCTTTGTTGGTATAAATACCCTTTAAATACCTTAAAAACTCAGCAGTTGTACAACTAACCATTTCTTTTTTTTCAGTATCGTAATAAACTGAATTAAAACCCAATTCTCTCCAAATTAACTTCATTGTCTTTTTTTTTTATTTTATAAATTATTTAGAATGCAAATATATGAACTTTTTTTTAAATAAACAAATTATAAATGAAACTCTCTTTTTTCTAATTGACCATTTGAATAATAATAATATTTACATAATCCATGGTGTTTACCATTTACGAATGAACCCTTCCACGATAATTTACCATTTGAATAATAATCTTCCCAGAAGCCATGTTGTTTACCATTTAGATATGTTCCCTTCCACGATAATTGACCATTTGAATAATATTCTTCCCAAAGACCATGTCTTTGACCATTTAGATATGTTCCCTTCCACGATAATTTACCATTTGAATGATAGTATTCCCAAAAGCCATGTTGTTTACCATTTATATATTGACCCTTTTCCCATAATTGACCATTTGAATAATATTCTTCCCAAAAGCCATGCGATTTACCATTTATATATTGACCCTTTTCCCATAATTGACCATTTGAATGATATGATTCCCATAAGCCATGTTGTTGATTATTCTCGTTATACTGATTCATAAATAAAATTCTCTTTTTTCTAATTGACCATTTTCATGATAATATTCCCATAATCCATGTCTTTTACCATTTAGATATGAACCCTTATCCCATAATTTACCATTTTCATGATAATATTCTTCCCATAAGCCATGTCTTTCATCATTTATATATGAACCCTTATACATTAATTTGCCATTACTCCAATAACATTCCCAAAGACCATGTCTTTGTCCTTTTGTATTTCTTTGATTCATAAATGAAATTGTTTATCTCTTAATTGACCATTTGAATAATATTCTTCCCAGAAGCCATGTCTTTGTTTATTCTCGTTATACTGATTCATAAATAAAATTCTCTTGTTCTTAATTTACCATTTGAATAATATGATTCCCAGAAGCCGTGTCTTTTATCATTTACGAATGAACCCTTATAATGTAATTTACCATTCTCATGATACCATTCCCATAAGCCATGCATTTGATTACCATTTATGAATGAACCCATATACATTAATTTACCATTTAAATAATATGATTCCCATAAACCATGTCTTTGATTATTCTCATTATACTGATTCATAAATGAAACTCTCTTTTTTCTAATTGACCATTTGAATAATAATATTCCCAAAAGCCATGTCTTTGACCATTTATGAATGAACCCTTATACATTAATTTACCATTACTGCGATATGATTCCCATAAGCCATGTTTTTGATTATTTTCGTTATATTGATTCATAAATAAAATTGTCTTGTTCTTAATTTACCATCTAAATAATAATATTCCCGTAAACCATGTCGGTTATCATTTATAAATGAACGCTTCCAATGTAATTTACCATTATCATGATAATATTCCCATAATCCATGTCTTTGACCATTTATGAATGAACCCTTATACATTAATTTGCCATTACTGCGATATTCTTCCCATAAGCCATGTCTTTGTCCTTTTGTATTTCTTTGATTCATAAATAAAATTGTTTATACCATAATTGACCATTTGAATGATAATATTCCCAGAAACCATGTCTTTTACCATTTAGATATGAACCCTTAGACCATAATTTACCATTTGAAAAATATGATTCCCAGAAGCCATGTTGGTTATCATTTATATATGAACCCTTCCACGATAATTGACCATTTGAATGATATGATTCCCATAAGCCATGCATTTGACCATTTAGATATTGACCCTTTTCCCATAATTGACCATTTGAATAATACCATTCCCAGATGCCGTGTCTTTTATCATTTAGATATGTTCCCTT
>Ga0114962_10002888_pt1 | contig 14108 bp, 11 predicted proteins | sample C_130820_MF_Meta_FD_87017 | JGI IMG/M metagenome (GOLD analysis project Ga0114962, IMG submission 87017) | Freshwater microbial communities from Lake Croche, Canada to study carbon cycling - C_130820_MF_MetaG | ecosystem: Environmental > Aquatic > Freshwater > Lake | place: Lake Croche, Canada... | reverse complement strand
TATTCAATAACTAAACTACAATTTTGACATTTAAAGAATTAGGACTAGCAGATAGTTTATTAGCAGGAATTGATTCCATGGGATTCAAAACCGCAACACCCATACAATCCCAAGTAATTCCCCCTATTTTAGAAGGCAAAGACATTATCGCATCCGCTCAAACTGGAACTGGGAAAACAGCGGCATTTTTACTACCAGTCGTTCATAAATTAATCACTGAACCACATGCAGAAGATAAAATAAATGCCTTGGTCATTGTACCTACCCGTGAATTGGCGATACAGATTGCGGATAATATGGAAGGTTTGGGTTATTTCACCAACGTAGGTTGCATCGCAGTATATGGAGGTGGAGATGGAAATTCTTTTACCACAGAAAAAACAGCTTTAACAAGTGGCATCGATATTGTTGTATGCACTCCTGGTCGTATGATTGCTCATCTTAATATGGGTTATGTCAATTTAAAAGACGTCAAATACTTGGTGTTAGACGAGGCTGATCGAATGCTCGACATGGGCTTTCAAGATGAATTGATGAAAATCATCTCATTTCTATCACCCGATCGTCAAAACCTATTATTTTCAGCTACCATGCCCCATAAAATGCGGGAATTAGCTCGAAAAATTTTGAATAAACCCGTAGAAATTAATATTGCCGTTTCAAAACCACCTGAACAAATCATCCAAAATGCCTTTGTTGTTTATGAAGCTCAAAAAGCACCTTTGGTTAAATATTTATTAAAACTAAAGGATTATACTCGGGTGATTATTTTTTGTTCCAAAAAGCAAAATGTTAAACAGTTAACGGCCGATTTAAAGCGCGCCAAATTTAGCGTGGAAGAAATCCATTCCGATTTAATGCAAGACCAAAGAGAAAAAGTCATGCAAGATTTTCGAAATAAAAAACTGAAAATTTTAGTCGCAACGGATATATTGAGTCGCGGAATCGATATTGATGAGATTGAATTGGTGATTAATTATGATGTACCGAATGATGGTGAAGATTACATTCATCGAATTGGGCGAACAGCTAGAGCCGAAAGTGAGGGTACGGCTTATACTTTAATCAGTCCAACCGAACAGCGAAAATTTGCAACCATCGAGACTTTATTAGAAAAATCCGTTATTAAAGCCATTATCCCAGAGGAATTTGGTGAAACGCCTGAATACAACCCAAGTGCTAATAAACCCCTTGATAAAACAAGAAATTTTTCCCCTGGAGGAAAAAAACCAGGGAAAAAATTCTGGAAAAAGAAATAATTTATTCTTTGGAAGGTCTTACTCCCGTGTTGGCTCCTTGACTTAAACTAATATCTACCGGATGATTGGTTTTCCAAGATCCTCGCGTGAAATCAGGTATATCCATTGATCGAGAACGATTGTTTACTGAGACCTCGCTCAATGGAACAATTGAACTCCATAACGCTGCGTCATATACGTCTTGATCCAAAGGCAGTCCATTTCGCAAACAGTCTATTAGGCGCCAATCCATCATAAAGTCCATACCACCATGTCCACCAATTTGTTTGGCTAATTCTCCGATTTTAGCCACAATCGCTGGTGCATATTTTTTCTCCATTTCAGCCATTTGTTCGGGTTTAATCCATTCATGATGATGATCCGAAATACGAGGTTCAGGATATTTCATAGCAACTCCCTTGGTGCCACTCAATAAGTGAATACGTGAATAAGGCCGCGGACTAGACACATCATGTTGGACGATGATAGTTTTACCTTTATGGGTCTTAATGGTGGTAGTATTCATATTACCCCTAAATTTCTTATTGACAAATTGTTTGTAATAAGAATCTGTTTCAGCCATTTCTTTCGCCTTATTTTGCATGGAAAAATCATCGGATTGAACGGAAACTAAATAATCCAATTGATCTCCCCTATTAACATTCAATAATTGACAAATGGGTCCTAAACCATGTGTAGGGTATAAATTACCATTTTTTAAATTAGCTTTTAAGCGCCAATTATCATAGTATTGATCTTGTTTGAAATTAGCGTCTAATAAATCATGGATATATGCTCCTTCTACGTGCAACAATTCGCCAAAATAACCTTGACGAACCATGTTGAGCGTTAATAATTCAAAGAAATCATAGCAGCAATTTTCAAGCATCATGCAATGCTTTTTGGTCTTTTCAGAAGTTTCGACTAAAGCCCAGCATTCTTCCAAAGTGGTTGCAATGGGTACCTCACAAGCTACATGTTTTCCATGTTCCATGGCGTAAACAGCCATTGGAGTATGTAAATACCAAGGAGTAGTAATGTAGATCAAATCGATATCAGGTCTTTGACACATTTCCTTCCAAGCATCTTCCTTTTCCGTGTAAGTGATGGGTGTGATATCCATTTTCTTCAAGGCTTTTAATGCATTCGCCACTTTGGCTGGTCGAATATCACAAATTGCTACAGTTTCTACATTAGCAATTCGATTAACCCTCGTTACCGCTCCAGAACCCCGATTCCCTAATCCAATAAATCCAATTCGGACAGTATCGATCTTGGGAGCTGCAAAACCAGACATGTTAAACGTCTGAATCGGTTTTTTCATTAATTGATTGATTTGTGCCTGAGCCAAATCGCCTGCGTGAGCGGAAGAAAGAGATTGAGTTAATCCAATGGCAGAAAGACCTCCTATTTTAAGGAAATCACGTCGATTATTTTTCATGTTTGAATGAGCAAAATACGTATAAATAGGTTTTTGAATGATTTAATTAATTGCTTTGAATATTAGAAATAAATGGCAAACAATTAAATGCTAATTCATGATCAAACAATTTAAATCATCTTTTTATCCTATGCAATCTTTTCTTATTTTTATTTTCCAAAGTTCCTTCACTGCTTGGTATAAAAGCTGGATTTAATTGATAAATGATTGCTTCTTAAAAAAATTCCCTTTAATTTAAATCTATTAAAAAAACCTATAAATAAACATGAATAATCCTGTAGCGGTTAGCTCCTTAAGCAAAAGAGACACCCAAATTTCCATTCTACTCATTGGACTCATGTTTTTTATTTTTGGATTTGTCTCTTGGGCTAATTCAATTCTAATCCCCTACTTCAAAATCGCTTGTGAACTAAGCAATTTCAAGGCCTATTTAGTCACTTTTGCATTTTATATATCTTATTTCATTATGTCAGTGCCTTCGTCTTATCTATTAAAATCCATTGGCTTTAAAAAAGGAATGATGTTAGGTTTTTGGATCATGTCAATTGGGGCTTTTATTTTTATTCCTGCAGCGATGGGCCGAACTTACCCCATTTTTTTATTGGGTTTATTTACCTTAGGCACTGGCTTAGCCATATTACAAACTGCTGCCAATCCCTACATCACACTACTAGGTCCCAAAGAAAAAGCTGCACAAAGAATCAGTATCATGGGGATTTGTAATAAAGGAGCTGGAATTTTAGCCCCATTGGTATTTGCAGCAGTCATATTAAAAGCAACAGACAGCGATTTGTTCAAAAACCTCGCATCTATGTCAGGTGAAAATCGAAACATTGCCTTAAACGAATTAATTTCTAGAGTCATTGTACCCTATTTTTATGTAGGAATTTTGTTGTTTTTATTAGGACTTGGCGTACGATTCTCTCCATTACCTGAAATAGATAACGACCAAGAAAGTCAAGAATTAACTCAAACCAACTCATCCAAAACTAGCATATTACAGTTTCCTCATTTGATTTTAGGTGCAATTGCCATTTTTCTTCATGTGGGTACTCAAGTGATTGCGATTGACACTGTCATCCCATATGCAGGATCCATGAATATCCAACTCATGGAGGCAAAAGTATTTCCCTCTTTTACACTTGCAGCCACCATTTTCGGTTATATTCTTGGTATAATTTGTATTCCAAGATTTATCAGCCAAGTGATTGCTTTACGCATTTGTACCTTTTTAGGTTTACTTTTTACCATCGGTATTTTAATGAGTCAAGGAATGATCGAAATTGCAGGACTAAAAGCCGATATCAGTATTTGGTTTGTTGTGGCATTGGGATTGGCTAATTCCTTAATTTGGGCAGGAATTTGGCCTTTGGCACTCGATGGATTAGGGAAATTTACAAAAATTGGTGCTTCCATTCTCATCATGGGATTATGCGGTAATGCCATCTTGCCTCTTATTTATGGTTACTTTGCTGACCAATATGATTTAAAATCTGCTTATGCAGTTTTACTACCATGCTATTTTTACCTAATCTTTTATGCCTTAAAAGGACATCAAGTAAAAAATTGGACGTTTAGAGAATAAAGACATGAATGAAAAAATATCACGCAGGAATTTTATGAAACCTTTGGTAATGGCAGGGATTAGCTTGCCATTTGCCAAATCACCATTTTATTCCAAACAGTTTACTGGCAAAAGAATTGGAATCATCGGCCTCGACACCTCCCATAGTGTCGCTTTTACCAAAGCATTGAACGCCATTTCTCCGAATCCCGTTTACGATGGATTTAAAATCGTGGCGGCCTACCCGCACGGAAGTAAGGACATCTTGTCAAGTACAGAAAGGATTCCGGGCTACACCGAAGAAGTGAAAAAATTAGGTGTTGAGATTGTAGATTCCATAAAGGAATTGCTTAATAAAGTAGATTTTGTCATGCTGGAAACCAATGATGGCCGATTACATTTAGAGCAAGCCATTGAAATTTTCAAATCCGGAAAAACGACCTTCATTGATAAACCCATTGCAGCCTCTTTAGTAGACGCAAAAGCCATTTTCAATGAGGCCAAAAAATACAAAATACCTGTCTTTTCGTCTTCTTCTCTTCGTTATGCCATCGGAATGCAAGAAATCAAAGAGAGTAAAATTGGAGAAGTTACTGGAGCAGATACATATAGTCCAATGAAATTCGAAAAGACCCATCCTGATTTATTTTGGTATGGAATACACGGAGTTGAAATGTTGTTTACCGTGATGGGTCCTGATTGTGTATCCGTTCAAAGAATCATTTCAGAAGATCAAGAAGTTTGCACTGGGATTTGGAAGGATGGTAGAATTGGTACATTTAGAGGAATAAAATCAGGGAAACAAGAATATGGCGGAACAGCTTTTGGTAAAACCGGTATCTTGCATTTAGGACCGTACAATGGGTATGATCCCTTGTTGGTTAAAATCATTGAATTCTTCAAAACAGGAATTCCGCCAGTAAATGAAAAGGAAACCTTGGCCATTTTTGCCTTTATGGAGGCAGCAGATACAAGTAAAAAATCAAACGGAGCAAAAATCAAATTAACACAAATCAATGAATAATCGGATGCAAAAAATAGGCTTGATCCTTTGTTTAGCTTGGATGTTCAGTGCATGCCAATCCAATAAATTAAGCCATTGGGAAGAAAAAAATGGCTATCAATTGCTATTCGACGGAAAGACAAGCAACGGATGGAGAGGCGCCTACCAAAATCAATTCCCCACACATGGTTGGATCATTAAAAATCAACAACTTTTAGGCCAATTATCTGCCGGGAAAGAATCCGGTGATGGAGGGGATATCATTACCTTAAAAAAATACCGAAATTTTGATCTTTCTTTTGATTGGAAATTAGGGAAATTAGGAAATTCAGGGGTAAAATATTTGGTGGAGGAACTTCCTCAAAAACCCATTAATTCTAGTTCATTGATTGGTTATGAATACCAATTAATCGATGATGAAGATTTTATTTACAATGAAAAACACTTACCTGAAGACCATAAAACAGGTGCGGTTTATAATATCATTCCTCCCAAAAAACCTAATGTCAAAATAGGTCAATGGCACACTTCTCGCATCCTAGTCAAAGGAGACCAAATAGAGCATTGGCTGGATAAACAACTCATTGTATCTATCAATCGGAATTCCGAGGAATTTAAAAAAGGCTATTTACAAAGTAAATTCAAATCGATTGCAGGATATGACCAACGAAAAGAAGGCCATATTTTACTACAAGACCATGGACACAATGTAGCGTTTAAAAACATCAAAATTAAAGAGCTTGAGTAGTTTTTTGATACACAGATTGACCTTTTACAAAAGTTTGTTGAATATCAATTTGTTTATTGAAGAGTACAACATCCGCATCGGAGCCTTTGGCAAAAGACCCTTTTTGAGCGCCAATACCCATGATTCGAGCGGGGGTAGTAGTCATCATTTGAACAGCTTCAACCAAAGGAACCTCTGCCAAATCCAACATCGTTCTCAGTAAACGATCCGCCGTTGCTACGCTTCCTGCAAAGGAAGTTCGGTCAGGGAGTTTTGCTACTCCATCTTCAATAATGACCTTTAATCCATTTTTATATGACCCTAAAGTGGATTCTCCTTCGGGCATGTCTGCCGCTCGCATGGCATCTGTAATTAAGGCAATTCTGTTGGGACCCTTTATTTTATAAATCAATTTTAACAATGGGGCTGGTAAATGCACGCCATCTGCGATGATCTCCACATCCATATCATCCAATAAATAAGCCGATTCAATGACACCCGCGTAACGAAAAGCATTTCGGCGGGTAACGCCTGACATAGCCGAGTAAAAATGCGTGGCCAAAGTGAATCCCCCATTTTGAAAAGCATCCATTACTTCTTCATAAATAGCATCTGTGTGCGCGATAGCGGCTAAAACCCCTTTTGAGCTCACATATTTACCAAATTCTACGGCCCCCTTTAATTCAGGTGCAGCAGACCAACGCTTGATAAAATCGAAAGAATCCAATATTTCTCGATATTCAGCAGGATCAGGATCTCGAATAAATTTTGGATCTTGCGCACCACGCTGAGCTAGGGCAAAATAAGGTCCCTCCAAATGCATGCCGATAAAATCAGCCCCCCGAGTATTACAAAGCTGAGCTTTTTGATAAGCCTCTAATGTTTGAATCAAATCTTCTTTTTCACATGTCAAAGTAGTAGGTAACATGGAGGTCGTTCCGTGTTGGGCATGTGTTTGAGCTATTTGTAAAAATGCCTCCACCGTACCGTCCATGAAATCAGCACCGCCACCTCCATGAATGTGAATATCGATAAATCCTGGTGAAACGAAATTCCCTTGCGCATCCACGAGTTGAGCATCCGGAAAATCAAGATCCTGCTGAACCACATCCAAAATCTTTCCATTTTCAATCAAAATACAGCCCCCCAATTGAATCTGTTGCTGATGAATGACTTGACCATTGAAAATTTTGATTCTACCAGACATCTTATTGATCATTAGCGGGTAAACGAGAAGCTGAATTGGTATCTAAATAAAGATCTACTTTGTCATGATTTTGTAAAATACTAGCAGGGAACATATTGGATATTCCTTTCGTAAGGCAATCGGAAACGGCTTGAGATTTTCGTTCATCAGGAACGGAACAAACAATGTATTCCGATTTCATGATTTGTTGAATAGACATGCTAATAGCTTGTTTAGGCACATCTGATAACTGAGCAAACCAACCTTCTCCCATCTGTTGGAGGCGACAAGCTTCATCCAAATCAACGACGATATAGGGTTTTTCCGTAACAAAATTGGCAGGCGGATCATTGAAAGCCAAATGTCCATTTTCACCAATTCCAACCAATGCCACATCAATGGGATTTTGAAGAATCAATTCGCCTAAACGATGACATTCTTTCTCAGGATCAAGTTCCCCGTTGATCAAATGTCCGATTTTCAAGCTAGGTACCAAAGAAATAAAGCGTTCATTCAAATAACGACGAAAACTTGCCTCATGCGTGATAGGAAGCCCGATGTACTCATCTAAATGAAACATTTGGACGCGATCCCAAGCTATTTCTGGATCCCGAATCAATTGTTGAATGGTTTCAAATTGGCTCGTGCCCGTCGCTAAAATGATATTAGCAAAACCTTTATCTTGAATAGTTTTTTTAATCAATTCCGCTGCCCTCAAACCAGCTGAAATCCCCAACTCTACTGCATTATTGCTGATATATACTTTCAAAATTTCGAATGGTTAAACGCGTAAAAATATTTTTTTCTGATATAAAAATCGTAGGAAAAGCCATTTGAGAACTAAAATTGATAGCGCCAAACCAACCATAAAACCGGACTTACCAGTCCAATGATAAAGCCATTCAGAGAAATATTTTGCCGTAAATTCCCAATCGATGAACTTCTCAGAAAGATAAATCAAAATTGAATTGACTCCTATCACTTGAAAAGGGAAAGCCCATTTTTTGTACCCTAACACATCTATGATGTAATAAAACAGCGCAAAAAACAAGAGACTTAAACCGACGGTTTGCATCACGAAAGAACTAGACCAAAGATTCTTATTGATTGGGAAATCCAAGTTCCAAATTTGTGCCATGATCAAAGAAAAAGATCCAAAGGCTAATAAATAAATGGTTTTTTTATTTCCGCTGATATCTTTTCTCTTCAAAAATAAACCCACCATAATCCCAGCCAATGCATTAGAAATAGCAGGAATATTATTAAAAAAACCGACCGTATCGTGGATTCCATTGCTCAATTTGCCGGGTAAAATCATTCGGTCTACATAAGAGGCAAAATTCCCCGGCATGGTTAAATCTCCAAGAGTAAATCCTGGAGCGGCGGTGAATTTCAAAATCAAATAATACCCAATCAAAAGCCCACAAAACCAAATCATCAACCAAACTTGTTTGGCATAAAGAAAAATAACATTAGCCAAGAGATAGGCAATACCAATTCGACCTAACACTGAAGAAAAACGAATATCCTCAAGGGGTCTAAAGGCTAAGCCGTTGTTGTATATTATTCCCAAAATGATTAGAATAAATCCACGCAAAAGGATTTTTTTCAGCAATACATGTTTACTAACACCTTTGTCCAAAGCTTTCCCGATGGAATAAGGAGTTGAAACTCCAGCCAAAAAAATAAATAAAGGGAAAATAAGGTCGTAAAAGGTGAAGCCATTCCATGAAGGATGGCGCAGTTGATGTGAAAAAGATTCAAAAAAAGGAGAATGTGTCATTTCAGATAGTCCATGAACCACATCCTCTGCTCCTATAATCCAAAACAAATCGAAACCGCGAAGTGCATCTAGCGAAAACAATCGATCGTTCAAAAAGTTTTCTTGCTTTAATAATAAATCCTTTGACTCTTCCATAACTTAAATTTTAGGTTCCCAACCAGGTTGATACTCACGTGACCAATACTTCATAGCTTCTTTATCCTTCAAAATATGTCCATTTTTTGGATTAATATCCAAAGTTCGACCTACACGTTGGGAAATATTCCCTAATTGAACCAAAAGAGTACTTTGATGACCACTGACAATATCCGAATTCAAACGAGTTCCTAAACGAATGCCATCGAAGAAATTTAGAATATGTAAGGCATCTAAATTTTGAGAAGGATCTGAAAGATTGCGAGCATCTACGGTGAAATTATTTTTCACTTCTTTGACCAAGTTATTTTTTAAATCATAAATTTTGTAGGAGTTGCCACTTTCAATGACCATACTTCCCTGCTCGGCGTAAAAAATAATACCAACACTATTGGCTTCAATGGACTTTCCATTGCAACTTCTACCTTCCCAAGAAATCATGGAGTTATTGTCAAATTCCATATTTATCATTTGTGTGTCTGGAGTTTGCCAATCATCTTGATACCTATACCTCCCACCGGTAGAACTAACCTTTGTTGGATATTCCACATTCAAGCCCCACCTAGCTAAATCAACCATGTGTGTACCATTGTTCAAGGCTTCCCCTGTTCCCCAATGCCAAAACCAATGCCAATTATAGTGAATTAAGTTATCCTTAAAGGCTTTTCGTGGTGCTGGACCTTGCCATAAATCATAATTTAACCATTCTGGGACAGCTGTTTCTTTCCCAACACCGATTGATGCACGGTTATTGGTGTACCAAGTTTTGGCAAAATACGGACGACCAATCACGCCCGCATGGAGTTCAGCGATCGCAGCAGCTACATTGGGCCATGAACGTCTTTGATTCCCCATTTGTAAAATACGCTTATGTTTCTCGGCCGATTTAACCAACATCTCTCCCTCATTGGGATTGTGACTACAAGGTTTTTCTAGGTACACGTGTTTTCCTGCGGAACAAGCTAACAAAGCAGCCGGAGCATGCCAGTGATCAGGAGCGGTGACAATTAAGGCATCCAAATCTTTGTCCTCCAAAGCTTTCCTAAAATCTGGTGTTGCTTTAGGCTTCACGGATTGTATTTGATGAATGGCATCAATGCAAATTTCCGCAGCCCGCGAATCGACATCACAAACATGCAGAACCTCACAATTTTTTTGAAGCGCGAAATTTTTACCAACGGCTAATCCCCTGCTATTGACACCCATGCAAGCCACTCGAATTTTTTCGTTAGCTCCTAAAATTTGTTGATAACTTTTCGCTGAAAATGAAGGAAGTATACCGCCTAAAGTTAAAGCAAAGGCACCAGATGAGGCCTTTTTGATAAAGGTTCTACGTGTATTTTTCATTTAAATAGGTTAAAAATGAATTAAAGATTATGAATTTATTTTGACTATTTCCATTGAATATTTTTAAATACAATTTGAGAATAATCTTTTCTTTCATAAATAATTCCTATGTGATTCGAATCCATAATGACTAAATCGGAATAGGCGGTAAAATCTTTCGGAGATTCTCCTAATATGTTACTGTTGTCGACGGGAATCAAAATAGGCCAAGTGGCTCCTTCGTCTTTGCTAATACGTAATGTTAAATTATCTCTATTTTGAGTGTCCGCCGCATTACTAAATGCCAAAATAAAGGGACCTTTTTTTTGTGGGATACTCAATAAACTACCTTGACAAATGGGATCAGGCAATTGACGATCAAAATAAGTCGTATCCCAAGATATCCCTCCATTGTAACTTTTGGCAACTATTCGAGCATGAATATCTGCCTTTTGATTTCGAATATTAAGCATTAAACCATTTTTCGATAATTGAGCAGCGGTGGACTCATTACTACCCAGAATAGCAATCGATTCAGTCAACTGAAAAGTTTTACCATGGTCATCGGAATAAAAAGCATGAGCTAAATAATCCACACCATGATCTCCAAATCCACCTTCGGAATGGTTTGCAGGAACGAAGAGCCTTCCTTTAAACTTACCTGAAGAAAACTGCAAACCATGTCCTGGACCATTGGCATAATGCCTCCAATCCTCCTTAAATTGATAAGCAGGATTGATGAGTGCTTGATTAGGTTTATGTACTTGCAAAGTAATATTTACTGGTTCAGACCAATTCAGTCCACCATCCGTAGAAGTAATGTACCAAACCTCTCGCAATCCTCGACCTCTTCTTACTTCTCCTTCGTGATTATTTCCCGTATTGTAAAAAAGAAAAATGCGTCCTTTGGGAAAACGGGGATCAGTTTGATCTAAAATAGGAGTCGGATTTCCCGCTTGTAAATCTTGAAAGTCAACCAACGTTTGAATAGCAGACCAAGTTTTTCCTCCATCTGTACTCCGTTTTAAAACGATATTAATGTCACCAAAATCATTACTTCCCTTCACCCTACCCTCTGCAAAAGCCAATAAGGCACCTTGTCCATTTTGAATAATGGCGGGAATTCGATAAGTTTTGTGACCCTCTTGACCTGAAGAATATACGATAGAAAAGCTGCTTTGTGCTTTTGTTGAAAAAGTTAACAGAAGTAAAATAAGATTGTATATAATTTTATTCATAGGTTTAAAGAATAAGTCAAAAGATTTGACGGCAACAAGTTAAAAAAAATCCCCTTAACATTTTCATGCATGGGGATTTCTCAATTGATTTTTTTTGATCCAGATTAATAAAATGTATTTGATGTAGTCTGGAAAGGATTGGGAATGAAAGCTCCCCTTTTGGCGAAGGAGGGGGTACAAAAATCGTAGAAAATCCACCCTAAGAAATCTTTACCCTCATTTTATTGATGCCTGTTTGGGCGGAGAAAAAACAGAATCGCATTTTGAACAGTCGGGCCCTATGACAGAGGCCGTCTTATTGGGAACCATTGCCATAAGAATTCCGGATCAATTTTTGGCTTGGGATTCAGCCAAAATGAAATTCCCAAATTTTTCAACGACCGATAATTTATTGAAAAGAACCTACCGTAAAGGCTGGGAAGTAAAAGGTTTTTAAAAACCTGAACTTGTCTTTGTTAATTTGTGGAATACCTTCTCCATTTCGTCCCAAATGTTCAGTAAATTTGGGACGAAATAAAACAATTAATTGATTTTTTTTCAACTAAATATTCTTACTTGAAGGTAGTTTTTTACAATAAGTGCCACCAAGTTCGGACTTTGCGAAGTTGATGATTATCACTATCCGCCTGTTGGCGGATGGAGGCGGAGAACCCAAATTGATTAACAACTAATGTGTATGCGGAGTACTGATTTCTTGGAGGTGCTGTCATACTTAAAAAATCCATCGCAATAAACTATTATGTTACCAGACTTGTCATCGGGACCATTTAACAGGGGTTTCATTGCTCGGCTTTCAGCTGCAACGAAACCCTAGCTGTTAGCGGCTGCCTTTCTTCTCATTGATTTACCCATGTTTTTATTTCCTCAATATTTATAAATTCTTTTTTGTCCATCTCATATTTCAGAAATGCTATATTTTCTTGAATGGTATTAGTGTTCTCGTTGTCGGGAACAATAATTATCCCTTTAATGTTAGCGTGTCTATTGTTGACTAAATTGAACTGATAAAGTTCGTTTATAAACTCCCTTACCTGTACTAAAACATGACGAATACCCGTCGCAGTTTTAACGAGTTTTGCCTCTATAATAAAGTCAGTAGCTTCTTTCCTTAAAAAGGCGTCATAAACTCTTTTAACTTCACTTCCTATTTGAAGTTTTATTGACCTAATGACTTTTAATTCACCAAACAAATTCTCAGTGTCTAATAAGTCAAGTACTTCTTTCTCGAAAGTAAATCCATTAAATGTTTTTGCAAGCCTTTTATTTATTATTTTTTGTTCGCCTTTAGGAAAATTAGTTTTTTCTTCTGTTAATATATTCTCTTTTTCGAGTTGTTCTTCAATAACAGTTTGAGCTTCCTTTTTCAAGTCTTCAGGCTCATTGTCTTTATTAGCTTTTTCCTTTTCGTCTTTAGTGGCTACTCCCATTTGTAATTGTTTGTATTTGCTCCAAGCATCGCTGTTTCGCATTATTCCAGCAATATTTTCAATGAAGTCCAATTTTGTCACCATTGTTGCGATAATAAATATGGCAATTGAATAGGCAAAACCGTTATCGGAAAGATAAGCTATAGATGCAATTAAAAAAGCAGCAGCTATTTTAACTATAGGATTTTCATCAACTGTCTTTGTCTTGCAAAATAAAAAAATAATGAAGAAGACAAAACTTATACTAAACGAAAATGTTGCTAAAACACCTTTCGCTGTCAGGTCGTGTTTAAGTTCAAAAAACCAATTAAAATTTATGTCCATAAGTCATATTTTGTTTGTGTGATGTGTCTACTAAGTCTGTCACTAACTAGCATTTATACCTAACAAACCATCGCACGCATACCCATCTTAAGGTATATAACCGAAAGATTATTTCGCTTTATAATTCCAAAATAGGCCCAAAAAACCTTGAAGCATAAAACCCGCTCAGCATTTAACCTATTTAAAAATCCTATACTATTTTTTGAAATCATCACCCACCAAAAACAGGGCAGTCCAGATTGGACTTTGTGCACTATTAGTGGTTAAGGATATAATTTTGCTAAAAGTAGAGAGAAAAGTTAAGAGAGTAAAGATAAAATATGAAATACTGATATTTTTGTCACAAAAAATTTCAACAAGCAAGGCAATTAAGTAAAATGCCGCTTTTCTCTCAATTACAAATAAAGTGAATTAAGGATTGATATCTTGAAAAATCTGTAGAAGGCCAGAAATTACCTTGCTTTCCCTATTTCATTACAACAATGCAATTTGTTGGTTCTTTTTTTCTTTGGCATTTCTTTTTTTGAAAAAAAAGAAACAAAAAAACTTTTTTCTTCTGCTTAATCCATGACGAATCAGTCAGCTAGAGCTGACTGACCGATTTTCACTTCGCTCACGGCTATTTTCTTTGACCCTTTCGCACGTCGTCCATGCGCATTGTCAAAGCTCCGCCCTTGCCGCTACGTTCAAATCTTTCGTTAGGATTAAGCTTTGGC
>Ga0114962_10002884_pt1 | contig 14114 bp, 12 predicted proteins | sample C_130820_MF_Meta_FD_87017 | JGI IMG/M metagenome (GOLD analysis project Ga0114962, IMG submission 87017) | Freshwater microbial communities from Lake Croche, Canada to study carbon cycling - C_130820_MF_MetaG | ecosystem: Environmental > Aquatic > Freshwater > Lake | place: Lake Croche, Canada... | reverse complement strand
TAAAGCGTACCGTCACGATAATCACTAAATGCCTGACGAATTTCAAGATCAGTATTCATAACAAATGGCCCTTCTCCAACAATTGGCTCATTAATAGGTTCACCTGACATGAATAGAATTTTGTAATCTTTTTCAGCTTTCAAAATAATCACATCTCCTTCATTTTGATCAAATAATGCTAGCTCTGACGAAACAATAGTCTCTTCTTCTATTTGAATCTTACCATCAAGCACTAAAAGCGAGGCATTGAAACCTTTATCAACAGGTAAACTAAGTGAAGCTCCAGCTTTAAGGCGTATATCATAGAGATGTATAGGCGTAAAAGTTTTTGCTGCACCGTTTAAATTATTAAAACTACCTGCAATAATACGCACTGAACTACCCTCTTGTTCCACTATTGGTATGTTTTTGTTTAAGATTTCTTGATAACGCGGCTTAGACATTTTATGTTTAGCAGGAAGATTTACCCAAAGCTGTATCATTTCCATTCTGCCACCCTTCTTACTAAATTCAACACTATGTTTTTCTTCATGCAAAACACCATGTGCTGCTGTCATCCATTGGACGTCACCAGGTCCAATTTTACCTGAATTACCTGCTGTATCTTTATGTTCTACTTCACCCGCATAAACAATAGTTACAGTTTCAAAACCTCGATGAGGATGTTGACTCACACCACGTGGAATATCAGAAGGTGAAAATTCAGATGGTGCTGCGTAATCTAATAGTAGGAACGGACTAATATTATGCCCGTCAACCCCATAATAGAACATGGTGCTCACATAAAAACCGTCACCAACCCAATGCCTTTCTTTTTCGCACCTAATTATTTGAATCTTTCTACTTTTCATAATATCCTTAAGTATTAACCTGTTATATATATTTATTGATAATATGCTAATATATAATAAATATTCTTGTCAACTATCATATTTATACAAAATTATCTTCTAAATACACTTCATCAGAATGTTACGAATTGACTTAAAAACATATGTAAAATAAATTCTTGTATTAGTTGAAATACAAGAATAAACAATACTTATTGTAGAAATAAATCGATTATCATAATTACTTAGTCAAATTAGCATTTTCTAAAACGATTTGCTTATTAGAGGCATGTAATGATCTGGGCTTTGTAGCAATTTTAGCGATATTATATAGATAAATCTCTAACTAAGCTTCGATTCAAATAAAATATCACTAATAATATTACGCACGAACAATTCGTAAGTAGCATAGCAGCGCTACATACTAATTTTGCTAATTAATACTTCTCAATCACTGCTGAAGAATTTTGCACTGTATTACCAACTTCTTGGTAAGGCATATTCATACAATTTCCTAAAAACTCTTCAGCAATTGCATAGAAACTCATTCGATTATTAGGTTTCGCAAAGCCATGTCCTTCATCAGGATATAATACATATGTTCCTGGAATTTTATTTGCTTTCATTGCAGCAACAATTTGATCTGATTCAGCTTGTTTAACTCGTGGGTCGTTTGCGCCTTGCCCTATAAGTAAAGGTTTTTTGATATTAGAAACAAATGAAAGTGGCGAGCGTGATTTTAAAAATTCTTTGCCCTGCTCTGTATCAGGATCACCACCGATCATATCAATCAAAGATTTTCTAAATGGCGCCCAGTAACTTGGAATGCTGTTAATCAAAGTTGCTAGATTTGACGGTCCAACGATATCAACTCCGCAAGTGAAAAAGTCTGGAGTAAATATTAGCCCGACTAAAGCTGCATAACCACCATAACTACCGCCAAATATCGCCACATTATTTTTATCTGCATATCCTTTATCAACCGCCCAGTTAACAGCATCTAGAAGATCGTCATGCATTTTAGCACCCCATTGACCGTTTCCCGCATTAATAAAGTTTTTGCCGAAACCTGTAGAACTACGATAATTAACGCTAAGTACGGCATATCCACGATCAGCCAGCCATTGATGTTGTGGATTATATCCCCATCCGTCTCTTGCTCTTGGTCCACCATGAACTATTAACACAAGTGGCAATGGTTTATCTAATTTGCCATTAGCTAATTTGCTTTTAGGCAAGGTTAAATATGACACTAAATCTAGCCCATCTCTTGATTGAATTATTAAACCTTCCATCGGACAAAGCTTTGCTTCTTCATTAGCTAGAGCTGAGTTATTTACAAATAGAAATTTACTTTCCTTGTTAGATCGATCAAATAAATAATATTTTATCGGTCCTGTGTCTGTAGTATAAGCTACTATCCACTTATCATCTTTAAGTGGGCGACTAACTAAATGCAACTCTCCTATTTCTTTGCTTTTTAACAAATCAAAATCAGCCTTTAATGAGTCATTGATAATTATAGTTTCATTTTTGATATATTCGACAGAATAACCTTCAAATTCGCTTGTTACCGGATTTACAATGATATCTTCCAGATCAGCTTTAGAATCTTCTGCTAAAAGCTTAGAAGTAGAATTTTTAGTATTAAACTCAAACAAGCCGGATAGATTTCTATTACGTGAATCAACATAATATAATTTATTACCATTTTGGTTGAACCCTATAATATTTGTAGTGTTAACATCATCACTAGGTATTTTTAAAAAAGATTTTGGATCAGCACGATTACTAATATCAAAAAACTCTGCATCACCAGTATCTTGATGCATAATTGACGCATACACTACTTCCAATTTTTCATTTACTATAAAACTTGCATATTTGTCATTTTGTAGAATAAGATTTAGCTCTCCGGAATCAAGGTTATATTGATATACATCATGATAATTCGGATTTCTATTATTAAGCCCAATCATAAGTAAATCTGGATATTCTAAGCTACTACCAAATATGTAAGCACGAATTTTTTCAAATGGAGTAATATCAGTAATTTTATCTGTTTTTAGATCAACCTTATAAAGATGAAAATCTTCGTCTCCATCAACGTCTTGGGAATAAATCAAAACATCTTTTTTATATGTCCAGCTGTAATTTCTTATTCCTCTGTTTTTATCGTTAGTAACGGGTTTAGCTTTTGATATATCATTCAGCGGCGCTACATAAACATTTAGTACACCATCAAGCGGAGCTATATATGAAAGGTAAGAGCCATCAGGACTAATTTTAACGCTAACCCTATCTGGATTTCCAAAGAATACTTCCCGATCAATTAATGGCTTATTTTGCATATTTTTTCCCATAAAAATAAATGAAATTACTGAAATAACTACTATTAATGCCGCAATTAATAAATAATATTTTTTGTGCATTGCTCCTCGCTAATGTTATTGTCTATGATATTTGTTATATACTGCGTAATTGCATTATGTAAATAATTATCTTAAATTATAATTTAAGTTCCTTGCGGATTTATAAGCAAACGAAAATTCTATATAAAATAAATTTAAATATTTTTCTTCTTTTTTTTAGGCTTCTTTTTGGGGATTGGCAATTCTGCTACTGTAATTTTGATCAATTTCGTTAGCCATTCACTATCTTCTAAATTTTCGCCATCAATTAGAATATAAGGCTTTGCTCCTTTATAAGGAGGAACTTCGGTAACTTCTCCTATATATGTTTTACCAGTAATTGTATATCTAACAAAAAATTGGTCATCACAAATCAGGCCGACCATTTTGCCATTACAAAATACTCCATATTCTCCAAACATTTTGCGTGCTGATACTGCACCAGCATTTTCGATTTGTTCGATGACGAAATCAGCTATGCTTTGCTTCGATGACATTGATTAAAGAAAGTTTTAAATAGATATATTTGAAATTAAAAGCTATCTAATCCAAAAGCGTAGTAAAGCTCGCCTAATAATAACTCATTATCTTCTACAGAGATATCAACGTTAGTAAAATATTTAGCTGTATTATTGTGCAAGTAGTCATTAAAAGCATTTTGTACTGGCTCTATTTGGTCCGGATTTTTGTAAAAAGAATTAAAATCATTAGCAAATTTAACAGTTTTTGAACTGAGCTCAGCTATACGTTCGCTTGAGCAACCTGCACATTTATCAGGATGTATTGATAATAAATGTTTTCTGTAATATGGTTTAGCTTCTTTTATAGTTGGTACTGAAGTTGGTTCTAATCCTAAATCAGTCATCACATCTTTCCATTTTGATAAAATTGACATAAAAACCTCAATTATTAAAATTTATAAGTTAGCCCTGCTGTAATTTCATTAGTAGATAATGATTTTACTTTATAATACGAAGCTGTTTTATTAACATTAGTAGTACTAGTATAAACTGTTCCCTCAAGTTTCCCAAGTCGGTAATATCTGTATCCTATATCTACTCTTAAATTATCAATGACCGCAATTGTTATCCCTGCACCAGCATTAAAGATTATGTTACTAGTAGTTTTTCCGGATTGAACAATTGTTCCAGTGATCGAACCAGTAGTAGAGCTTCTAGTAAAGTTAGATAATTTGTTTTTTCCATACCCTATTCCGGCTGTAAGATAAGGTATAACATCATCTTTACTATCTGAAAGATTTAAATATGCATTTAACAATGCTGAATAGTTAGTTGCTTTGTCCGCAACAAAAGAGTTTTTTATAGTTAAAGGTCTATATTGTAGATTTAGATCGGTTCTAAAAACATCATTAAAATGATATCCTACTCCAAGATTATAGATAGGGGTTGTTTTAAAAGAAGTTTTACTTCCTTTAGGTATTGAAGCACCTGCATCTATTCTTGCATAAAACCCTTTTATGTCTTCTGCTAAAGAGATATTAGAAGTAAGTATAATTGCAGAAGCAAATAAATAAATCGCAGTACGCATCATTTTAAAACCTTTTAACCTTTAATTATATATTGTGACAAGATAATAGCATATTTACTGAAAAATAACAATCAATTTCTCAACTTATAGTTTATCAATTATCTAAAATGCTAGAAATGCAGAGTATTTTAACCTAATCTACTGCACAAGTGACTCTAATTCTTACCAACAAATCCGCCGGTATCTCCGCCAGCCCAGCAAATATTTGTTTTGCAGTTAGGCAAAGACAAGCATTTAATGCTATATATTGAGTCTTTGCGTGATAATTCACCGGTGAAATTATCAGGGTGACAAATTCTGCCTTTATACTTACCTTTAGTTAGGTAATATCCAGTAACCACGTAACGTCTATTTTGTTCTGTATAGCAAGCAATAGAGCATTCATCGACATTCGGCTCTTTAAAAGTATTCCATGAATCATTTAAGGGAGACCCCATTAGTAAGTCTTTTGGTACTGAATTTGCACATCCTGTTAGAAGTAAAAGTATAAGCAGTGAAGTTTTTAAAATAGCTTTCATAAAACACCTTTGTTTATCGTTAGTAAAATAAGGTTATGTCAAATTTATCTGAGAGTAAAGATTTTATGTAATTGTTTTATAAGCAATAATAATTTGAGCAAATTTAATTTATATTCATCCCAGCTGCATAACCCGAAGACCATGCCCATTGAAAATTATAGCCTCCAAGCCAGCCTGTAACATCAACCACCTCTCCAATAAAATACAGATTTGGTACTTTGAACGATTCCATGGTTTTAGAAGATAATTCTTTAGTATCAATTCCTCCTGCTGTTACCTCTGCCTTAGAATATTCTTCTGTTCCGGCAATGTTAATTTTAAATTCATTAATTGATTTGGCAATAAATTCCAGCTCTTTTGGCTTAAAATCAACAATGCGTTTTGGTTCTATATTATCCTGACACCAGTTTTCTACAAATCTATTAGGTAAATATTGTTTTAGAAAATTTACCATCAAAGCTTTGCTATTTTTTTCTTCTAATAACACTTCTTTTAGTGATGTATTAGGTAATAAATTTATTATAAATTGTTGTTTATCAAGATTTAAATAAGAAGATATTTGTAATATTGCTGGCCCGCTTAAACCACGATGAGTAAATAATATATTCTCTTTAAAAGCAATTTTTTGATATTGCGTAATTGCAGAAATAGAAATCCCACTCAATTTTTGAAAAAATACTAAATCTTCATCTCCAACTGTTAATGGCACTAATGCTGGCCTGGTTGGAATGATATTTAGACCAAATTGCCTAGCAATCCTATAACCAAAATCTGTCGCTCCAAGCTTTGTTATAGAAAGCCCGCCAGTAGCAATAACCAAGGACTTAACCTGAAAATTACCGAGATTAGTTTCAATATAAAAACCCTCATTCTTACTAACATTAGAAATAGAGCAATTTAATAACGTCTTCACTTTACTTTGCTTACACTCTTCAATCAGCATATTAATTATTTGCGTCGCCGAGCCATCGCAAAATAACTGTCCTAAAGTCTTTTCGTGGTAAGCTATATTATAGCTTTTTATTAAATTTATAAAATCGTGCTGTGTATATCTTGATAGAGCTGAAATAGCAAAATGCATATTGTTTGAAAGATAATTTTTAGGTGAAGTATATAAATTTGTAAAATTACAATGCCCTCCGCCAGATATTCTAATTTTTTTTCCGATTTTATCTGTTGCTTCAATAAGTAAAACTTTTTTTCCCTGCTTACCAGCTTGAGCTGCAGCCATAAGCCCAGCTGCACCAGCTCCGACTACTACAACATCATAATTTTTATTTACAGCAATGTTCAAGGTCTGCATCTCTTAGTACGTAAACAGTACGGTTACTTAATGTTGCAGGAATAGAACCTGGTATATCATAAGTGCTCACAAAACAATATTCAATATTAGCAGGAAAATCATAGTCAATTAAACTAAACTGCTTATTTCTTCTAAAATCCGGTACAAATTCTCCAGAATAAAAAGAAAGTTTTGAAGAATTATGCCAAGAACTGGCAACTATTTTTTGAGAACCGCAAATTTCCTGAATCTTGGACGTTTCCTCTGCTGCCTTACTGATTCTATTTAGAATCGCTAGAGGTGAATCAGCATCAAATTTATTTAATGCTGCTATTCGAATCAACATAAAAATTATGCAAGGCGCTATCAGACAAGCTAATTTATATTTTTTTGCTTTTAGGAATGAAAAATTTACTGAAGCTGAAAAAATACTAAGTGCTACAAACGCAGTAACGGTCCATTGTCCTTGGACATGATTTTTTAATGCGATAATTCCAAAAAAGATAAATACCCCTAATATATTGAATTTTAATATTCTATTGTAGATTGAATTATTCTTGTCTTTAATAAGATGATACAGCAATAATAGCATTATAAAAATTCCGCCACATACAAGCTGAGATAGTAAAAAATTTATAAAATCTGAGCCATTACCATCAAAATCATGTCTTTTTACATGTAATTGCAATGTTGGATAATTATTATTTATTTGCCAAATAATATGGGGTAAAAAGACGACTGCCCAGGTTAATAGAGCTAAGTAAAAAGACCTTCTTTGGAATATTTTTGGAGATGCTAAAAGAGTTAGTATTATAACCAACCCTCCTTGGTATTTGCTATAAACCATGAAAGCAGTTACTGCACCCAATATTAATGCATTAATAACACTATCATTCTCAAGATATTTTTTTAAATAATAGAAATATAAACTGCAAAAAAAGATCAATGGTGCATCAGGCAGAGCATAAAATCCACTAGCCATTAGCACAGGAAATGAAGAAATTGCTAATATGAATAATAATATATTTTTCTTCTCAGATGAGAGCCACATAAAATAAACACTACCTGGAAATAAAAAAGGTAATAAAAGTCTAACTCCTAACTCTCCTTCTAATAAGCTTCTTCCAATATATATAATCCATGCAATCATTGGCGGATGGTCATAATACCCAAAAGATGGATACAAAGAATATATCCAATAATATGCCTCATGACTTTCAAGCTTCATAAACACAGCTTGTAAAATATTTATTACAAACAAAAACATAATAAATATATTGAGAATTTTTTTATCGGTCATTTTCAAAACATTGATTAATATTTACATTTCATAAAACTGCAATTAGCTTGACTGTCTATATTATAAAGATATCCTATAATAGTAAAAGAGGTTAGATGAAATTTGAGTTAAGTATTATAGTTCCAACTTTTAATGAGTCTGGCAATGTTATCCCATTATATCATGAAATTAAAAAAGCTCTCAACGCTATTAAATATGAGCTTATCTTTGTCGATGATGATTCTAAAGACGGCACTATAGACGAAATTAATGAGCTTATTAAACAATATGATAATATTCGGCTAATTCACCGAGTCGACAAAAGAGGCTTATCTTCAGCATGTATAGAAGGCTTTAATGCATCAGAGTCAAAATATTTAGCCGTTATTGACGCTGATTTGCAGCACGACCCAGCTTTGCTTAACAAAATGTTGCAAGAAATCAAGAAAGATAAATTAGATCTCATAATAGCCAGTCGTTTTTTAAAAAATTCGGTTATTAGCGGTTTAAGCAACACTAGAGAGAAATTTAGTTCTATAGGAAATGCACTCTCTACCATGATTACCGGTATAAAATTAAGTGATCCGCTTAGTGGTTATTTCATGATTAAAAAAAATGTTGTTACTCCTTTAATTCCTAAGCTTTCAGGAATCGGTTTTAAAATACTTTTAGATATAGTAAGCACTAGCCGTTTTAGCAGAGTTAAACTAAAATACCTTGAATTACCGACTCATTTTCGAGAGCGAGTCAAAGGTGAGAGTAAGCTAGATCTTTTAACAATTTTAGAATTTGTTACGCTCATTCTGGATAAAATACTTGGTAAATATATACCAATAAGGTTAGTTTTATTTATTATTGTTGGCTTTTCAGGCTTGTTATTGCACATGGTTTTACTTGCAATCATGCTGAAAATTTTTAATTTAGGCTTTATTTTTTCACAGATTGTGTCTACTTCAGCTGCAATGATTAGTAACTTTTTTGTTAATAACATTTTTACGTACAGAGATAGACGCTTATACGGCATGGCGATGTTAAGAGGTCTTATTTCTTTTTCAATTGCCTGTTCTATCGGAGGAATTATTAACGTTGCGTCTTCTATCTTTATTTTTGATAGAGCAGTATATTGGCCAATTGCTGCTTTAATTGGTTGTGTGCTTGGGTCTGTATGCAATTATATTATTACTGCCTTAACAACCTGGAAGCATAAAGACAATATTAAATAGACAGAGATGGCAAATTTAAGAAATGATTTTTTAGCTAGGTAAACTGATATTAAACATATGTATAAATCTAATATTCATGCTAAATTTCTTTAAAATATTCATAGTGAAATAATCTACAGCAAAAAATAATTTTAATTATTTTCAGTAATAAACTTTCATGCGTATAGTAAAGTAACCGCAGAAAATCTAAGTTTTCATTGATATTTATGCCTGTTGTATATTACTAGTACGTATAACAGTTGGTTCTTGCAAAAGTATCAATTTTCGCATAAATTGTATTTTAATGGGGTCATAGTTCAGTTGGTAGAGCATTTGAATGGCATTCAAAAGGTCGGCGGTTCGATTCCGCCTGACTCCACCAGGTAAACCTAGGAGTTTCAGCGGGCAACAAGATTTGAAAAACTAAGGGTTGGTGGAATTGTGAGAATTGATGAGCCGGAGAGATTTAATTTTGCATCAGCTGTGATTAAGGCAGGTTATCACTGCAACAACAACAATTTTAGCCTTGATTTCTAATCATGAAATATTACAAACATAAACTGATATTGTTATTCTGCATGTGTTTAATCCTAAATTCATGCAATATAAAGTCCAATCAAATTGGTGGCCAACAAATCAAATCAGATAGTAAATTTTTTCAAGAATATCCTAAATTAAAAGAACAAGAAGCTTGGCCAAAAATAATAAATTTAGGATTGCAATCGATAAATACTGGTAATCTAACCCCTGAAGAACAAGCGGTGGTAAACTTAAGATTAGCTAGTTGTTACCATTACATTGGTAAGTTTGAAATGGCAGCTAAAATAGCAGAGAATGCACGCAAGTACTTAGAATCTTCTGATAATATTGATTTGCTCGGTAGAAGTTACTACTTATTATCAGCATCCTATCGCTCTATTAGTTTAAAAGCTCCATCTCCCGATAAACAAAAAAAATTTACTAAAATTGCTCACGAGTGGATAGATCGAGCTCTTACTCTTACAGATAATTTGAAAGTAAAAAACTTTACTAAAGCAAAAATATATTTTAATGCTGGTGCATTAGAACAGGACGTTGATCATAACAATAAAAAAGCTTGTGAATATTATTTAAAAGCCATGAAGATTTTTGCTGAAGAGCCACATGCAAAAGATGATTATGACCGCACTGCAATTAGATATCTACGTAGCCAATTAGAATTAGGTAATCTCAACGCTGCTGAGCTTAAAGCCAAAGAACTTGCTAAAACAATAGATTTAGATAGTAAAACAGGAGTACATTTATTGCAGTTACAGAGTAAAATATCTTTTCAAAAAGATACATTCCATGAAAGTTATAATTATGTAGAACAAGCTTTAGACATAGCACTAAGGAAAGGATTAAAAACTGATATTGATAGGTTAGAAATTTTAAAACAAACTATTATTAAAAAAGAACCTACTGTACAATCGAGTAGTTTAAAGTTGCAATCTAGTTTAAAAACTTCGGGAATGGCAAAATAATAATAACAATATGGAATTTAAAGTAATGATGTTTCTTAAAAAGATATGAAGGATAGAGAATAGGCAAGCTTAAAAATTTATATACTTTTTCTTCGTCAATTTCAATATAAGTTCATAAAATGAAAAAGAGTAGATAAAATACAGGATGTATTTCAGTCTAGAATGTAAAATTCAAAATTATTATTGCCTTAGAATTCTAACAGTATTACTTTATTAGTTATAACATAAATATAGTTAGAATGAAAATGACAACAAAAAACAATTGCTGGAACCCAAGTAAATATAATGAATTTAAAGACGAAAGATCTAAGCCCTTTTTTGATTTATTGAGTTGCATTAAAGGAGATGGATTTACTAATGTCGTTGATTTAGGATGTGGAACGGGAGAACTAACCAAGCTATTACATGAAAGAGTAAAGTCAGCTCATACTTTAGGAATTGACTCCTCACAATCAATGTTAATTGAAGCTAATAAATTTAAATCAGATACTTTAGTTTTTGAAAATATTGATATAGACAAATTTAATCCAATCAATAAGTTCGACCTAATTTTTGCTAATGCTTCTTTACAATGGGTTCCAGATCATTATACAACTATTCCAAAAATTATTAGCTATTTGCAAAATCATGGACAGATAGCTATACAAATACCTGATAATCATGATCATATAACACATAATTTAGCAGAAGAAGTTGCGTTGGAATTATTTCCTATCATATTCAAAAATAAAACAAGACCATTTCACGTCTTAAAGTTAGAGGAATATGCCAGTATTTTTTATAATTGCGGCCTATCAGAACAGTTATGTTTTACAAAGGTTTATGGCCAAGCTAGGGATTCAACAAAAGAATTGATAGAATGGAGCAAAGGCACCTTACTCACATATTATCAAGGACTTTTAACAGATAAAGAATTTGCAGAATTTTTAAAATTATATCAATTTAAGCTAGAAAAAAATCTTGGTTCCGGTCCATATTTTTATCCTTTTAAAAGAATGATTTTATGGGGAAAATTAAATTAATAGGATAAATAATAAACTCTTATAGGCAGCAAATAACATAATTTACTGCCTATAAACCACATAACTATATATCAGCGTTACCATCTCCTAATAAACACATATCTTTATCAAATATATCATTACCCATATACTGATTATAACTTTGTTCAAAGCACGTATCAGATTGATGCCCTGGTACTAAAGCATTAATATTTGTATCTACCGCTGTGAAGTTAAAAGCAGCTTTTACATATTTATCTATTGGCTCATAAACATAATCTGCGCTCGTAACTATCACTGAGCTAGCAATTATTCCACTAAATAATGCTGCTGTAACTAAAGAATCACTCAAGCCTAGCAAGCTTTTGGCTACTTCTTCGCCTGTTTCTATCACAATAGCACAATAACTAGGATTTAATTTATAAAAATTACATACTTCATATCCAAGGTTATTAATCGAGCCAATAATTGGATTGCTGCCCTTAATTCCATATTTTGAAAAGCCGCCTATAATTCCACCATTATACTGCATATCATCAACGCATTTTGTGGCGTATTCCCTTATTGCATAGCTAACAAATGCTGCGCTAGTTTCAACACCAATTCTAGCTACTGTTAATTGGGGCGGGGTAAAAGTACCAATTAAAATTATATTAGCTATTCCATCAATAAAAGCTGCTTTTGACCCGGCGCTAACTAATATATTTCCTATATCTGCGTAGCTACAGCTTTTTACCGCAATTTCTTTTTCATTTTCTTTCATATCTGTTTTTACTAAACTTGTCATTTTTAATCCTAAAATTTTTTAATTTATTTAATGGTAAAAGTTCGGCTTTATCAATATTCAATAAAAATTAGGTTAACTAATTATTTTGCGAAGCTATTATAAAATTTTGATAAAACTAATTGTGAGACGATGAATAAATACCTGGATCACCAGGTACGAAAAGAATACAAGATAAGCATGCACTGCATGATAGACATAATAACAAATATTATAATTTAATTAATAATTAAGCTTTATACACCTATAAAGCACCTTTGTAAAGAGAATAATTAATCTTTGTTAGGTTAATTTACAAAAAAATATAAATATTAATGGAAAATATTGTTTTGCGTTATTTTAATATGCTATTTAGCTCTAATTCTTTTTTAGATAAAAGCTAAATTAGAATTAATGACGGCATTCTGCGCTATGAATATGTGGTTTATGGCTATTCATATATTTTTGCATTTTTTTTAGTAAAATATCGCGCTTCATTTTGGATAAATGATCTAGGAAAACTTTACCATTGAGATAATCTAACTCATGTTGAACCACTGTTGCCGGAAAGCCTTCAAATGTACTTTCTTGTGTTTTACCGTCATAATCAAGATATTTTACTTTAATAGCATTAGGACGAACTACAGGTGCAACAATGCCTGGAAAGCATAAAGATGCTTCTTCAAAAGTTTGATTTTGATCCGAACTCCAAATGATCTCAGGATTAATTAAGCAAAAAGGTTTGCTTATATTATTTTCTCTTAAATCAATAACAACTATACGCTGTAAGATGCCAACCATATTTGCACCAATACCAACGGCTTTTTCAAATTCCATAGTGTGATACATGTTATCCACTAATTGTCTTATGTTATCGTCAACTTCTTTGACTGGTTCCGCCTTACTTTGAAAAACTTTATTAGGCGCACAAATAATTTGTAATACTGACATATAAGCCCCTTGACACTTAAAACCCGCTGGCTATAATAATATTTATGAACATATATAGCAAAACATTTTTATTATCTTTAGTCCTCCTTAGCAGCTAAGCTGCTATGATTTATACTCCTCATCCACATTTTTATAATCTAATTAAATTTAAAACTCAGTAAGGAGCTTTAGAATGAGCAAAAATATTTCTATTAATAAAATCACCCCATATGCATGGTTTATCTGGAGTATTGCCAGTTTTTTCTATCTTTTTCAATATATATTAAGAGTATCTCCAAGCGTAATGATGCCTGATATTATGCAACAATTTTCAATTACTGCCGCTGATTTTGGTTATTTTTCAGCTGCTTACTATCTTGGATACACACTCATGCATTTACCTTTCGGAATAATGCTAGATCGTTATAAAATCAGTACGATTATTGCTGTAGCTTTTGCCACAAGTGTTATTGGCCTTATACCGTTAATATATGCTGATAATTGGAATTACGTAATAATTGGTCGATTCCTTGTTGGTGCCGGCTCTTCCGGGGCAATATTATCAGTCTTTAAGGCTACAAGTAGCTTTTTTCCTGAACGTTTATTTCCGAGAATGTTAGGAAGCGCTGTTACAGTTGGCCTATTAGGGGCGATTTATGGCAGCACTCCTGTAAGTAAATTAAGCAATGAATTTGGCTGGCAAAATATCATCACTGTTTTTATTATTATTGGTTTTGTTATTTCAGGGTTAGTTTATCTTTTTAAGTCTAAACAAACTCAATTAGTATCAAATGCTAATGTTATAAATGATCTAAAAATAGTATTCACCAACAAACATGTTATTGCCT
>Ga0114962_10002883_pt1 | contig 14118 bp, 29 predicted proteins | sample C_130820_MF_Meta_FD_87017 | JGI IMG/M metagenome (GOLD analysis project Ga0114962, IMG submission 87017) | Freshwater microbial communities from Lake Croche, Canada to study carbon cycling - C_130820_MF_MetaG | ecosystem: Environmental > Aquatic > Freshwater > Lake | place: Lake Croche, Canada... | reverse complement strand
TCTCTGTTCTCATTATGGCTACTAAACTAACCAATATATCACCAACAAACTCATGAAAATATTCATCTATATCTTCAACCATCACGCTTACTATTACACCATCAACAATAGTAAATTCCATTGACCATGAATCAATCTCTGGTATTACAGTATCAACTAATGATTTTAGTTCAGGTTTAAGTTCGTATTCAATCCAAATATACTCAGCCATCTTGATATATAAAGTTTAAGCCACTTTCTTCGTTTCTCATTTTCATTGCTCCAATTAATGCCGTCCTTGGCATGTTTATTAATGTTATGCTCGTTTTGCCATTCTTGCAAGCGGTCGCGTTGTCACCACAAACCATTCTTTGTGTGGTGTCTTCTCAATATTAGCACCTATATCCCTGCTATGCAATGCTACTGTGATTGCGTGTGATGTCATAGCATGTATAGCTAATGTCTGACCAAATCCAGTAAATTTAGCACATTGACTTGATACTGTAGTCGCAGGATCAGTGCGCTGAGTTATTTCTACTAAATATTCATAGGCTGCCACCTCCAAGATACTAGCTGATATACCTAGCTTAAAAAGTGCCGCTCTAATAGTGTTTTCCTTGTGTGAATTGATAGTAAAAGATTCACCAATACCAGCGGTAAGTAATTTCCTGCATTGTTTTGTGACATCACCCCACTTCAAGCCAATGATTGAGTTAGATTCATAACGCTCTGTTCTATTCATTGCTACAGATACAGCCACCTCTGGTACATCTTTAACGATGCTCATTGCTCCTGTATCATCAATTGATACAGAGAAGCCAGAAGATAGATTGAAGTTTACGCCTTGAAAGTTAAATGTTTTCATAATATGAAATCTCTATAAGTTAATTGTTTTAAATTGTTTTAAATGTGCTAACCATGTCGTCTACCAATCCTTCTATACACGAATATAGTTCATCAGCTTCATAATTCTCGAACGGTTGCCACACATCATCTATAATAACACCATCTGCTAATGAGTCAAATATTTCTCTCTCGTTATTATCACAACCACAAAAGTGATAGCGTATAGCCACACAAATTGCTTTGTCTAGTAAATGGTCTTTGTTATCTGTATTAATAATAATTATTTCATTGTTAGCCATTGTTATTCCCATAGTATTCATATTATAACCATTCCTGTAAGTTGCAATCTACCTTGCAATCATCAGCCATATAGAAGTCTACAGTATGCTCGTTACCCTTTGCATCAGTACCTACCACCTTGAAGATATTAAACGCTCCTGTACCACCACCAGCTTCATATTCCTGCACACGAATCTCAACATTAGCCATGTTATGTACTGCGTAATTACTCATAGTATTCCCCTAGTGTGTAAATTAGTCATTAGCCTTCTCAATTCTAATAGTACCTGCACCCATGCAGTAATAGTCAAAGTCATTAAACCTTTTCAATACAGCCTCCAATGCTTCATTTATATCAGCCGACACACCATGAGCAGTACCAAAGAAACTGTCTTCATAAAATATATCATAGTCACACATACTAATAGATAACCAAGCCCTTATTTCTGCCATACCATCAGCAGATATTGACCACGTTGGTACACCTGTATCAATATCCAAACCACTATCACCCTCTAGTATAGTGCTAATGTAATACTGGTATGTACGTTGACCATACTCCGTGTGCATATATCTACCATCATAAAAGGTAATATAATTCTCGTCTGTTACAGCCGCCCATGGCTGTCCTGTGACTCTGTCTATTATTCTTAATACATTATTCATGATTCACCTATACCGTGAAACTCGGCCTCATGTTTTGGTGGTGATGCGTAGAGTGGTCGTATATTAGACACCCCATAATTAGTCACGTAATCTTCTGTAGTTGTTAAGCAATCATACCTATCTCTTCGTCCGTCCTCATAGCTGTCATACATCCAAGCCACAGGTTCTTGTTTAGTCTCAGGTTGGGCGAGTAGTTCCTCTATCTCATCGCATAATGAATTGTAATTATCTCTGTCACCATCTAAATCTTCCCAAATCTTTTTCAACAACTCTCTTTCTTTACTCATTACCATACTCCATTGAGCCTTCATATAATTCCATCAATTCTTCATAACTGATAACATCACCTTCCAATGATTCATTAAATGTTTTGTTAATGTTATCTACCGCTGTTTTAATCATCGAGTTAATATCTTCCATATTACCACCCCATCTGCATCAGTTTCAATTGTGGTACTGTATGCTCGATGCGCGTGCAATCACCAGTGACAACATCGACAAACCATAATATGTCATGGCAGTATACGCTACCAGTCTCGGTATATGTACCTTCAACCTCAACCAATCGAGTATTACCTCTCATGTTGTCAGCCATAGTACCGTACCAACCATTGCGTAACTGGATTCTCATACCTTTCTTTAAATCATTTGTTTTCATATCAATTCTCTATTTAATTATTGTAAGCCTGCATCTTAGCACAAGTATTTTAATCGTTCAACACTATTCCATCACTATCAATATAAGTACAACCAAAGTGTATAATAGCATCAGTAGCATATCCATAGAAACTTATCTTATAGTCTGGACAATACCCAACCGCATCATCCTCAAGTGTTATTTCGATATCATATTTTGTCACCAGTTCTAATAGTTCTTTCTTAAACTCGTCTTGTCTAGTCATTGTATACACACTCCACTATTTTAATGTGCTTATGTCTGCCTTCGTCCACAACATCAAGCAATGCACTCTCACATTGCTCTTGTGTCATGTATTCTGAATCGTATACATCACCTGTATACATCACTACTAATAAGAGCCACATATTAATATACCTCGTTCATATTCCATTTCGGTTTATACCAGCCAACAGTTTCACACAATGCAATTTTAAAGCTTTCTGCCATTTCCATCACTTCACCACACACAAACCAGCCCATATCAGCATTAGGCTCATCATCATCATCAAGGTCATCTGTAGTGTTAATACAAAACCCCACGTAGTTCAGTTTCTTTAACTCAACACCCCACGGATCAACCCATTCGTCTATTGACCAAAAGACATCCCTATTATTATTACCACTAACAACGCCATGATGCGTGACGCTACCATCGGTTTGCACAATCCTAAAACCGTATAACATTACCTAACCCCATATTCTACATTGATTTTATCAAATATGTCACGATCCAGCTCTGAACCATAAACGTCAAAACACGCATATATGACACTGTCCTGCTCACGTAAATCATGTAAAGCATCATAAAAATACGCTGTCCGCAACAGTTCACCTGCATCATGGTTACCGATCTTGTATACCCCTGCTTGTGTACTAGCCGCTAATGTTATACTCATACATCACCTGTATACATCACTACTAATAAGATCCACATTATATACACCACTCAGCATTGTTATAATCAAGGCTATCACGACTAGCAGCACCACTATATACTAAGTCATACTCTAATAACGTCAGCATAGCCTTAGCCTTGCATCTATCCCAGCCATCAAACTCACATGACTGATAATCAAGGCAGTCAATCAGCTTTAAAATAGCATCAACACTATAAATAGCACTGTTTATATTTTTAGCGTTTATCCTGCCTCGTCTATGTGTAGTATTATATCGTGCATTGATACTCCTAACATTAGCAGACCATAACAACTTAGCAACAACCATAATCATCGGTATATCATCGCTATCTGTACGACGCCTACCACCTAAATCAACACGACAAACATACTCATTAGCCACCGCTAATATGTGCTTTTCACTCACTAAAAATGCGCTCATACATCACCCATATAGTGGAACGTCCAAATCTGCTCTGTGCCAACCTGTACTAATGGCTGTTCAAACTCTGCCTTAACTAGATTAGCCTTAGATCGACTGATCTTGTAATCAATGCAATCAACAGCATCACCTCCAATAGTAATAGATCCAGCTACACTGATAATATTACCGTGCTTAGGTGGGTAATAAACCTCACCTATTACCCTGTTATTTCTATCTAATAACGCGGCTCTCATGACACCACCACATTATTAGATATAGAAAAGAAACCAAATCCCTTTAGATAAGCATTAAGCTCTGCATTACGGTTTTCGATAGTGTTCAGTTCAGCAGTAATTTCAGCAACAATATCCGTTAGATAATCGTTAAGCTTAACGATGTCAGTAAACGACTTACAAACATTACTATACTTTACCGCGACACAACCTTGATCAGGTGATGTATATACATCAATTGTGCGAGTTAGATTGCCCACTTTAATCGTTTTTTGTAAAATCATTTTTAAAACCTCAGTAATTGTAATAATACACCATTGCATTATTGTTATGTGCTATCGGCAGGAATCGAACCCACGTTTCTCAATTTGGTCGCCCTAACCAATTAGACTATTAGCATACTTTCCCGCAGAATGACTCCGGTATCTACTATAACCAAGTGGGAATCGAACCCACGTTTCCCTTTTAGATCGCCCTAACCAATTAGACTACGATAACACATAACAATAAAGCCAAATAAACGCCATCCGTGGCACGTAACCACTATAAATACACCCGTGCCCTTAATGCAGCTCGTTTTAAGGCACATGAGCCGCTTAAGCTCTCTATGTGACAACCAATAGTCATCCACTCAATCCAACCATTACTATCAATTGTGCCTTTTATACCATCGCATATAAATCGTTTCATATTACATCACCTCACTAAATCTGATTTCATACGTTAAGCAATCCACTAATACAGCTTCATAGCCTACGCTATCAGCATAATTTAAACCTTTAAGTAAACTCAACATTTCTGAGCTGGTAACATTGCTTAAAATCAGCTTACCATCTACTAATGACGCTCTATAGCCTACGCTATCCAAATAACTAAGCAATCCATTCATAAAGACACCTCAAATAAAATCATCACAACAACAACCGCACAAAAAACCATAGAAACCATAGAAACTAATATATCTTTCATTTTATTACCTCGCTCTTCGTACTATAATTCGCGAATCAAATCCATCATGATTCACTAATGAATCATAAATGTAATCTTTACCGCAAGATAAAGATAAGAAAAATACACTATCGATTACACGATTATTTAAATAAATATTCCATTTAATCATTTTAAAACCTCATTAGTTAAAACATGATCACTATTAATCATGACAATAGACACTTGTTAAAATGCCTATTATCCTAATTAACCTAAAATTAATAACACTAGAATTAAGGCGATTAAACTTAATCGCCATCCTTGGCAATATATCACCTTACCACTTGCCCCTGTTGTATACATCGTTATGATGTCCGCCAATATACGCACATATACATACGTCTATATCATCAAAGTTCTTATGGATGCTGGTAAAATCCTCGTAAGCATTGATGATGATACTGGACACCATCCCAATATCAATGCGCCTAAATATATAACCGTGCTTTCTTGCTATCCTGTCCGCGACAATATCACTAGCAGAAAATATAACCGCATTATCGGCATCAATATCAGACTGTACGGCATCGTAATACACAGCTTGTGCCTCTTTTAACAGCCGTATAGACTGCTCTAACTCACCCACACCATACCAGCCGCGCAGCTCTAATAATAGCGTTCTATTCGCTACATCATCAACACAATAACTAATGTCGGCATGGTCGTGCATCAGCTTATTAGATTGATTCATTACGCTTTTAATAGATAACATTTTATAACCTCATTATTAATCATGATCACTATTAATCATGACAATAGACACTTGTTAAAATGCCTATTATCCTAATTAAGCTAATAGGTATGGCTTGTCCCAATCAAACTAGATTGATGATAGAATCTAGCTTAATATTAAATACATCAGGACTAGCACCTGATTTAAATTCACTCGCTAAACAGCGCGCTTTTACTGTATCCATATCAATCGATACACCATTGCATGTGTATTCTGTAATATTTTTAAAGTTAGAATTAAATCTATTACATCTTAATTGCAATACATCCTTGTAATTAATCAGGAATGGAAAAATAAACCATTCACCGTATTTCAATCCCTGGTTTTCTGCTGGTAAATCGCCTACTTCACGCTTTACAATTACCTTGCTTAGATTGTCGTAATCGATACCTAATCGAGTCTGGTACGTGCTAGTTTTGATAATCGTATCAAATCCTTTCCTAGTCTTCATGGTGCGCTCAGTAGTCAGCGTAGCAATCTGCCCTTTCTTCGAAAGAATACGGCTCATTAGAACTTCTATGTTTATTTTATTCATTTTAAAACCTCATTATTAAATAATACTCACAATTAAGTATTGCAATAGATACCTTTAAGATACCTATTACACTAATTAATTACATACGGACTACAAATCCAGATGTATCTTTTTTAGCTTTGCCTTTTGCGTATAAAGCTACCACGCCACGACCATCAAGAAACCGTAAATCGGTTTTATCCCCGTTGATAGTTGTCATACCATCGAATTTAGCAGGAATATTTTGTTGTTTATCAAAGACCACGGCAAACCGCTTAAAAACAGGATTTAGTCTAGCTTTAGCGTAAACAACTAGAAAAGTCTCAACGCCGCTATAACTGAAAGTTAAGTCATAGTTAGCTGGAATCCCAGATCTAGTAGGAATTTTCGTGTAGTCGTAAAACTGTAAGTCTGAAAAATACTCCATAATATTAGCGTATAATACACCTTCAAACAAAAAAGAATACTTCTCAAACTGTATATCGGACGTACCATTCAAGCGCACCACTGGAATCAATCCCAGTCTTTTTGCACGTTTAATCAGTCTACGTATAGACTTAACCAAATTCGAAAAAAAGACATCCCTATCAGTTTTAAAACTGATTGTCTTATTGTAACGCGCCATTTGCACGTTAGAAAATGCGCCACGACCCGCTGTATTAAGACAAGGTTCAGCACATCCAGCAAGCACTGCAAACGGGCATAAATCACCCATACCAGCACCATCGCTAGGCGTGAGGTATAGAATACCCGTCAGGTACCCCATAGTTTCGCCCTTGACGGTTTTTGCATCCGCAGACATTGATAACAACATTTTATATGCCATTTTTAAAACCTCTTTTAATTGTTACCTATAACACTATATACTAATGCATATAATCATCGGTAAAACGAACAGCTACAGAATATTAAAAAATGCGCATCAGGTCAAATTATTTCACATACAAACAAAACTAAATTGTAATTGTGTTATTAATCAATATGTTACGTGATGATAATATCCGCAAGTATTGCCGACCACTTTTAATCAAAACACCATTAAACCGTTATTAATCAACGTGTTAGCGCTTGTATTGTGTGTTAGAGTCAGCATCATGTTCTCTTTTTGTTCTCTTTAGCGCGTATATACGCGCACTAAACAAGTATAAACACTTTTTAGTCTCACAGCACGATTATCACAGCTCACTAGCACAGTATCAGCACAGCATCAGCACAGCATCAGCACAGCTGCACAGTATCAGCACAGCTGCACAGTATCAGCACAGCATCAGCACAGCATCAGCACAGCATCAGCACAGCATCAGCACAGTATCAGCACAGCTGCACAGCTCACTAGCACAGTATCAGCACAGCTCACTAGCACAGTATCAGCACAGCTGCACAGTATCAGCACAGCATCAGCACAGCTGCACAGCATCAGCACAGCTGCACAGCATCAGCACAGCTGCACAGCTGTGATAATCGTGCTGTGAGCTGCATCAGCACACTATTATACATTTGTCAAGTTATTTCAATTATTTTGAATTTTCTGCTCGGTTTTGAAAATTGTGTTTTTTGTGGTGGCGGCACATATAAGCAAAAGTAGTGCTAATGTATAGCTAAACTGTAAAAACGTCTTAAAACGCGTTTTTGATGCCTTGCTATGTTAACGTAAAAGACACTATTTTGCCATGTTTTGATGAAAAAGATTGACACTGTTTTAAATATGTGCTTATGGTTTTGTGAAAATAAAGCTTGACACGGTTTTGAATATGTGTTATAGATTGTTCTGCACCATGTTGGTGCGTTCAGCGGGTTTCTGCACCAAAACAGTGCATTGTTCCACGTGAAACGTGCTAACTTGCTCAGAAACTTGCATCGATGCACCATGTTGGTGCGTTTCAGTGGGTTTCAGCGGCGTTCTGCACCATGTTGGTGCGTTCAGTGGGTGGCGAATGGTGTTCCACGTGGAACAATCGAAACCGTATAAAAAAGTTCGATTCTGTGCCAAACCGTTGTTTCAGTAACTATTTTTCTACACAATTTTTCCACCATTTTCGAATTTTTTTTTCGCGCGAAAATTTCAGCGGGTAAATTTTTTTTCTGGAAAAATTCTGCCCTAGTATCGAAGTGTATTGATGGAGTTGTTGATACGAAGTTTTGAGGGTGTGCTGCACTGTGTTGTACTGTGTTGTACGTGCAGCACTTATGTCGAGGGGTTGGCTGGATATCTAGTCGAAGATCATTACTACTTCATCTTCGTTGATGATAAAGAAAGTATCGTCGAGTGCGTTGGTTTTTGTTTGTTCAGATTTGATAGCGGCGTTCCAGTTAGGCATGATGATATCGCCGACTTTAATGTATTGGCAATTGACACCCACGGCAAGTACTCTTGCTTTGGTAACTTCATTTGGATCATTACGAGTTAGCACGATACCCCCCTCGCTAATTTTTTCTTTTTCGAGCATTTCGATAACGGCATTTTTGTTTATTGGTTTCAGGAAGTGTGTCATATTAATCTCTTAGTAGTTTAGGAGCTGAATCGCCATCATGAACGAAGTCTTCGGCGATGGTGTGTGGATTTTCGGTATGGTTGATATTTCTGTAATGTACTAGTACGTTATCCTCATAGAAGTTTATAGTGTATCCGTTAGTGATGTTGAGTATTTCAGATCGTTTATTATTGTGTTGGTATGAGTATGGTTTCATGATGTTCCTATATTATCATTTTAATGAATTGGTTTAGTATTACTCTATTGTTGGTTCGGTTTTTCGTGAACTTTGCAAAGGATGACACTACGCCTCGAGTTGTTGCATTTTCTTTAATTGTGAGTTCTTCATTGTCTATATTAAGGCCCTGTGCGCGTAGTAGATAGTATTCATCATACCCTTCTGTAGTAACTATTTGGTAGTTGTTTTTCTTAAAATCCGCCTTTACTGCATTGTGTTTTGATGGTGGGAACATATTTACTAGTACACTGGTATTACGTTTATCGACCACATAGAATCCTATTACATTACATTGTGTTGTATATTTTAGCATTCGCAGGAACGCCGATGTTGTTTTTCGGTCATCGAATATATTCTTTATAGTTTCTTGGTACTTAGTTTTTGGGTCTCGTATAATAAGGCAGTGTGTGGATTTTCCACAGAACGTATCATATTCTCTGTTCACACCTATTCTTGCTATACCGTTATGATCTGTATAGTGTACCTTATATGATGAATTTGAGTCGCCATCGGTCAGGAACACGGTGTTAACTATTTCCAGTGTATATTCTTTTTTAAAATTGGGTACCACTTGCATTGCTGCTACTATAGCTGCGTTGAGTGGTGTTGAACCAAGTGATAGTATATATGGTACGTAGTTGTATTTGTTTATGTTTTTAGATATATCGAGTAAAGACCGTACGGCGAAATTAAACTCTTTAGTTGTCATTTTATTAGATAGCATGTTTAGCATATTCACACCCGAGAACATCTCCAGATCCCCATCCACCGCCAGTTGTTGGACATCAGCATACCTATCGGTAAATGCATATACTTCGTAAGGTATATTAACTTGTTTACAGAACATCACTAGGTTAAGTAGTTGTTTAACGGTATTGTGTAAATGTTCTTCCATTGACCCGGACCAGTCCAAGAACAGCACTAATCCATGTGATTTCCCGTTTGGCACTACCGTTAGTTTTTTGAACACATCTTCCGCGAATTTATATGAATATACAGCATCCATATTAATTTCTCCTGTTTTTGCTACAGAAGCCCGTTTAAGTTGTTGAGCGTTTTTTTTCATTTCAAACTCTTTCACTAGGTACGATACAACTTTCTTTGACTCCAATCTAAACGATTGGAACAGTTCATTAGCCGAGTTTTGCATTATACTGTATGTTGTGTATTCTGGGTGCACTACCTCTTGGTGGTACTGGTACTCGCCCCATACCTTATAACGACTCACAATAATGCGTTTAGCATTAATATCAGGAATATTACCATAGAAGTATTCCATATTGTCATCCGAGAACAGTTGGCTTTGATTTTTGCGTAGTGCATTATCTGTTTCTGATTCTGTTTCTGTTTCTGTTTCTGATTCTGATTCTGTTTCTGTTCCTGAATCTTGTGACTTTTGTTTATATTCTTCTGTTAGGTAGTCCATGACGTTTCTGGTTGTGATTAGCACATCCTCTATGGTTTCGCACCCAAATATTTCTTCCACTAGGTCTTGTTCTGTATTATTGATGAATTCGATACCGGACGCCACTCCGAGTTTGAAATACATGTTAGCTCTATCGATAAAGTTCAGTGAATCCAGGTCTTCTTTATCGATTTCGAAGAATTCTCTATCCACAAGATCTTTATACCCAATAATGAATGGTTGTTTTAGACCTGGATACTTTGCTTTCATTTTCCGTTCTATTCTAGCATCTTCGATAACGTTCATCACTGAGAATGTTAGATTTTGTTCTTGGCATTGTTTTAGCAGCTGTTCTGGTGTGAACAGTGCATGACCGACTTCGTGGCCCATGAATAGGTCATATAGTTCTGGACACATATTATCGTCTAGTATAGGAATTGTCAGTATACGGTTAGCTACATCGAATGATGCTGTTCTGACTTTTCGTTGTTCAACGATAATATTTTCTGTTGCCATTAGTTTGGCGAGGATTGATTTGGACTGTACTAATTTCATGTATCACCGATTGATTAATAATGTATGGTGTATTATACCATGAATTAGTACATTGTCAAGTTTTATGGCAACATGTTTGGGAATGCTTCTTTAATGAATTCATAATCAAGTCCATCCACACCAAGATCTTTATTAAAGATGCCCATGACAACTTCAGCTTCTCTTGGTTCAATTGCTTCTAGAAACTGTGTTAATAGTTCTTCGCGTCTTGTTGGTGTTAGTTGTTCTGCTTGTGGGTGTCCTTTTTGGAATAGGTATAGTCTACGGATTTCTGTAGATAGTTGTGTTGATGCCATGCCCGGAATGACATCGACCGGGACATATTGATGTGGTATTTCGGTGATCAGCCATTGGTGTTGTGGGTGATAAGCTAGGGTGAACACATCGACAAGAGTTTTCGACAAGTTTTTCTCTATCACTTTCATTTTATCGTGTCGGGTTTTTGCCTCTTCGATTTCGTCTAGTACTTCGTATATATTTTTCATTAAAAATCTTCCATTACGTCAATTAGGTTTATGAGTTGATATTTGAACATATAGTCCAACAATTTCTTTCGTGGAGCTGGTTTTGTTTCTTCGTAACACTTTATAATACTTTGTTTAATATTTGTTGGTATAAACGACAGGTCTATTAGTTTTTGGTTTCTAATATAATTAGTCTTATGGTATTCATCTTCCCAATCGTTATAGTTTTCGTTCAATAGTTTCTGGAGTATTCCTTTTGTTACTGACTTTTGTTTAATTTCCCTAACGAACGAATCGCCGGGCGATAATACGTTAGGAATACCATCACCGCTATCGCCTCGTATGATTTTCTCTTTAAGTTCTAGTATCGGATTATCTGATATTAGGTATTGCTTCTTCATAGGAGAATATTGTTTAACACCCTCGAACCTATGTAGTTGTAAAAAATCACCATCCCCCGAGAGTATTAGTATTTTTTCTGATGATGCGTGTCTTGGCACTAGAGTACCTATAATATCATCAGCTTCGGCCATATCAACTTCAATGACTTTGTATGGGAAGTTGTCTTTAAGTTCTTGTCTAAACTTAGTCATCATTTCGAATACTAGTTTCCAATCAAGATCTGATTTGGTTCGATTTTTCGCACGACTAGCTTTATAGTGCGGGAATTCTTCCCTTCGCCAATATGTTTTATTATCGCAGCATATAACCACTTCGCCATACGACTTGAAGTTTTTGACGTGTTTTCGTATCATATTAAGCACCATATACCGAATATCGGTTTCGGTAGGTGTTTTAGCATTCTTTGCTGATATTTGTGGCATTATACCAGATATTAATATCTGATTTAGATCAATTAGTAACATAATATACCTTATTCGAAAATAGAATCGAAGAATATATCCGACGTGGTTGTTTTTCGACCAATCACACCAAATAATCCACATTTAACAAGATGTTCCAAATAGATTACTGGATCTGATAATATAGCATCAAACCCATCATCAGTAATTTCCAGTTCTCCGTTTTCGTTATGGTCCATGAAAACTATTTCATATAATTTTCCCAGTTTAGACCCGCCTAAATTTTCACCTGGATCCTTATATGTGAACGTTTCTATGTGGGTATGTTCATCTAAATCTTCGTGTGGTGAAAAGATAAACCCATCGTATGGGCGCTCAGTTAATTCTCGTATATGTTCTAGTAGACTCATTCGTTTCCTTATAGTTTGACGTGATTCCTATGTATTTTACAGGATATAATGCCATTATACCATAGTTCTGGGAATTCGAGAACTTTATTTGCAAATTGTTCTCTTGCTTCTGTATATGATAGATTTCCTTTCGATGTGCAGTAGAATAATATTTCACGAGTGAAATATTCTTCTCCTAGTAGTTTGACATCATTTTGCAATTCTATTGATGAAGACCAATAGGATTTCCAATCGGATTCCACTTGTTTCTTCACCTTCTTCTTTTTCTTGACACCAGATTTCAGTGTTATAGTTTTAATGGAGGTTTTGGTGAAGTGTGATAGCTTCTTTCCTATATATTTCCGGTTGCTAGTCAGATTTGTTATAATATACACAAACCCGACACAATCAGGAAGAGATTCAACAATGGTGTCGTTGTATGTCCACATCAAACATCCAAAGGTTTCTTGGATATAATCATATGTTGATTTTTAAATTTTTCATCTTTTCCAAAAGAGTTTTTTAGGTGTTTGTGTATGTTTTCTGTTGTTGTTTTGTGTAATTTTTTACCATCAAAGTGGTATACATGATGGCCAGAGTCCAATGCTCTATGTGTTAAATTCTTCCACATCTCATGACCAGTCGTGAATTGTTCGTTAGATGATACCAATGGTACCTCACTATTTTCCATATGATGGTATATTACATCTTTAGCGTGTCCACTAGGCAACTTCCCACCTTTAACTCTATCAACTTCGGATTGAGTATCATGGACAAACGGCAAAGAGTTTTGTCCTGGAGTATGACGTTTTATTACTGCCCTATGAATAAGTTGTTTTTCATCATGGTCATTAGTTGAAATGTGTATATTAGTACCATGAGGTTTAGCATGTATTTTTATCCCTGGGACATCAATTTGATACGAATGTTCGGGGTCTTTGTGGGTTAGTTTATAATTGTATTTTCTTGTCTGGATATCTGAATTAATGATTGAATATGGAGACCCAATATCCCGAGACATCTCTCCAATAAACTGTTTATATGTTTTCATATTCTTTTATTTTGTCCATTATAATTTTCTTGTCTGTGTATGTTCTATACAAATTTATTATAGAGTTATATTTTACACCAACAATATCCCCAATAACAATAGAACGTACTACACCATTACACCAATCTATATGACTAGCAAGAAACACATTATTGCTTAATGATACGCATGGATGGTTGAACTTCCACAAAAATCTATCACATGATTTGAATATTTTTTCATTACACTTGGCATCATTTAGATCAAAATCGATTAACCAGTAGTCATTAGCATAATGCATAAAGTCTACTGTCAATATATCAAAATTGGGGATAAGATTAATAACAGTATCTAAACTTATCCCATGTACTAAACTATATTCAGTCCCAATCTTCTTCAATTTCTATTTCCTCTTCTACATATTCATCATCATAGTCTTCTATTAGTTCACCACAAAACGGACAGTGTTCTGGTATTTCTTTAGATACTAATTCCGTCTGATACGTTATACTGAAATATGAATC
>Ga0114962_10002882_pt1 | contig 14120 bp, 11 predicted proteins | sample C_130820_MF_Meta_FD_87017 | JGI IMG/M metagenome (GOLD analysis project Ga0114962, IMG submission 87017) | Freshwater microbial communities from Lake Croche, Canada to study carbon cycling - C_130820_MF_MetaG | ecosystem: Environmental > Aquatic > Freshwater > Lake | place: Lake Croche, Canada... | reverse complement strand
GAGTACGACCAAAAAAGCAGCCAACGCAATGTGGAGAGGAGCCATTTGTTCTAGGGGGCTATGTTATTCGACCGTCTTGGATTCGGAAGGGGGGCCCTCCACGTGCTGGACCCATTGAAGTTGTAGGGCGCGAAAGAACTCCTTCAAGTCGCGACACGCTTTCGCAAGAACCGATCGTGCGGTTTGAATCTGCGAGTCGAGGTCCTCCACGTTGGAAGGACCCAGGCGAAGCACCATTTCAGGCTTCAAGGGGTGTGGAATCGAGTAGCCGACGTAATTCAGTTTTATTTCTGCCCCTTCGTCTTCGACAAAGTACTTACAGATATGAGTCTCCAGCAAATTGCCCAAGGTGTGGCTTTCGTTTTGAAAGATAATGTCGATGGTCGGAAAGCGTGAATCTCCCTGTTGAACACGAACGTTCGGGGGGAGTTGGTGGTCCACATCGACGTACTTGGTCACCAGACTCTCACAGGCAGCAATACCCATCTTGACGATGAGTCCCACCGGTTGTACACCGACTGATTCGACTGTGAAGGAGTAACTGGCAGGATCCCCACGCTCGTCCTTCACGTAGCATCGCTGAATCTCCATTGTCTTGAACTCAGCGTCCAACGAGGCCTTTTTGAGTTCGTCCATCTCTTCCCAAATCTGGTAGCGGGCCTTCTTCGCCTCCACAATGGCCGCTTCATCCGGCAAACTTGCCATCATACGCGTCTTCTTATTGTTAAGCAACCAGGCTTCCTTGACTTCGGCGATCTTGGTCTCATCATGATCCAAGGTGTAGAAATACGACGCCTGTGCCACGGGCGAGCAGCGCATGTTTTCGGCACCAGTACTCAAGGATGCCTTTGCCTTGAGAAAGAGACGCTCCTTGGGGGCCGTCGGATTCCACTGAGGTCTCAGGAGTGTGATAAGACTCGTGTCGCCGGTAATGGGGTCGGGAGGAAAGAACTCTTCCGTCGGAACCTGGACGGACTCGCCGGAATCGGGGTCCTTCTTGAACACCTTGAAATCAGACGCGTGGACAGGAAGGTCTTCGGTCCCTGTATTCTCGACATCCAGAACAAAGGAATACGTGTCGGGATCAAAGGTCAAGGGGTCCGCACGCACCGGAATCATTCCGACACGGTGGGCGAGCATATCATTCACAAGGGGACCCGTGTTGGTCACGATTTCGACGTCGGACGAGTCAAAGGGTTCGGTGCGAAATCCAATGGAGGGTGTCAAGGTTTCAAAGGCGCGACGGAGCGTATTCGCGATTGTCACATCTGTGTTTTCAAGTCGAAAGGTGCCTTGAAGTTTGTGGCTCTTGTCGCCTAAAAGAGGGGGTCCGGCTTCTACGTACTCGGCAAACATGCTTGCTATACTCTTCTGGGAAGATGTTTAAGTGAATCAATTTTAGGCCATTGGCCGCGGCCCGTAGAATCTAGACCCGTGATGGAAACATCCCTCCACTTGTAGGATGGTCTTGGAACTTCAGTATACTCCAAGTAAGACACACGACTACAAGGTCCCCGAGTCTGTGACGATTGAATACAAGGGTGTTACCTATACCTTGCCGATTCGAAAGATGGAAAAAGGAGAGTACGAAGACTCAACGTTGCGATTAATGTCTGGAACGGAAGACCTTGGCTCGTGTCTCTTTTATCCGGAAAAGGGAGCACTTCAGATCAGTACGCTGATGTCAAGAAATATGATACGGAATGATGTCCATATGATAAAGTTCCAAGACGCGATTCGACCCGCAGACCGTGTTCCGGTGGGGACCCTACTTGTGGAGGCCATCAAACAGATTGCTCAGCACAATGGTGTCGAGAAAATCCAATTGATCTCGATGGAAGACCCCAAACTCTTTTACGAGAAAAAGGGATTCCGAGAGGTGAACGGTAAGCCATTGGTATATGAATACAGTGTTCCGACCAAAAAGGCTCGTCGGTCTTCGTCCGAAAAGACGCGACGAAGAAGAAGACAAAGACAAAGATGCCATTCGTTATTTTCGCGTCCTTGAAATCGATGGGTCTATCAATAGGATGAGCAAGCACCGGCTTTACTACAGCGCGCGATGTCGGTTTTGCCAAGCCTTTCTGGAAGAATTGGCAGCGACGTCCTTTGTTCCGGAATTTCAATTGATCTGCGTCGATCCATCTCCCGGACGCCCCCCTCTTCCCGGTTGGTTGAAAACGGTTCCCTCCCTGGTCGTAGCGGGCGAAGATGTGGCACGCGTCGGTCCCGGTCCCGTCAACAATTGGCTCTTTGAACGAAAACTGGGAGGAGGAGGATCCTCCAAATCGGCACAGGCCATGCTAACGGAACGCAACGAAATGATTTCCATGCCGGTCTACAATCCCGACATGGCTCCTCGTCCTGATGCTACGGCTCGCATGGCGACGCCTGCCCGCAACGCAGGAACCATGGCCATGCCTCCTTCCATCTCCGGATCCACCAAGGCGGATCCCTCGATGGGACCTCCCGGAAGCGCTGGAGGGGGTGCTGACGGTCCCTCAGCCTATCATATGACGGAAATGAGCGGGTCCAAGTGGTCCGACAACTACTCCTTTCTAGGAGGTGCCGAATTCACATCCGACAAGGGCTACGATCCCATCTCTCGCAACTTTGAATCCCTCCTGCCCGCGGGGATGATAGGAGGTGCCCCTGCTTCCACCGCCGCACCCGCTCCCAAGCGTTCCGCGAAGGAGGACGAACTCCTCCGACAATTCGAGGCCTTCTCCAAGGCCCGCGACAGCGAAGTCGCCGGTCCCATCGCACGTAGGTAAAAATTGACATTTTCATCTAAACCCTATGACTAGATAGTTCCCCAAATGACAACTCCCATCGCGTCCTTCAACAACCAGCTCCTCGCCTTTGTCGAGGAACTCGCTGAAACCTACACAGAAGAAACGATGCTTCGCACGGCCCTCGACGCTCTGAAGGCCCTCAAGAAGGCGAATCCCAAGATGCTTCACACAGGGTTTATGGAATACGTCTACCCTGACTTTCATACACCTGTTATGGCAGAAGACGAGGGTACATTGATTACCAAGGCCAAAACCATCTTGGAAACGGATCAAAAAGAGTACGCCTTTGCCTACGTCATCTTTGACCGCTACTGGTCCACAATGTCGGAAAACAATAAGAAGGCGATTTGGAAGTATTGTAAGGTGCTCGTGATCTTGGCGGAGAAGGCAGCGGGGCTCCGTGCCTAATTTGGAGCGTGCTAGTAGAAATGAAGACCCCGAGTCTCAAACAAGTGGAGGTGGCGATCGAGAGTGTGGCCTCCGAGGCAGTGGAAATTACGGGCCCCATCTTGGCGATTAGTTTGATTTCGGCGGTAGTCTTTGGAGTGGTGGATGCGCTGAATTTTTTACTAGTGGAAGAAACCTTGACGGAGACGCTTCGCTCCTGGAAGATTTTTCCAAAAGGAACCATTCCTCTGGTCGTGGGAGGTCTCTCCGCCGCCGTGTCCATCCTAGTAGCCGTGTACATTCGTCAAATCTTGGCGGGGTACTCGCATCTGTTGGAATCTCCCTTTTTGGATGCGACGGGAGTGATTATTGGAACCATTATGGTGATTTTGGGAATGAAACTGTACACGAACCTGTTTCCTACGATCCTTCATCGTCGAAAGGTGGACTAGACACGTTAGTATTCGAATTCAATCAAGCCTCTTGGCTGAATTCGTATGTGTTGATACGTCTTACGCATTGGGACGATTAACGACGCCAACGTTTACGGCCGCTGGCTTGGTCTTTGTGACTGAGAAAGCTTCCGTATTTCCGTTAGGAGACCTGGGTGTGAACCAAGGACCGTTTTCATTGTTTTCGAGATTGCTTTCGTTCCACAAATTGTTGGGGCGATTGTACACGACTTCCAACTTTTGTCCAGGTTTCGGATGAAGCGTTGAGATATGGCCTTCGTCGTTCTCGATGTTCAAATTCCCTGTGGAACTAATTTCGGCAATGCTTCCTCGTTCATTGGGGATGAGGGTGTTGACACCGGAACGGAATTCGTAGGGAAAATTGTTACCGGAACCGTTGCGAGCCCGTGCTGCTTGAATACGAGACGCGCGACGATTATTACGTGTGAGGAGATTCACACCGCTGAGACGATTGAACGACGTGCGGTTGGCTTTGCCGGGTCTTCGTGGTGTGTTGTTATTGAGGTTGTTCCTGCCACGGTTGGGCACCATGGCAATGGGACCGGCAGACGCAGGGCTCATCCCCGTGGAAGGTCGTGTAGGAGAGGACATCTTTCCAAGAATATTGGGATGGCGGGTGATGCCGAGCACCTTGTTTTCGGCAACGCCAATCACATCAGACGCGTTACGCATATTGACACCGTTCCTCAACCAAGTAGAACCGCTGGGGTGATACCTGGAGGGGGACGACATTGCACCAAGGCGATTAGGCATCCCAGGTTGAAGAGGGCTGTAAGACTTTTGAAGGGCCCCATTACGTCGGGTCAAGTTTAGTCGAGGACCGACGGCACTGACGTTCTTGCCAGCAGGAAGATTGATTCCATGGTCCTCTTCCTCATCGCGATGAGACAGGTTCAACTTGGTGCCAACCATTCCGAAATTCTTGCCCGCGGGCATGTTGACACCGTGGCGCTCATAATTCGTGTTCTTGGGGGAACGGTTCAACTTGGTGCCGACCATTCCGAAATTCTTGCCCGAGGGCATGTTGACGCCGTGACGGGCATAGTTTGTATTGTTCTTCTTCAAGGTCAACTTCTTGGCAACCTGGCTGACGTTCTTGCCCGCGGGCATGTTGACGCCGTGACGGGCATAGTTTGTATTGTTCTTCTTCAAGGTCAACTTCTTAGCAACCTGACTCGTGTTCTTGTTTTTGGGAACATTGACCTTGCTAGTTCCGCTAAATTTCTTCTTCAAGTTGGCGACGCTAGGCATTCTACTCAAGAGGTGGGAAATAAATTGCGTTCTTATGAGGAAAATCATGTCTCGGTGCGGGGTAGATGGCCACATTCGATTCCACGTTTACGCAATTTCTGGACGATTTGTCCAGAACCTTTCCAGAATTCGCCGGAGCGATCACCGCGGCACGCACGGCAGCCGATAAACAAGCCACGTTTCTGGCGACCTGGAGTCCCCTCACCTCCGAAGTAGCTGCGAAACGCGACGCAGTCTTCACGGCCGAAGGAGTGGACCTCATCCCGGGAGCCCGTCTCACGGCCGCTCTTTGGTCCGAGTTAAGTGGAACCACCCGCGACGCCCTTTGGAAATACATCAGTTCCTTGCTTCTTCTGGCCGCCGCCGAGTCCAAGAAGGAGATGTGGGACATGTCCGGGTTCGCACACGATATGGAAGAAATGATGAAGAATCTCAAGGCCACCGACGGAGAGTCACCAGCGATGATGAAGGAGTTGTTTGAAAAACTCGGGGAGATGGCGAAGGGGATGGGACTGCCGGATTTGAGCGGTGCGACAGCAGGAGCAGCAGCAGGAAAGGGATTCAAGATTCCGGAGCGACTATTCAAAGGCCACATTGCCAAAATCGCCGAGGAACTTGTCAAGGAGTTCAAGCCCGAAGATTTTGGAATTTCTCCTGAATTGCTTACATCCGACGATCCCGCCCGCGTATTTACCTACCTTCAGGAGGTCTTCACCAAGAAACCTGAAATGTTGATGGCGGCCGCACAAAAGATCGCCAAGCGCATTCAGGCCAAGTTCCAGCGGGGGGAAATCAAGCGCGAGGATATTATTCGTGAGGCGGAAGAACTGATGGCGGAATTTTCGGAAAACGAGGCCTTCTCGTCGATGTTTGGGTCGCTGAGCGAGATGATGAAGGGGAACGAAAAGGAGACGGGGCAGGACGGGTCCGCACGTCTTCGCGAAACGCGGGAACGCATGCGAAAGAAGCAGGCAGAAAAAGCAGAAAAGGCAGAAAAGGCAGAAAAGGCAGCAGCAGCGGGAACAGGTGTGGCAAGGAACGTGATTGTGAGTGCCGAAGCGACGCGATTGGCCGCGGCAGCGGAGGCTGCGCTTCTGCTCGAAGCAGTGTCAGAAGAAGCAGATAAGAAGAAAAAGAAGACGGCAGCTCCCAAGTCCCAGAAACGCTGAGGCACCGACCTTGATTAAAATACTCGTCCCTCCCTAGAAGATGAATCCCTCCGGATGCGATCCTTTTTGGGCTGAATCTCCGCGAATCCTGTATGAACAGGCCCTGGACTTTTATCCGTTTACGGAACAGTCGCGCGTCTGCTCCTCAACAGCACTGAATTCCCTCACACGTTTCGGTCTCTATCTTGGCGTCTTGCTGGCCGTCATCTTTCTAAATCCCGCCTATTTGTTGCTATCGGTCGGAATCGCCATTGTCGCTCTAGCCACCTACTTTGGAATGAAGAAGCGTGGGGCTTTGCGCGAGGGGTTCGAAGGCGGGACTGCCGTAAAACCTCTTGGAATTGTGGGTCCCACAATGTTCACGGTACCCGGTGCCCGCCTTCCTCCCTTTGTAGGAGGCAGAGACGCCGAGGGAAAGCCCGTCGCGGACGTGATTGGGACGACCGACCGCACCTTGCCAACGGGCCCCAATCCCTTTATGAATGTGCTGGTGAATGAGGTGCTAGACAATCCGACCAAGGGTCCTGCCAAAAATCTAAACACTCCCGACATGGCCCGCTTCGCATCGGATCAGTTCCAAACGCGTATTTACGGGGACCCCACCGACGTGTTTCAACACACGCAGAATCAGCGCACCTGGGTCACCCAACCCTCTACCAGCATTCCGAACGACCGAGGATCCTTCCAAGATTGGTTGTTTCGCGTGCCAGGCAAAACCTGTAAGGAGGGCAACAATGCGGCCTGTCGCACGGCTACGGAGGGAGGGACCGTCACCTGGCTGTCGTCACCTTGAGACTGCGATAGAAACGTCATTCATACGGTATTCTATACCGTGCGAATCACATACTCCAAACAAAAGGTTAGGCATTGAGACGAAGGTTTGATGGGGAATGACGCGTGTATCCGTTCAAGGTACGATTGTAGGTATACACATTGGGTTTGGCTTGTTTGTTTGCGAAGGATTCGACAATAGTGCCGTCACACACCAAGTTGTCAGTAAAGTAGTTGGGAGCTTCAAAGTGATAGTAGGTCATCTTTGTTCCAATACCATATTGGACGAGTTTGGGGTTCGTTTCTGCCATCGTAGCTGGTTTTTGCCAGACGCCTTTGCGAACCTGGATCGCGTGCCAGGGAGACAGACGAAGATCCTGTTCCGGTGCTCCCTTGCCAAAAGATCCGGCAGGGATGAGGTAGGGTGCGCTTCCGTAATCTACCCTTTGGGTGGTATTGTAGGCTTTGACGGCAACAGTACGGCCATCCGCAGTCGTGACAAGATCTCCGTTCTTGATATCTTTGGCGAGCCTGTATCCTGTAGGAGTCAAGATACGACTGGATTCAGTGAAGCAAGCCCCACCATTTCCTCCACCGCCTAATGAACCTGCCGCGAAAATTTGGAGAAAGTATCCATTTCCAACAGGGTTCAATTCAAGACTTTGGCCAGGTTTATAGGAATGAGAAGGATCTGAGGAGTCAAGTGCCTCGTATTGATCGATGGTGCTTGTAGTAGGGTTAAACGCTAAATAAGTAGGATTCGTGCTGTCTCCCAAATACGTAAACGTATATATATGGCCATCGTTCGCAGAGGTATGCGGTTTCATAATAAAATAGGACGGCGACGATAGACTTGTTATATTATACACATTTGTATCCGTCTTGAATACAGTCAAATTGGTTGGAAGATTTACCGTATCTAAATTGGCTACCGAGGCAAGCAAGGCGGTCGTTTGAGTTGGCGTTAATGCGACGGAAGCAGGAAGAGACGACGAGGCAATCGTATCAATACCACTTGCTGCAATGGTAGGTCCATTTCCACCACTATTTTTTACCGTGTTGATGGCAATTAACCCGTTGACAAACGCGTCTCCTACAAGCACTGTACTATCAGAAGTTAAATTTGTGATCATACCAGACATATAACCCTTTTGAACATCCGTCGCATTGGCACCTGTAACACCCGACAACGTCGTGAGCAGATTGGTGGCGTTCGTGGTTGCCGACCCATTGACGGGGAACAGAGTGGCAGCTGCGGTCTGAGCCGCGGAAGCAAGTGTTGTAGGACTTGCTGCTGCAATATCGTTCAACTTTGCGTTTATTGTACTAGCATTTGTATCACTGTAACTACCGCTGATGGGAATCACTGTCACAGAGGTAGGCTCCCCCATTGTTCCATCTGTTGCCTTTACAAAGAAATAGTAGATGATAGGAACCCCAGTAGTCAATCCTGAAAACGTTTTGGTATACCTAGTATTATTGAACGAAACTGTATAAAGATACGAGTTTATATCGGTTTTATCAGAGGAACTGCTGATGATGTAACTCTGAATGCCGGTTGTAGCTGGATTGCCCCAATTAAACAATACCGAGGTCGATGATGGTTTACTCGTAATGTTAGATACGACTGGAATACTTGAGAGCGTAAAGGAAGTTGTTGCGGTAGAGGAAGGTCCAGCCGCATTTACAGCCGTCACTCCAAACGTATAACTAGTTCCAAACGTATTTGATTTAATCGCCGCAGATAGCGTTCTCACGTTCAATAAGTAGTTAGTACCATTCTTAGTTATATTATAGGCTGTGATCGCACTCCCATTCGACGCAGGTGCTGTCCAACTCAATGTGACGGTCGTATTTGACTGAATACAGGTGAGACCGGTTGGTGTACCAGGGGCTGTCATAGGAGTCGCACTATTGGTGGAAGGAAGGCTGGGAGGACTTACCTGTCCACCTATGTTTGTGGCAGAGATAGTAAAGGTGTAAGGTGTTCCGAGTGTCAAACCAGTGACTATGATAGGTGAAGAAGATCCAGTGGCTGTAATTTCGTCTGGGTGTGACGTCACCGTATAGGTGTACGGTCCTCCCAAAGGCGTAGGCGTAAACGAAACGGTTACTGTACCGTCTGTATTAGCAGTAGATCTCACATTAGTCGGGGCGTTTACTGTTGGAGCCACAGGGGTTACATCTACCGAATTACTTGGGTCGCTGAATACATTGTTATACGCCCTTAGATAAATTGAATAAGTTGTACCATTTGTCCACATCGAATCACTAAAAGAGATCGGTGATGATACACCACTCCCAATCAATTTAGTGTTGGTATAGACCTTATATCCTTGGATTGTCTGTCCTCCTGTGTTTGTAGGAGGAGTAAAAAACACCAAACCACCTTTATTCAGTGGAGTAATACTAATGATGGTAGGAGATCCTGGTTTCCCCGGTACAATGAATGAGCTGGGGTTACTCGCAGGTCCGGTTCCAATCGATGTTGTGGCAGTGACCGTGAAGGTATACGCCGTACCATTTGTTAGATTTTTGAATAACACAGGAGACACTGTATCACTTACTGTTCTTCCACCTGGAGAGGATGTGACTGTATATCCTGTAATGGCAGAACCACCGTTGTTGGCGGGAGCATTGAATGAAACCAGCGCAGACGTATTCCCAGGAGACGCTGACACTCCTGTGGGGGCTCCTGGAAGATTCGAGTAGGTAACAGAATTACTAGCTGAACTGGCAGAACTTGCTCCGTTAATGTTAGTTGCCCTCACTGTGAAGCTGTAAGTACCACTGCTTGGAAGGGTGATATTCACTGGACTGCTAGCATTAGAACTTGTATATCCACCAGGAGAAGAGGTCACTGTGTAACTCGTAATGGCAGATCCTCCATTACTTCCAGGCGTGAAGGAAATCGTTGCCACATTGGAGGAAATCGTGGCTGACACTCCCGTGGGGGCACTAGGAACCGTTGAGGGTGTCACAGATGTGCTTGCGCTACTTGCGGAACCTGTTCCAGCGGTGTTGGTGGCACTGACCGTAAAGGTATAGGCCGTTCCGTTGGTGAGTCCTGAAACTGATATGGGAGAGGAAGATCCTGTTCCTGTGATTCCTCCAGGAGAGGACGTGACCGTGTATACTGTAATGGCAGATCCACCGTCACTGGCTGGGGCCGTGAAAGAGACCGATGCGGAGGCATTTCCTGCTGTAGCAGAAACACCCGTGGGAGCACCAGGAACCGTTGCGGGTGTCACGGATGCACTTGGACTACTTGCGGAACCTATTCCGACCGTGTTGGTAGCACTGACCGTAAAAGTATAGGCCGCTCCGTTGGTAAGTCCTGAAACTGATATAGGAGAGGAAGATCCCGTTCCTGTAATTCCTCCAGGAGAAGACGTGACCGTGTATCCGGTGATGTCAGATCCACCGTTACTAGCGGGTGCCGTGAAAGAGACCGACGCGGAGGCATCACCTGCGGTGGCTGACACGCCAGTGGGGGCTCCTGGAGTCGTAGGAGGAATAACTAGGGATCGAGTTGTGGGGTCAGGATAATTTGTTCCCATATAGATCGCAATTGTATACGTAGATCCATAAGAAGGAACAAACGATGTTCCGGCATTTTTTAAATCTGCATAAGCTATACTGGTAGGAAATGTTACTATACCCATACGATTCGGTGTATAAGTTGTAGTGTATGCAACACTATTCGAAGTCAATGAAACAACAAGTGATTGAGCTAAAATGGTGGGTGATTGTGTAATGTTTATATTAAAATTAGTAAAAGAATTGTAACTTACTGTAAAAGTAAAAGTAAAATTTATACCAGGCATAGATTTATACATAAGACAAAGATTTTTTTCAAGGATGACATCTAATTATAGTATGGCAGTCCAATTTACCTGTAGCAAACCGTCCTAAACTCGAATCAATATTCATATCTAAATTGATTCATCGTCCCTAGGTGTCGGCATAGCGACCCGGGAGGCAAATCCTAGAAAAATTGTCCTAACATAACGCACTTTGCGCACCCCCCCAAAGAAAAATAATCTCCCTCCCTAGAAATGTCTACCGCCCCCTTTCCACGAGGTGTTGCCAAAGCTCCTGGCGAGTTCCAGATCAACGAATTCACCCGTACGTGGGACGACACCTGCGAGGTGGCCCAGAACATCCGCGATTCTTCCGGACCCGGTGCCTATCAGGTCACCAACCTGGTGCCCAAGCAGGCGGCTGCCGCCAAGGTCGAGTATCCGAATCCCACGCTGTTGGGACGCGAAGGCTTTGGCTACAACAACTCCCAGATCGACCAGGATTCTCGCCTTCGTAACGAATCCCAACAGGCGGGACGTCAGCGATGCCCTCTTCACGTCCAGAGCCGTCCCTTTGCCACCGTCCCCTACATGGGCAACGGCCGCGGCAATCCCGACATTGAGAGCAGTCTTATCTATTCCGAATTCGCCCGCATTGAGCGCCCTTGCGGGACCGTGACGGAAACCTTCTTTGACGGTCAATTTACGCCCCTTGTTCCCCACCTAGCCCGACACATTCAAAATCCTTCCAATCTGGTTCCCGAAGTCGCCGCTGACGGATGGATTCGTGGAGGCATTCCCAGTCGTCAGTTTGTGCGTGATCTGAATTGCTAGGCGTCATCTTCCTTTCCAAATGCCGTGTGTATAGACACCCGACCTTTGCCCCTCAAAAATAATGTTTCCCACTGACAGAAATGAATATGTCCAGCCCACAGGCCCCCTGGAACTCTGCGTGGAATCGTATTGGCTCAACCGACATGACCTTTGTGCGTGATCAGCAATCACAGGGCATGTTTTCCTACACGCAATTGCCCGTCAAGTTCGAGAATCCCAACAAGTGTCGCAATGCCTTGGGGCTCGTAGGAGGTGCGGAAGTGTCTAACATCTCCGGCAACATTGTCGACCTGGAATCCGACTTGTTTGGCATCACCCGCGTCCAGAGCAAGTGTATCGCACGTCAATACAAGCCTGCCTGCCCCCTTGGAGGTCCCGGATGCCCCGACGTGACGCCCCCTTTCTCCTTTGCCGATAAGAGCACAGGAGAGGTCCGCACCGTCAACACGGCACCCCGCAATCTGCCCACCTGCCAATTCACAACCTACCCCGGAGTTGGCACGCCCGCAAAACTCGGCGTCGACACGTGCTACCCCATGCGCTTTTAGACGCTGGATTTCTTACATTCTAGACCACGACTCATACGAACCATGAGTAGCGGCCTATAACTTTTTTCTCTCACGAATCAAAAGAGAGATGTCCTTGGCGAATCAATCCTTCAACCGCCGTACCTACGATGGATGCAAAACCTCGGATGACCTGCGCGTGTCGACGGGTCCCGGGCGATACCAATTGGACGCGCCCCCTCAGTACGCCAACGCAGCGTATGCTCCCGAGCCCACCATCCGCCAACAATCCTGGGGCGCCTCGTTGAGCGACACCTTCGCTAAGACCGATGTCGAGTCCGATCTCTTGAACATCAATCGTCCCACCACCAAGACGATTTGTAATCAGTACAACCCCAAGACCAACAAGATGAACGCCACGGGAACCACGAAACCAAAGGAGGCCTCCTTTCCTCAAACCTTTTCCCGGCTCGTGGACCCCCCCTGTACGCTTCGCTCCTCCGGCTGGAATCGTTGGGAATGGCTCTGCCAGAATCCTCAAGAAGGCGTCATGATTCCCTTTGATAACTACATCACCACGCGCCTGGCTGCCAAGGACCAGTTCCGCCCTTGTATTCCTAAGCCCATCGATTCGTCCGTAATTCTTCCCGCACCTGTTCCTCGCGATAACGGAAACAACTTTGAAGGACTCGACACCGGTGCCCTTTCCGAAATCAATGCCTCTCTGGCCCGTGCCTACACATCTTATCCTCGTGGGGAGGATGTTCTCCCGGCCCCTCCTTCCAAATTGCTGAATGGACAGGCGGCACCGTTGAATCCTCCCAGTATGGCGTTAGGTCCCTATGGCATCGCCGAGCATCAGTAAACGTTCGTTCCTATTGACATAGGTCAAGACGTTTAGGTTTCTCTGAGAGAATAAATCACGAACCTCTGGTAGAAGTTATGGAGACGGTCGCATTTCTAGGACTCTTGGGACTGGGCTACTTTGCCAGTGCGAAGAACGGAAAAAAGGAAGGCTTCACCGATTCTACTGCGACTGTGGCACGCGGTGCTGATAAAACACCGGCAGGAGCTCGAACGATTCCAGGCAAGCCCCGACAACCTACTATGGCCTCTTCGGGAGACTACGACCTTCAATTTCAATTGCCCGCCGGTGGCTCCCTTCCCTCGGAACCCAATCCCTCGCAACTTCAGGCAACGCCCATTCATTTTCCTGTTCCTCCCATCAGTCTTCCGACACAGATGGATCTGGCGTCACAGGCCATCCTTCAGACCCGTCCCGATCAATGGGAAGACGAGACGGCACGTCCTGCCTTTGTGTCGCCTCTCTCGGGCATCGCCTTTCAACCCGGCGAATTTAAGCACGCCAACATGGTCCCCTTCTTTCGTGGGCAGGCGAAGCAAAATATGATTGACACGGCCAACAATCAGGTCTTGGATAGTTACACGGGAGCTGCCAAAACCTTGTACGCAAAACGGGAACAAGCCCCCTTCTTTGAACCTACCAAGGAACCCGTAGGGAACCCCTTCGGGTTCGAATCGACGACCAACTTTATGGAGTCGCGTATTGTCGAGTCGCGCAATCGCTCGGGGGAGCGTCCTGTCGAGCAGATTCGCGTCGGTCCTGGGTTGAACCAGGGCTTCACACACTTGCCCTCCGGCGGCTACCAACAGCAGGCCGGCGAAGAGTACGTGCTGAATCGTATGCCTCGCACGAATGATCTGCGTGTCGCCACCAACCCCAAGTTGACGTACGATACCCCCGTCGTACCCGGCGCCAACTTTGTTACCACAAGCGGTACCGCCGAAACGGTCGGCGAGGTGCGCAAGTACCTGCCCGACACCTTTTACATCAACAAGAACGGCGAGCGTAACTTTGTAACCGTGGGTGCGGACCAAAAGGCTGCCGTACGCTCCACCCAAGTCATCAAGCACACGACGCGTCCCGACACCAGCAAGGCCTACGGCGGTGTGGCCGGACAAGCCGAAGGCAAGGCCACCTACACCATTGCCTCCACGCGTACGCCCCTTGTCAAGCAGATGGGCTCCTGGGGCTACCGCAACGCCGATCTCACCAACAACTTCAACGCCAACACGGACGCTGCTCAGAACGACTACGGCAAATCAGGCG
>Ga0114962_10002881_pt1 | contig 14121 bp, 11 predicted proteins | sample C_130820_MF_Meta_FD_87017 | JGI IMG/M metagenome (GOLD analysis project Ga0114962, IMG submission 87017) | Freshwater microbial communities from Lake Croche, Canada to study carbon cycling - C_130820_MF_MetaG | ecosystem: Environmental > Aquatic > Freshwater > Lake | place: Lake Croche, Canada... | reverse complement strand
TGTCTTCATATCCTTGATGACCTTGGTGCCGAACAGATACCGGAAGAGATTGCCCAACAGGTTGCCAGGGAGCTCGACCTTCTTGTTGGGATAGGCGTCGCGATCGTCGTGAGGGATCTTGCCTGAGAATACGTCGAGCACCTTCTTCGTAACAAAGGCGATATAACAGGCCTTTTCGAACATCATGTCGGCGCCGCCGATGTGAGGCAAACACTCTTCCGCGAGCACCTCCTTGATCGTGGCGACCTTGGGTGGCTTGGAGAGTTGGAGGGTGTTCGCCGAATACGACTCGCGGCTGCCGCCGCCGCTGCCGAGGTTGGCCGCGAGCCATTCGTGGGCCTTCGCCTGAGTGGTGACATCTCCCGCCTCCATCATACACTCCTGGAAGATCATCGCATAGGGAGGGTCGTCTGTTTCATAGGGACCGCAGATGAGCTCGATGATCTCCTTGTCGGTTTCGATACCGAAGGCGCGCATTGCGATGAAGAGGGGAATCTCCGCCTTGATACGGGGCCAGGTGAGAATAATGTGTTCGGGGTTGATGGCGTTCTTGCCATGCTGGACGATCTTGACGGACATGGACTTGGGCGCACCCTCGTTATCTGGTCCGATGGACTTGATGTCGATCACTTCGAGCTCCTTGTTGCGAATCTTCTTATTGCGAAAGACGAAGGGTATGTTTTCGGACATGCGCTCCTGTGAGATGATGGCACGCTCACTGCCCTGAATGATAAGAGAGCCGCCGAGTTCCTCAGGGCACTCGCCGAGTTCACGGGGGGTCTTCTCGGGCATTTCACTGAGCACACAGAAATCGCTGTAGACCATGATCGGGATCCGACCGACCTGAACGTGAGGGAGTGTTCGGCGACTCACCGTGATAATCGGTGGTTCCCCATTCTTCTGAGGAGTGGTCATCGTGTAGGTCGCGATGATGTCGACATTCACTTGGCCGGAATATGTCATGTTACGGAGGCGGGCATCATTGGGAAGCATGGGCTTGATTCCGCCGTCGCTCTCATGGATAGTGGGCTCGCGAATCTGGACATTGGCGAATTCGATACAGGCTTTGAGTTCACGGGGAGGGGGCGCATCGGGATCGGGTAAGGCTGCCTGGAGAAGGGGTCCTCCCGGCTTGGTGGTGTTCATGGCTACGGGACCGTCGTCGGCCCCTTCCACACTCACACGGATGGCGGTGCCGGCGGTTCCGGCGGCGGCACGGGTCGTGCCATTCAAGGGAAGATCCGGCGATCCCGTCACCTCAATTGGACAGGAGCCCAGAATCGTCTGCTGGACCTCCTTATTTATGAAGTTGTTGAAGGAGGTTCGCTGGTGCTCTGACATTTGACGCCGGTCATTTTGGTCAAAGTAGAGCTCTAAGAAGTTTCGATGCGCGGTGGTCCAATTCATCGTTACAGGCGGTTGGTCGATCGCCAGGGTCGATTCACCTTTTGATGGCATGCCTGAGTTCTGTCGATTGTTCGCTTTAGACCGCCCTACAAAGTCCTGTCGGTATAAGTAGAGGATGTCCGAAAAGGAAATCGTGATGGATGTGCGTGAGGGTGGAGGACGGCGATCGCGAAAGGCTCGATCGAAGCGATCGCGGCGGAGCCAAGAAACAGATGGCGGAGACTCAGGACCGGCCATTGTTACCAAGGATGAGCCCGCCGTAAAACCGACCGTCGTGGGTCCACATGGAACTCCTCCTGTAGTCTCGCAGAAGGGTGGGGTCGCAACACCTTCTCAGACTACCGTCATCCTTGCGCCGGCCAAGAAGAAGCTGGCGAAGGTGATGTTGGTTCCCAAGAGTACGGTCGCCGGAAAGGTTCGGGTCCATCCGAAGAAGACCTTCAAGGCGAAGAGAGTCCGGGTCACGATTGATAATACGGCCAAAACACTCAAACATCGCCGAGTCGTCATGGGGAAGTTTGATGCTATGACAGAGGATCAGGTGAGGTCAGCAGCGGTTGCCGCGAAACTCTCTCGACGTGAGACGGTAGCAAAGGTGCCGATTGGGCTTCTGCGTCAGATGTTGAAGGATTATCAGTCGATGCGACTCTAATAGATGAAGGAGGCGTCAGATATCGGTACAGAATGAAATTATAGAGGACGGTCGCGAATGAGAGAGCGATCACAACGATAACAAGAGGTATGTAGTCCATTACTCTTGTTATAGTTCCGTGGGTTTAGCCTAACAGGTGTTTGCCAGTTCGTCGATGACCATGCGATCCAGTTCAGGAACGCTGATGGACTCGTATGGAATGACCACGGTGCTGAAAAACATCCATTCGTAGAGGCCCAGAAAGATTACGAGGGCTAGGTTCTCTGCGATCAGCTCTTTCCATTGGATTGTGTACTGACGGATTTGACCTAGGGTCGCCAGACCTGCGAATAGAATCAGTAGGGCGCCGAAGTAGAGCCAGCTGTTTCGGCTCAAAATGTAATTGAAGGCGGCTCTTGCTGTCTCTGCGTCGATCCCTGACGAGTCGACGCGTGTCTGATTGATGAAGAGATCCATGAAGTCGGTCACAAGAACTCGTTGACCTTGGGTGAGATTCGCGCACCCTGACAGTATCTTTCCAGTATACTTGTTGACCAGCGTTATGAGAGCGGTGTCTTCGGACTCACTCACGAACTGCCAGAAAAAGAGGGTCTCGAACAAGCTGATCAGAGACAGATGAAAGGTAAAATGAAGGGCCCATTTGTGAAGAAAGGGCGCCACTAAAGGCGAAGGAGGAGAAGGAGGAGAAGGAGGAGAAGGCGGCGGTGACATCTCAATCTCCAGCGATAACATCGAGGTCGACGGTGTCATGAGAGGAGTCAGATTCGACTTGACAGATTCAAGATGAATGTGGCTTTCGGAATATGACATGGGTCGCCCCTTCTTTCGAGATGTGTCCATTCATAGAGATCTGTGTGGAAGGTTTAGATAGGAGAGGCTATACTAGCCTAAAGGCATCGTGTCTATATATAGGTATGTCGGGGTTCGAACAAACAAGTGAAAAACAAGAAAAGCAAGAAAAGCCCATGTATCGCAAGTATTTCGATGTCTGGTCTTCTTACTCTGCCACATACGGACCCAGGACAGCCCTGTTGTATCAGGTTGGCGGATTCTTTGAGATCTACGATACCGAGAATCTGACAACAGGGACCTCGAAGGCCAATGTACGGGAGATTGCCGAACTCTGTCAGCTATCGCTATCCCAACATCCTCTCGGCACCGATTCACAGACCCTATTCGGTGGCTTTCCAGAGCATGCGCTCGGCAAATTCGAGAAGATTCTGGTGACCGCCGGCTGGACCGTGGTCGTCGTCGTTCAAAAGAAGGGAGCCACGGGTGCCGTAGAGGATCGCGTGGTCGATCACATCTCGTCGCCAGGATGTTATCTTGATTCAGGGATCAAGGAGCGACGGCTCGTGGGCTGCGTTATCGAAAGTATGTCCGATGGGCCTTCGTCTCTTCGTAGGGTATACTGGTCTATATCCGCCTTGGACCTGGCCACCGGTCGCATCTGGTACGCGGAAGGGGCCGGGGCCGGCACACCCGATCGTCTCCACCAGTTTCTATGTCTGAATCCTCCATCGGAACTCGTGATCTGGTCGGATGGTCTTCCTGCGGCCGCCTCTCTCACCGACTCTCTCAAGAACGCGTTTTCTTCAACCGCAGTCCATCTCCGCTGTCTCGGCTCTGCGTCGGTTGCGATCGAGGAGTCGATCCTTCGTCGTTTTTGGACCAAGAATCAAAGCCAACACCTTACACAGCCTCAAGCCCGTCGTTCTCTGTCTCTACTGATGGACTTCGCGGGCGATCACATGCCATCCGCTCTGAAATCGCTCCAGGAACCCGAACTCTGGATTCCAGAGGGAGAAGTCCGTCTAGGAAATGCGGCTCTTGAACAATTGGGTCTCGTCTCTCTTCGGTCTTCGTCTTCCTCAGGAGAGGAAGACAAACAGAGTCTGCTCGGCCTGATGGACAAGTGTCGGTCCGTGGCGGGGCGTCGGCTGCTGCGATCCCGTCTTTTGCGACCGATTTCGGTGATTTCAGAGTTGGAGGCGCGGCTGGATCGCATGGATCAGGCAGCCAAAAGAGATGCGGTGACAACGGAACGGGGTCTCCGTGGTCTCTATGATATCTCCCGTATTTGGGGGCGTCTTGAGTTGGGGTCCGCGTCCATGAACGACATGGCCTGCTTTCTGCGGTCTCTGGACTCGGCGTCTTCACTCGGTTATTCTGATTCTGTCGGATCTGCTTTTCTGTCCTGGATGGCATCCATCTGGTCCACGGAAGCCACTGTGGCCATTGCGAGGGAAGAAGGAGTGACACCCGTTCGTGCGCTGCCCTTTGTTCCTTGTTCCATGCCTGAGATTGAGGCGCTGTTTCAGGAAGGACTGGCGATCCGATTTGAAGCTGAGACCTTATGTGACACCTGGTCTTCCTTCGGCGTAAAAGGAAAACAGGAAAGGCTTTACCTCGATGATGCCGACGGAGGCGGATTTCGAATCACCGGAACCAAGCGTCGTGTGAACGCGGTCCTCACCTTGCTACGCGATGAAGGAGATCTGTCTGCCACGGTCACGCCTTATAAGACGACTTCTGTCATTGAAACAAGTGGACTCGAAGCCATCTCATCCAGACACCGTGCGTGGATGCGACGATGGGTTCCCGCCTGGTCATCCTGCTGGTCCTCGGCCCTTGCCTTGATCGTGGAGAAGGGAAAGAAGGCGGTTCCCGCAATCGAAGCCTGGTGTGCGGATCTCGATCTGAGTTGGACTGTCGCCGGTTTGGCCCGAGAATGGCTGTGGAAGCGCCCTATCTTTGTGGAAGCCGCGGAGAGCTTTGTTGAGGCAGCCCATCTGCGTCATCCCATTCTGGAACGGATTCAACATGGAGGGAGTCCCTATGTATCTCATTCGGTCGCCTTGACACCGCATGCGATCTCCATTCCTGACACGGTCAAGACACGAAGCGGTCTTCTGCTGTATGGGATGAACGCTAGCGGAAAGTCCTCGCTCATGAAGGCGATCGGCATCGCTTGTTTGCTCGCTCAGGCTGGCTTTCCGGTACCCGCCGCATCTTTCCGTCTGGCACCCTTCACGGCCATCTTCACGCGGATTCTCGGCAACGACAATCTCTGGGCCGGTCTCTCGTCCTTCGCCGTGGAAATGACGGAATTCCGTGAGATCCTACGGTTCGCGAATTCCCGATCGTTAGTGTTGGGCGATGAACTCTGTTCGGGAACGGAATCGTTGTCCGCGACGGCTCTAGTGGCAGCAGGAGTCGAACATCTGGCCTCTGTGGGAACCAAGTTCGTGTTTGCGACGCACCTCCATACGTTGGCGACCCTTCCTGACATCGCCTCTCTGACCTCCGTAAAAGCCGTTCACTTGAAGGTGGAATACGATGCTGCCACGGATCGCCTAATCTACGATCGGCGGCTCGCCCCAGGGTCGGGGTCTGCTCTCTACGGTCTCGAAGTCTGTCGGGCTCTGGATCTGCCTCTGGGGTACCTGGATCGGGCCACGGTTCTGCGAAAGACGCTTGCGGGATGGTCGGCACCCACCGTGTCCTCCTATTCGTCGACAGTGGTCGTGGATGCGTGTGCTGTCTGCCAGGGAACGACGAAGCTCGAAGTCCATCACATCCGACCTCAGGTGGAGGCCGTAAAAGCAGAGGCTGAAGGGTTCAATCTGGACGCGGCCGGTAATCTTGTCTGCCTCTGTGCGACCTGCCACGATGATCACCACGCTGGTCGGCTTGTAATTCAGGGATGGCAAGAGACATCCGCGGGTCGCACCCTTCTGTGGTCACGGCCGACCACTCCGTCAATCCCTTCGTCAGACGTCACCGAGGACGTGAAGTCCTGGATTCGTGAACAACGGCTTCTCAAGATTCGGGTTCCCACAATTCAGCGAATGGCAAAACAAATCTTTGGGGTTGAGGTTACTTCATCGCACATTCGCTCCATTAAATAGTATATGATTTCCTTCTAAAAATACTCCAACCATGACGATCGCCCATATTCTCCTTGTACAAGATCCATTCAGGATCTTCCAATAACTGTTTTCGTACGGCCTTACATTTATACACATTCGCATCATCCAGAATTATCATGTTCGGTTGTTTTTTTATTAATGCATTAAAATCCCCCATGGTCGTATATTCCCCCCCATCCAGAATGATCACATCGATATCCTCCATAGGACTGAGATCGATGACACGATTTGATTCCAGTAGGGCCTTCTCTCCAGCATACCATTCGTGTACAAACAGGTTTGTCCCACGACATTCTTCTTTGATCACAGATTCATCCAAGCATTCATTGTGTAAGACGCCTTTCAACAATATCAATTTCTTGTTTGTATTCTTATTTTTCCAAAAGGATACAGCCTGTTGATATTGCGGGTCACTCGATTCAAGTGAGTATAAGGTGGAGAATTGTTTTTTAATGATCGCGTTCATAACACATACAGTTGACCCTTCTCCATTCCACGTACCTACCTCAAATATATTTCGTATCTGATCCTTGTTACAGATATTAAAAATTTCTTTTCCCAATGCCGAATCCATATTAATCTGACCTCTTCCGGAGAACATTATACAGTATTACTATTTAATAATTTTCATACAGTAACTCACACATCCGTCAAGGCCTTTCGCTAGAATATTCTGTCTGTACGTCGCACAAAATTCATCAACCGCCTCTTTCACTCCAAAATTGTATGTATTCTTTGCCTTCCTCATATTCATTTCATAATCGTGCCCCATGATGTACCCACCGTTCTTTATTTTATTGAAAGCATGTATCAGATCATTTTTAACTCCATTGTAACTATGGTCGCCGTCGATGTATATTACATCATATGTGTTATCCTGTTGTGTTTGTAAAAATGTGCCGGAATCCGATTTATGTATATTCACGTGTGATGAATGTTTATATTTCTCGCGTAATTCTACATACGACTTTCCTACGTCATAAAACACTACATTATTCCCGTCAACATCCCCACTACACGTTATCCCTTCAAATAGATCGACCGCATCGATGGAACCAACCTTACAGTCATTCACAAGAAAGTCTAAAAAATCCCCTTTGAACACTCCGATTTCCATACATACTGGATTTGAGAGTGTACTACAGTAATACTTCAGCATATCGTGTCTGGTATCAAACTGTGCTATTGTGTTCATTTTCTTCCAAAATGAAGTCATTTTATCAAACTTACTCGCATAATGACCAGGGTCACCTGGAAAGTGATATATAAGTTTTTCGGCACGTACATTTGCGGGGTTATTTTCTAAATACAATTTCATCAGTTGATTATCATATTTATCTTGGATGAGTGCGTTATATACGAGGAATGGTTGATCCAGGCAAACAGGTGCTTTCTTTTTATCAGTATAGATGTACTGGTGTATTTGATCGAGAACAGATTGAAATAGTTGTTTCATCTCAACACTATTACAAAAATAAAATACACCTGCTGAGAACGCGGCTGTATTTCTGTCATATTTTGAGAAATCAAAAAATTCTGACCCCCAGTATTCATGACCTATATTCCCTTCTTCTAGCGCGTAGAGTTTACTGGTTTCAATTGGACGCTGAAACAGAATATTCAAATCTCCGTTAATCAATACGTCGGTATCTAAGTACAGTATTTTGTCGTAATGGTCTATATTCTCGTATTTAAAAATGTGTAATTTACAACAGGAGGCTTCCATAAGGGTAGATAATGATAGAATATTGTATTTGAATGTCAAGGGGACATTCGATACTTCTCGTTGGATTAGGGGCTGAAATTCAGGAGATGTTATAATGAGAAGATCCGTTGTTTCTTTCTGTATGTTTGCTTTTACAGAAATAGATTGTACCAGAAGTTTTAGCAAATTAATATAATTACGCTGGTAAAACACACACATGTAGATAAGATTCATTTCTATATGTATGAGGTAATTTTTCGATCTTTATAGAACGGAACTCTCTACTATCTTCTGTTTCCAGTAGTCGAACTTCAGCTTCTCGAAGTCCCAGCTGGCTTCCGTAATACGCTTGTATTCAGAATCCAGAAAGGACTCTGTAACCTCGGGCCAGTCATCGATCCAGCAGACAGGAAGATCATAGAAATCCTCCATTGCCACGTGACGCCGCACAATCGGGATACTTCCCATGTAGAGCGTTTCCCACAGGCGATGAGTATCAACCCCGTTTCCGCGAGGACATAGAACAAAATCATGATTCCTCAGCTGTTTCAGAAATCGTCGTCTTCCCTCAAGTGTGAGGACGGCCCCTTCATTCGTGACCCAGGATTTGTCTTTGAAGAGATCGAAGACGCGTTGACGTTCGGCCGGATAGGTCGGGATCGAAATGTTCATGTAGATACGATTCACGATCTGTTTCGGCTCGGCCATGACCTCCATCATGATGTCGGTGTTCCCTAGAATTCGATGGGAAGGAGAGTCATCGCAGTCGTTCGTAATTCCAAGCGGGATCGAATGAAGTCGCGGGCCCCTATATTCTTTGTTAACCGTGTACCATTCGTCGGCCTGTGTCGCAAATCTCTCGTAGAGTGATGACGTAATCCCATAATCCGAATGCCCCGTAATCCAGACCGGGGCGGTTCGGAGTCCATGACGACGCCCTCTCCATACGATAGGTCTCCCCCCGTTCTGAAGCACATCTGTTTTGATGTATGCGATAGAAGGGTTTACAAGCGCCAAGAATTTATCGGTCGTTAAAATGTCGGATTGCGTGATCATTAATCTATACAGATAGAGGTTTAATAGTCTTTAGACACATCGAAATGCGGTACTGGGGCGCAGTTATTTTCATAATATGTGTGTAAGGATGAAACTCTTCAATATGGATGTCCATATTTCTGTTATTGCGGATTTCAAACATCTATTTCCCGAATTCGAGATCACCGATTGGTGTATGAGCGGTCACTCATGGGTCTTTCGTCGTCCCAAACACCAACCTGCTCATATCAATGCGAACACATGGACCTATCTTACACCCGAGATGATTGTCGCATTTCAGCGCGAGTACGATACATTTCTTCGTACCTTCGACGGATTCATCTGCGGGCATCCGAACGTGTTTGCTATGGTATTCGAGAAATATGGAAAACCGATCATTATGATTAATTCGTGTCGGTATGATCTTCCGTTCTGTTGGTCCAAGAATTTGGCGATGCTCGAATCGTACAAGGCCTGTTTGCGTCGGTTACAGCAGAAAGGTCTTTTAGTTGCGGTCTCCAATAATATGGCAGATCAGCTCTATACAAAGTTGGGGTGCGGTATTGTGACAACCCATATTCCATCTCTGTGCGCGTACACAGGGGTCCACTATAACCCTACACGAACTACCTTTTTGTGCTATCATGGATCCTTTCCTGAGCACCCACTGATCACACATAAATCAACCCTCGGTCGGTTTGAATGGCCCGTGTTAGGTGAATTTCGAGGAATTATTCATATCCCGTATGAAGTGAGTACAATGAGCATGTTCGAACACTATATCGCAGGGATTCCTCTCTTCTTCCCATCGAAGAAATATATGAGTGATACCATACATCTACAGAGTGTATCCGCATATTGGAAAACGCTACCATCGGATTTGGCATTTTTTTCTGAAAAATCCGCCTGGATTGATTTGGCGGATTTCTATGAAGTGTTCAAATCACCCAATGTGTATCTCTTCGATTCGTTCGAACATCTTGTAAGTCTCCTTGAATCCTTTGAATGGAAGGATGATTCTGCGATACGAAAGAGTCACGAAGAAATGATTCGTCAATCCTGGAATCAGGTATTGAAAGGACTCACTCCGCCTTAGTGGGGATTTCCGCAAGCTTCTTCGTGAGTGCGGCGATCTTCGCATCCACGCGGCGTTCCAGCGCCTGGAGAGAGGCCGTGGTGACCTGGGGTGTCTGGAGTACCTTGAGTGCCTCGATCTTCGTCTCCAGATCATCGATGTGATCCATCGTGACGGGCTCAGAGAGCTGGGGAATGTTTAGTGCGTCGAGACGTGCTGTAGTCTCAGCTAAGATTTTTCGGAAATTATCGAGGGTCTCGGGTACGTGTCTGACAGTGTGTACAAGATCGCGAATCTCCGCTATCTCACGGTTGATCTTCTCCGTGCGGAACATCACACCGGTCTGAGAATTCGTGCCACGGCCAAACAGAGTCGAGGACATAGACCTTACTCAGGGACTACAAGAACCGGAGGGAATGTAAACGCATCAAAATTTGACAGCGATGAATTCGCCTGCTAATGTAAGTACGATGATTATTCCTATTAGCTGTATGACCTGTGGAAAGATACTGGCCAACAAGTGGCTTTACTATCAGAAGCGTCTCCAGGAGCTCCAGGGAGATGAGTATGGAAAGCGAACCTACTTTGACGGAACCGAGGTTCCGAAGACGAAGGAGGCCGAGGTGTTGAAGGAGATCGGACTCACCCGACTCTGTTGTCGTAAGGTATTCCTGACTCACGTGGATTACTCTCATAAACTATAAATAAACGTAGTAGTAGAGTAGTATGGATTCGTTGCTGAGTATATTTTTGCTGTTTATAGCGGCGATGACCGCGTTGCTGACCTACATGTTCATCCCTCACGTGCCCGTGGTCGCTCTCACTTCGGCATCCGCTATAGCGCTCGCGGCGGGCGTTTGGTGGCACTGGACGCAGTTTTCGGTCGATTATCGCACGAGCACCTGGCAGGAGCAGCTCCGTAACTACGCGAGTTACGCCATGGTGTTGTTGGTGATCCTGCTGTCCTATGGATTCTACGTGTTCGCCTACAGTGGATCCACCTTGGAGCAGTATGCGGCGTCCGCTCAGACAGCCATCCGGGAAGCGGGGCGAAAGGCGACCTCTCAGATCATCGGCGGAACAACCCGGGCTCTGTCCGCTACATCGGATGCTCTCTTCAGTGAGGCGGCTGTAGAACCGATCGCCCCTAGGGCTGCCAATTTGAACAGGACCAATCGAAACAGGTCCTTGCTTTCATAGGACCGAGGTCGCAGGTCCTTGCTTTCTCAGGACCGAGGTCGCAGGTCCACGAATTTCCTCGCATAAAGAAGAGGACAATGGCACCGAGTCGAAAAACCAAGACGAAGCACAGTGGTCGCAGAACGCGAAAGGCCGGCGCTGTAACGATCGAGGGTCTCCATGCGTCCTTTGAAGTCATTGATAAGAAGGTGGCGGCCATGATTGCGAAGGGCCAGACCGATTCGGAACTCACGTGCTGTATCCGAAAGGCGTGGTCCGAACAGTTTCACATGGGACTCTCCATGCCGGCGATCAAGGGGATGATCATGCATTATCGCGCGATTCACAAGGGGGCGTCAGGAAAGCGAAAAACACGGAAGTCTAGGGGCAAACAGTCTGGTGGAATGGCCCCTATGGATTGGATGATGGGACAGGGGATCACGGACAAGGTGTATGGAGAGTTCCCTGTGGAGATGGGTACGTCGCCTCTTGTGAGCAAGGGGTTCGATCTCGATCGCTTTAACGAGAGCGTTGTGGGACGTGTCTGTGACTCGACGGGAGGACATCCTGCGCCAGGACAACCTGGCTCCTACAGAGGAGGTGGTGTCCTCGATGCGCTCGGAATGGGTCACGCGCCAGCCTCTGTTCCCCGTAATGTGTTGGAAATAGGTACGGGGGCGATTCAGGGTGTGGCCGGCGCAGGAGGACCCTCAAGTAGCCCGGTCACCTATGAGCCCTCATCCGTGGGATATTCGCCTAGAGCCTTCGACGCTGGCGCACTCTCCTCCGTTGCGAGTTTGGCGTCGATATACAAGGGGTATTAGAGAAGAGATGAAAACAACAGACAAATGATTTGTGGCTCAGCCGGTTAAAGCGAGAGCCAAAATTCAGTACAACCGATAGTGATGGCTTCTACGCAGGCTCCTATTCAATCGCTGTCCGAGGTCGGACTCCAGTTCCTCGAAACATATTTTCGGGAGACGGACTTTGCTTTGACCCGGCATCATATCGACAGCTACGAACATTGTGTGTTCAATGAAATTCCGTCTATTATTCACGCAGCGAATCCGATTGTCTTGCTCAAGGGACCGCTCGATAAGGATGCCGGTGTCTTCGCCTATCGTATCGAGGTCTTCATAGGGGGCGATGCTGCTACTCCTGCGGATCTCGGTATCACAATCGCAAACCCCGTGATCGTGCTCGACAACGGAAATACGGTGCGTCGCATGTTTCCGAATGAGGCGCGTCTTCGTAACCTGACGTATGCGGCCGAGGTGAAAGCCGACATTCTTGTGCGCGTGACCTTTACGACGCCGAAGGAGGGCGGTGGATACGATACCGAGATCGAAGAGGCACCGTTAATTCGGGGCTTTCCTCTCTTTCGACTGCCGATTCTCCTTCGATCCCGTCTCTGTGCGACCTCTGTTTCTGATCCCGTGAAGCGTGAAGAGATGGGCGAATGCCGTAATGATTACGGCGGCTACTTCATCGTCAGCGGTGCGGAAAAGGTGCTGATCACGCGTGGCGAACAGGCGTTCAACTCGCTCTATGTGGAGAAGAAGGGCGGTGAAAAGGATCCCGTTCAGGCGTATGCGTCGGTCGTCTCGCTCCACCCTGAGACGAAGCAGACGCGTCGCGTGGCTCTCTACCTTCAGCGTGGCGGTGAGATCCGTGTGGCTCTGCCCATGATTCGCGGCGCCTTTCCACTCTTCATCCTGTTTAGGGCGCTCGGTCTCGAATCCGATGAGGAGATTGTCAGGCTCATCTTTCCTGATGCGAAGGACACTCTTCAGGAGGATCTCGTGCCATCCATCGAGGACAGTTATCCGATTTACAACAAGTATACGGCGATCAAGTACATTATGTCACTTACGAAGGGATTCACGGAGGCCCACGTGCTCGACATCCTCCAGAACCTGATGTTGCCACACGTGCCGGATGAACCTATGACGAAGGCGCTGTACCTCGCGGATATGGCCCGCTCCGTTATCAAGGCAAATGCCGGTCTCGTGGTCAAGACCGATCGCGACGATATGCGCAATCAGCGCTTTCTGTCGACCGGTGTTCTGTTGAGAGAGCTGTTCAACGGAAACTGGAAGGACTGGCGTAAGGCCGTCACCGAAACCATCGATCGTACGTACAGAGCGAATGAGACGATGTATGAGGGCCGCTCGGTGTTCGAACTGTTCGCCTCCGGAAATTTGGCCACGGTCTTTCAACCGGCTCTGTTGAATAAGGGAATCATGCGCGGCTTTCGCGGCAAATGGGGAACGGACGCGCAGAATGAGAAGAAGGGAGTGTTACAGCCGCTGGCCCGCATTTCGTATCTGGATGCGATGTCGCACGTGCGTCGTGTGGTGTCCGATTTCGATACGGGTTCCAAGATCACGGGGCCTCGTAAACTCCATACCAGCCAGATCGGCTACTTCTGTACGTCGGAAACGCCTACGGGCGCTCACATCGGCGCCACGAAGAATATGTCGATGATGACGCAATACTCGTTTGGAGCACCGACTCAGGCTGTCTACGATTGGCTGAAAACGAAGGGTGGACTGATTCCCGTCGCGGAGACCACGGCGTCTCTGAGGGCGGCCGCGAATATCGCCACCGTCCAGATCAATGGCGGCACGGTGGGCTTCACTATGAACCCGCTGGGTCTCGTTCGCGTGCTCAAACTCTTCAAGTGGAACGCCTTCTTGCCGCCTACGGCGTCCGTGAGCTTCAACTCGACGGACCGCACGGTACGACTCTTGTTGGATGAGGGGCGGCCCATTCGACCTCTGTGGCACTTGGATGGAAGAGGGGCCGCATTTCTGGAGCTCCTTCCTACGTTAAAGGCGATGACCTGGAGGTCCCTGCTTCTTGGCACTCATCCGGGCTCGTCGACAACCACGCTGAAGACAACCCGCTTTCTGGATCCTCTGGGTGAGTTGCTCGATGCGACCTTTGAGGACTATGAAACGGCTCTGGCACCGACTGCCAGCTTCATCGAATACTGTGATCCCGTCGAAATGAACGAAGCCTTCATCTCATGGTGGGGATCCGCTGAGGATCTAACGGCCGAACACACCCATGCGGAGATTCATCCTAGTACGCTCACCGGCCTTCTGGCCTCTATGATTCCCTATTCCAATCA
>Ga0114962_10002877_pt1 | contig 14140 bp, 19 predicted proteins | sample C_130820_MF_Meta_FD_87017 | JGI IMG/M metagenome (GOLD analysis project Ga0114962, IMG submission 87017) | Freshwater microbial communities from Lake Croche, Canada to study carbon cycling - C_130820_MF_MetaG | ecosystem: Environmental > Aquatic > Freshwater > Lake | place: Lake Croche, Canada... | reverse complement strand
GCACAGCTCCGCGCCACGGCGGGCAAGCCCGCCCCGACCAAGGCGGGGGCAAGCCCCCGCACTCCGCACTCCGCGCGGCAGCTCGCTGGCGAGTGTCTGCTCAGGAGTGCGGTGGCTCGCCACCGCCCTAGTTAGCCAGCTTGCTGGCGAGTGTGCATCACAGCGGAACCTCATGCACAGCTCCGCGCCACGGCGGGCAAGCCCGCCCCGACCACGGCGGGGGCAAGCCCCCGCACTCCGCACTCCGCGCGGCGGCTCGCTGGCCCGGCGCTGCCCCGGCTCACTTGATCGTGAAGACCCTGCCGCGACCGGTGGTCCAGGCGGAGCTGACGCTGCCATAGAGGGCGCCGAGCTCATCGGCGGAAAGTAGGCGGTACTCGATCGCGCGGGCGTGCGTAGTCTCCGGGTATTTCTTGACAACCATCTTGTGCAGATCGGTGCCAGCACGCTGGCCGGCGTAATCGGTCAATTCCTTGGCCCGAGCTGTTAGGTTGGCGACGGCGTTGTTATTCACGCCCTCGGTGAGGGGGCTGGCAAAATAGAAGCGGGCCAAGCCTTGGCCGTTGGTATCGACGGTGACTTCATCGACGATGAGGCCCGCCTCTGGAATGGCATACGTGTGGCGGCTGATGGCGGTGAGGTGATCGAGCGCCACCATGTACTGACCGCCGGGCAGATTAGCCACCCAGAAGCGGTGATTGCCGTCGCTCTCGACGCCTTTCGGAGCGGCCGGGGCGCTTTGGGCCAGCGCATTGGAGGTGGCAATGAGCAGGCAGGCAAGGACAGGGAGAAGCATCGCTTTCATGGCTGGCGTGAGGGTAGGGGCGGACCAGCGGCTTGGCTAGCACGATCCACGGCAGATTCGCGAAAGTCGGGGTTGTCAGGCGCGGCGGCTTGCTTTAGCGTCCCGCATGGTTCGTTTCCGGCCCAATGTAGCGGCACTTTTAGTCAAGCCTGGTGGCCAGTTGCTCATCTGCGAGCGCTGGATGGTGCCGGGTGCTTGGCAATTTCCACAGGGCGGCATCGACGCGGGTGAGACGTCTGAGCAGGCGTTGTTCCGCGAGGTGCGCGAAGAGGTGGGCTTGGAACCCCAGCATTACCAGGTATTGGCTCAACGCGGCGGCTACCGTTACCTCTACCCCCCCGAGGTCCGCTCAAAAAAACTCCTCAAACACGGCAACCACGGTCAGGAACAAGCGTATTTCCTTTGCCGTTTGTACGACGGAGCCACCCCGATCAACGTCAACCAGCAAGCCCGCGAGTTTTCCAATTACCGTTGGATTGCCCCCGATGAATTCGATTTGGAATGGCTACCGACGTTTAAACGCGACGTGTACCGCCAGGTGTTGTGGGACTTTTTCCAAGTGACGCTGTGATCGGCTTGGTCACAGCGGCCAGGCATTGAGCACCTTGCCGAGGCGGCAGGCGTCGGGGGATTCATCGACCACGCCGCGGCGCAGGCAGCCAGCCTGCCACTCGACCCAATGGGCGCGGCCGGGATGCATAAATGACCCGGTGTTGATCACCAGACGACCGGCTTTGCGCCAGCAACCATGGCGGTGAAAATGACCAATGATCAACACTTCCGCCTGCGGGAAATAGCGTTGGCAAAAGTCCGCCCCCGCCGCGCCCTGACCCCACCAGGCTTGCAGAATGTTGAGCGCCCGCTGCGGTGGATAGACGGCGTCCCAGGCCAGTTGCCAGAACCGACGGCCGGAGGGCTGTTCCTGGGTGGGCATGGCGCGGGCCATGGCGCGCGCCAAGCACAAGCGCTCCGTCGCATCGCTGGCCGCTTGGGGGTGCTCCCGCCACAACTCAAGTATCCGCTGGCGACCGGTCAGCACCTCGCGTTTCCATGGCGAGCCATCGGGAAACAAGGCATCGCCGTGAGTGACGATGATGCGGCCGCCGGCCAATGCCACCCAGCCCGGCCCGGGCCAGCCCGGGTCATGGTTGCCGGGTAGGAAAATTGCCGTGCTGCCTTCTTCCAGGCACAGGCGGCGCAACTCGTCCAACATTTCAGCCGAGCGAGCGGCCACTGCGGTGGTGAGTTCCTGCCAGGTATCACCGTTGAAAATGACGGTGCCGGCACCGGCCACCAGTGGCCGCAACGCGGATACCCGCGCAATGCGCGACACCGAGTGCGCCAGGTGCAAATCCGAGAGGATGCGCACCGGTTCCCTGAGCGGGGAGGACGGCGCCAGGATCATGGCTCAACTCTGCGCTGGCGCACCGCTTCAAATAGGCAAACCCCGGCCGCCACCGAAACATTCAGACACTCGACCTTGCCGACCATCGGAATGGCAGCCAGAAAATCGCAGTTTTCTTCGGTGAGGCGGCGCATCCCCTTTTCCTCGGCTCCCAACACCAGGGCCAGCGGGCCTTGTAGATTCGTTTCATAAACCGACTTGGTGGCGCGGTCGGAGGTGCCGACCAACCATAAGCCGGCGGCTTTGAGTTTTTCCATGGTGCGGGCCAGATTGGTCACCTGGGCGAAGGGGACGTAATCCGCCGCGCCCACCGACACGCGGCGCACCGTCTCGGTGATGCCCACGGCTTTGTCTTTGGTGGTAACCACCGCATGCACCCCGGCAGCATCCGCAGTGCGCAAAATCGCCCCGAGATTGTGCGGGTCTTGCACGCAATCCAGCACCAACACAAAGGGCACCGCCTGCGCCGCGACGATCGCCATCAACTCGTCCTCATCCAGCGCGGGGGTGATTTTTTCAACCGCCTGAACGTGGCGGTTCTCGCGTGCCTGGCGCTCGTGCGCTGCGGGGCGTCCCTGCGGCGGGGAATTTCCTTGCTGACGGGATTTCATCGGCGCAAGCGGTAGCCCAGCCACCCCCACAAGTCGAGCCCAATCCGGCGCGATGGGCGGCCTCTCACGGAACGACGTTTGCCAAGTGTCGCGTGAAAGATAAACAACTCTCCACCGACGCCCGCCTCGGCTGGCCCATGCTGCGCGAGCGACTCACCAACCTGTGCACGAAAATGGCCGACGCCATCCGGCACGCCCCCACCCCCGCCGATGCCAGTTCCGCTGACAGCCCGGCAAGTAGCCCGGCAAATCTCATCCTGCCCCGGGTCGACAGAATCCTGCAGCTCATCGACAAGGCGTGCTGAAGCCTTCCGATGCGGAACAACAAGCGCTAAGCACCCTCACCCCGCAGGCCCGCTCAATGAGCTAGCTTCTCGCCAGCCAACGTTCTCGATTATTGGAGTCTCATGTAGTCTGGGGGAGCGCCGGCATCTTGCCGGCTGTGTTTGGCATCCTGCACGCCGCCGTTCTTCAGCATGGTCACACCTCAAACACGCCCCCCGGTCCTCCCCGACACTATGATTTTTTTCAGGAAAATTCAGACATGGCTTGACTCAAAGTCCGATTCTGGCACTTTAAAAATATGAAAATAACTGTCGACCTGCCAGAAATGGAACTCGTTGAGATCTGTGAAATCACCGGAATTTGCAAAAAAGGCCCGGCCATTCGCCGCTTGCTTGCGGATACCTTACAAGCCCGGCGCCGCGCTAAAATAGCGGGCAGGTTTCTCTCGGGCCAATGGTCGGCCGAGTTGAAAAACTTCGAGTCCGCCAAAGCAGCCGACCGCGCTCAATCCCAAACCCTCTCACAACAATGGCGCGATTGATCGAATCCTCCCTCTGGGTGGACTTCACCCGCAGCAAGTAACCGCTTGCTCTCAAAACCATGATCCATCCCTGGATCCTCGATCCGCTTGCCTGCCTCTGCGAGCCCATCGCCTTTGAAGTTCTCCGCCACGCCTCCCCGCAGGAACAAAAATGGATCAACGCTCAGTTCGAAACCCTGCCACTCCTTCCCACTCCCAACCATCTCTGGCGCAATGCCACCCGCCTTGGTCAACAATGCCGGGCTGCCGGGTTCAACGCTGGCTCGCTCGACCTACTCATCGCTGCCCTCAGCATCCACCACGACGCGGAACTCATCACCTTCGATGCCGACTACCTCGCCATCTCCCGCGTCTCAAAACTCCGTATCCAACACCTCTCCCGCAACCTGCCGTGAAAACCCCGCCCGGGTGCCACCAACCATGACGTTTCCCTACTCCGCCCCCAACGTTTTCGATTGTTGGAGTCTCCGGTAGTTTTGGCGTGCGTCGCATGGCCGTGAGCAACGAATCAAGATCGTCTCACAGACTCAACAATTCGCGCTGGAGGTCGGCCAATGGGATTGCCTCGACCTTCGGCTTGAGTTGGTAGCGTTCGTTGCCGCCATAGACGACAAAGGACTTGGCGGGTTCGAGATCATCCAGGGCCGAGTAGAAACCCGCGCTGAGGGCTGGCGAGAGGCCGCGCTTGATCTCCACCGCCCACGTCTTGCCATCGCGGAAGGTGAGCACCAGATCCACCTCCGCCCCGCCGCTGCTGCGGTAAAATGAGGCCTCGGTGCGCGGCGGCACACAGGCCAATAAATTCTCGATCACAAAGCCTTCCCAACTCCCTCCCACCACCGGATGTCCGGCCAGGGCTTCGGCGCTGCCGATGCCCAACAATTCATGCAGCAAGCCGGAATCACGGATGTAAAGTCGCGGACTCTTGACCATGCGCTTGCCCGTGTTGCAGTGCCAAGGCCGTAAGCGCCGCAGAAAAAACAGGTTTTCCAACAACTCCAGATGCGCCTGCACCGAGCGCACGTCAATTTCCAGATTGCGCGAGAGGGCGGCGGTATTGGCCAGGCCGCCTTGGCAATGGGCGAGCATCGTCCACAGATTGCGGAGTTTGGCGGGGGGCAATCTCACACCGTGCAGCGGCACGTCGCGCTCCAAATATGAACGAATCAGAAAATCCCTGTATTCACTGCTCGCCGCGTCGCTTGCTGCGAGAAAACTATCGGGAAACCCGCCGCGCCACCACAAGGTTTGCAGCGCTTCGGGTTCGACCTCCAAGGCATCCAAGGGCTGCATTTCCAGACAGGCAATCCGCCCCGCCAGGGTTTCGCTGCTTTGCGCTATGAGTTCCAAGGACGCCGATCCCAACAACAGAAACCGCCCGCTGCGCAACCCCCGCTCACGACCCACGTCAATGAGCCCGCGCAACGACGGAAACAAGCCAGGCACTTGCTGGATTTCATCCAGAATCACCAACCGATCCTCGCGCTGCGACAGATAGTGCTCGGGGTCCGCCAGCTTGTTCAGATCCCGCTGACTCTCCAAATCCAGATAAATCCCGCCGCACCCGGCAGCGCACACTTTCGCCAGCGTCGTCTTGCCCACCTGCCGCGGACCCAATAACACCACCGCCGGAAAACGCCCCAGCAACCTGTCCAACTTGGCCAATGTCCTACGCTCAATCACCTTGCAAAAAAAACATCGTAATGCCTGATTTGCAAGGATAATAGCCGGGGATTTTGGGAATGGGCTGTGATGGGGAGCGCCGGCATCTTGCCGGCTGGGTTTGGCATCCTGCCCGCCGCCATTCTTCAGTATGGTCTCATGCTGATTTCTCTGACACTCTGTTAACGCTAGCTTGGATCGCCGTCAGCGTTTCAAGAAGGGTGGCCAGGCTCACGGCTTCCACGCCATGGTTCATCGGAAAAGACTCGTCGGTCCCGCAGACCACCAGGCATCGTTCCGGCTTCACATCTTCGGTGGCATGGTGGAAGCCACGTTCCAGCCTGGGTGCCCGCCCGCGCTTGATCTCCACTGCCCACGGCCGCTGATGCCCCGGCAGCTCAAGCACCAAGTCAATTTTCGCGCCGGCGGCGCTGCGGTAAAAACATGCACGCCAAAGGCACCGGGGTGTGAAGATTGGCTCGCGCAAAGTACGCAAAGACGCAAAGGAAGATAGGTTTCTTGGTGGATTCATAGATGCTTGCTCCCTGAACTGACATGGCCGGCTTTGATGGGGAGAGCCGGCATCCTGCCGGCTGTGTTTGGCATCCTGCCGAACACTCTTTGGACCGCCTGCGAACAACGTTCTCGATTGTTGGAGTCTCCGGTAGTTTTGATAGAAGCGAAATGCGGAGGCAACGGAGGGCGCGGAGATAGACGCTGAGCGAAACCATGAGGGTCCCCATTTCCAGCAGGGCTGCAATTTCAAATATTCTCAGCCCCAATCAGCCTTAGCGCTCCTCTCTGCAGCCTCCGCCCCTCAGCGTTTCGCGTCCTCTCCGCCATAAACGCAGCAGCCCCGCGCGCAACCCTCTTCCAATCGAACATCCAAAATCCAACATTCCATGGTGACAGATAAATAGTAGAGAATCGTGGTGAGCGCCACCATGGCAGGGAGCTGCGACAGAATGTGTCGCATTGGGCGGATTCGCTCGGAACTTCCGCTTCATGGTAAAGCGCCGCATTGAAAAGGGGCAATTTGCCGATAGTCTGGGGAGCAATCCGACGCTACACAATGGAGCAATCTGCCGCAAAACCTGCATACACACCCCGCCACCTTCAATCGACCTTGGAGCTGGCCCTGAAGCATTGAGGCGCCTCCAGAACGTGCCCTGCAATGGCTGCGACAGTATCTCCGCTCCATCATCGAGCGGGACATTCATGACGTTGGCCAAGTCAAAGCGTTGGCTATTATTTATCTGTCACCATGTGCTTGCCACACCTCTTAGATAAAGCAGCGGCGGCAGTCATAGACCGCCGCCGCCGAGATGGTATTGCATTGGCTAGCGACGGAGACAGACCGCCGCCACAAGGCTCAGCGTCTGCTCACTTTGAGGACGAAGTGAAGCTGGCTTGGCTGGCACCTTTCTTGATTTTCGTCTGCTTGATCCAGCTCATGGTGGAGCGGAGCTTGGCGCCGACTTTCTCAATCTGATGGGTGGCTTCGGTCTTGCGCAGGGCGTTGAAGTGCTTGTTGCCACCGGCGTATTCAGCCGTCCATTCATTGGCAAACTTGCCGTTTTCGATCGCCTTGAGCTGCGCTGCCATGCGCTTTTTGACCGAGCCATCGATGATTTTGGGGCCGACCGTCACATCGCCGTATTCGGCGGTTTCGGAAATTGAGAAACGCATGCCGGCGATGCCCGATTCGTTCATCAGGTCGACGATGAGTTTGAGTTCGTGGAGGCACTCGAAGTAGGCCATTTCCGGTTGGTAGCCCGCCTCGACGAGCACCTCAAAGCCGGCCTTGACCAGCGCCGAGGCGCCGCCGCAGAGGACGCATTGCTCGCCGAACAGGTCGGTGACGGTTTCTTCGCGGAAGTTTGTTTCAAACACCCCGGCGCGCGTGCAGCCGATGCCGCGGGCCCAAGCCAGCGCGATTTCCTTGGCCTTGCCACTGGTGTTCTGATGGATGGCGATGAGGCCGGGCACGCCCTTGCCTTCGAGAAATTGCGAGCGCACCGTGTGGCCCGGGCCTTTGGGTGCGACGAGGATCACATCGACGTTTTTCGGCGGTGTGATGGTTTTGAAATGCACCGCGAAGCCGTGTGAGAATAACAGGGTCTTGCCCTTGGTGAGGTTCGGCTCAATGTCCTTGTGGTACACCGCTGGAATCACCGTGTCTGGAGTTGCCACAAAGATCACGTCAGCGGCTTTGACTGCCTCCGCGGTGTCCATCACCTCAAACCCGAGCTTCTGGGCCACTTCGCGCGACTTGGATTTCTTGTACAGCCCGATGATGACTTTCAGGCCGCTGTCCTTGAGGTTGAGAGCGTGAGCGTGGCCCTGAGATCCGAAGCCGATGACGGCGAGGGTCTTCTTTTTCAGGGGGGTGATGGTGGCATCCTTGTTGGTGTAAATTTTCGCGGCCATGAGGGTAGAATGGGGGAATGTGGGGGATCGTGCCGAAGTCATCGTAACATCGACGGCCGCGACCCTGGCGTAAGATCCCGCAGGGTCAAGCCTCCATTTTGAAAATTTGTTTGTGAGGAGAGGTCGCGTCACAGCGGCCTGGCGTAGCTATTGCAACGATTGCCCCAACCTTCGAGCCAACGTTTTTCACCGCGCTGCGGTGGCGAATTGCCGACGCGGCGAGCTAGCACCCGCTTGGCCGAGGCGGCAAATTCCGCCGCCGCCGCTTGCCCGCCTACCACCTCGTGCATCCCAGCGAGCACTTGCAACAAGCCCCAGCCCACACCCTGGTAGCGCTCCGTGGCTAGGCTCCCGTCGCCCTTGAAATTCACGTAGTCGATCAAGGCGTAGGTGCCATTGGGTGTGGCCCCCACCTTGCGGTAATTCGCCTCAATGCGGGCCCGCTCAGCGACCGGGGCCGTCGCAAGGATCTTGGGCAGCGCCGCCCGCGAGCGCGCTAAAATGAAATCCGTCTGCAGTCCGACCTGGGCCGCGAGCCAGTTGCGCAGACCGGTCATTTGTGCCCCGTTGAACGCTTTTTGAAACTCCGCCTTGGACGACCACGGGCTGGCGGCTGGCAAAGCCACGGCCGGCAGCGCCACTGCCCGCAGCTTGGCGAAGGCCACAAACTGCGGCCATGTCTCATTGAAACGCCCCCGCTTGCCTGCCGGATACCAAATGAAATGCCCGATGCCCAGCGACGGAAATTCCTCCCCGGCATTCCACGTCGTCAACCCGTCCACCGTGCCGGCGCATTCATTGCGCCAGATTTTGCGGCCGATGGCCGATTTCTGCGCAGGGTTCAAGGTTGTGGTCGCGGCCGCCATCGCTTGCGGCGGCGGACTTGCCAGCGCGCAGTCAAGCCCCACCAACATCGCCACTCCAACAAAAATCACAGGTCGCATCACGGCCAAACTAGCCGCTCCCGCCCGCTCCGGCAAGGCCGCATGCTCAGGCACACCCCGAAACTCATAACCCCAAGCTCTGTCTTGCCTGTGGCTCGCTCATGCCGGAAGCGATCAGTCGTTGCAAAGCCTCCTGCAAGCCCTCGGCGCGGCCCTCGGCATGGCCCTCCAAGCGGGCACTTGTCATGAGGGTTTTTTCACTGCTAACCTCATCCCAATACGTGTCGTAGGCTTCGAGTTCCTCGTCGTTGTAGCTGCTTTCCTCAAGACACCCGAGGGCCTCCCGGATATTTGAGTTGAGCTTGAGCCTTTCGGCCACCTCGCTGTCGCGCGTCTGGTCCTTTATATCCGTTAGAAAACTCAACCACAACTCTTTCATGTTGTCTTCCTTCTGGTGGAACTTGGGAAGTTCCACGAAGACAAATTCCATGCCGTCGAGGCGCCGGGTAGGATTCTCCAAATTGACAATGGCAAAATGGTGGTAGTAGGCAGCGGATTGGTGATCAAACACATCATTGACCAACGCCAGCACATAGACCGGTTGAATGGCACTCCATTCCTGCCCCCTGCGGAGTTGTTTCACATAGGCCTTGCTGGCGTTGAAGACCACCCTCTGCTTGAATGACTCGCTCCAAAGCATCTGCATTTCCACCAGGAATTGCCGCCCGTGCAGGTCCTTGCAGCGCACATCGACCACCGAGTGCTTCACGTAGGGGACTTCCGGGACCAATTCGTTGGAGATATATTCGACTTCCACCACCGGGCTGGACAAAGGCAACAAGGCATTGAGCAAACTCATCAGCAGATGCTTGTGCTCACCAAAAATCCGCTTAAAGGTGAGATCGTTCTTGGGATCCAAGTATCGGCTCATACCTTGAGCATAACCAGCGCCACCGCGCAGGCAAGCTGATTGTCACGCCGCTCCGCCCGTCGCCCTGCGTGCATCGCAAACCCACGGCCGCGATCGGCAATCCAAGCAGAAAAATCCCAAAAATTCCGGCCAATTTGCCAGTTTGGACTTGCCAAGCTGGCGAATTTCTGCTTTGTCCCCCCTCCGGACTTAGTTCCGCACATCCACCCCCGTACCAATTTTTTTTGCGACCAGCGGCCGATCATGCTTCCTGACAATGTGGTTTTGTCCGGGCCTGAGGGGTCGCTTTCGCCCATCCCCAGATTCCCTATGAAAAGCGAGCTCGTCGAAAAGGCCTCTGAAATTGTGACCGACCCCCTAGTGTTGGTCAACCTAGTGTCCCAGCGCGTCAGACAATTGAACAGCGGGCGCGCCCCGCTCATCCCCACCCGCCCCAGCATGGGCGCGGCCGACATTGCCCTCACCGAGCTCATCGAGGGCAAAATCCGCCAGGTTCCTCAAATCCCGCTTTAAGCCGCCCGGCAGCGCTTGCCAGGCATTCCCCCTCATGAGTTCGGATATCGCCACCAACCGGAAGGCCGGCCGCGATTTTCATATCTTGGAAAAATACGAGGCTGGCCTGGAACTCAAAGGCACCGAGGTGAAATCCATCCGTGCCGGCAAGGTCAATGTGTCCGACGCCTTTGCCCGTGTGGAAAACAACCAGGTGTTCCTCTACGGCTGCGATATCCAGCCCTGGCAAACCGCTGGCGAGTGGTTCAACCACGCCGCTAAGCGACCGCGTCGGCTGCTGCTCAACAAGCGCGAAATCCTCAAGCTCGCCACTGCCACTACCATCAAGGGCTGCACCTTGCCGCTGCTGCGCATGTATTGGAAAAACCGCCGCGTCAAGGTGGAACTCGGCGTCGGCAAAGGTAAAACCCACTCAGATCAACGCCACGACCTCAAAAACCAGGTCGAGCTGCGCGAGGCCCAACGCGAAATGGCCCGCTTCAACCAGCGCTAAGCACGCGCCGGGCCCATGGCGGCGAGACGCCATCCCTCCTTGAATGCGGTGGCTCGCCACCGCCTAGCCAAGCCTAGGAGTGCGGTGGCTCGCCACCGCCCTAGTTAGCCAGCTTGCTGGCGAGTGTCGGCTATCGCCCACGCTGCTGTGGCATCGGCAGCTCATGGATAACTCCGCGCCCCGGCGGGCAAGCCCGCCCCTGCCCGGGCGGGGGCAAGCCCCCGCACTCCGCGCGGCAGCTCGCTGGCGAGCGTCTGCCTAGGACTGCGGTGGCTCGCCACCGCCAGGCCACGAGCCAGCTTGCTGGCGCGTGTGGGCATCATGGAGCGGGGGCTGCTTGCCCCTCTAGCCCATGAGACGCGTAAGAGCAAGCCACCCCTTCTTGAGACTCACTCACGCCACCGGCGGCGGGGCGAAGCCATCGCGGTAGCTGCGCCGCACGAGGGTGGCGGAGGCTTCCGGGTGATTGGTGAAGCTGAGGCTGGCCTTGTCCCAGCGCAGTTCCTGGCCGGGGAAGCGGCCGGCTTTGACGGCGAGTTGTACGGCTTCGGTCATGCGCAGGGCATCCCGGAAGGGGCTGCGCAATTCGGTCTTTTTGCCGAGGCAATTGTCGACCCAGGCATGCCAGTGGTTGAGCGGCTCAAACTCCGGCAAACCCGGCATTTTCAACCCGGCCGTGAGTTGCCCTTCGCGCCAGACTTCGAGCCGACCTGCGGCGGTCAGGGTGAGCACTCCACCCTCGCAGACGACCACCGTCATGTTCTCATCGGCAAATTTTCCGGCTGGCAGGCCAAGCGCAGCACGCGAGACCGCCTGGGCAGAATCGCTGTAGTGAATCGGGAATTGTTTGCGGGAAAAATGTGGGGAATCCACCGCGTAGGTGATGGTGCTACGGCACGGATGCGGGTGAAAGTCGAGCTTGGGTGCCTGCTGGCAGTGGTTCAAAACGGCGATGGGCGAGCGCAATTCATCGTAGGCATAAAACAACACATCAAGCACATGGCAGCCCCAATCGCCCAGCCCGTTGCTGCCGTAATTCCACCACGAGCGCCACACCACCGGCGCCATGCCTGCGCGGTACGGCACTTCAGCGCAAGGACCGAGCCATAGGTTCCAATCGAGACCGGGCGGCGGCGGCGTGGGCTCGGCGATGCCCCGGTCGAGGTTGAAATAAGCCCGATTATTGGGTGAACCGATCCACACGTGAGCCTCCAGCGCCTTACCTAACATCCCTTGGCGGAGAATTTCCACCGCCGCCCGGCGCCCGGCAAAGGCCATGCGCTGGTTGCCGAGTTGGGTGACCAGAGCGGGTCGCGCGATCAGCGCCTTTTCCATCATGTTAATTTCTTCCAACTGATGGACCAGAGGTTTCTGGCCATAGACGTGTTTGCCGCAGGCCAATGCGCTGAGCATGATCGGGGCATGGCTGTGATCCGGCGTCGACACTATCACCGCGTCAAATTGCTCGCCTTTGTTAGCAAAGGCATCCCGGTAATCCCGACACTGAAATGCCCGCGGGTGATCCTTGGCGGCCTGGGCCAGGGCTCCGGCATCCACGTCGCACAGCCCAGTAATGTCCACCAGCGGATGACTCGCCACTTGCCGACGATCCTCCCCGCCAATCGTGCCCACGACCCCGATGCACAGCACCCGCAGCCGGGTGGAAGGTGCAAGTGCTGGCGTTTGCGGCCAGGTTCTAGCGGATAGAGCCAGACCAGCGGCACCCGTGGTCCACATAAAGCGGCGGCGATTGATCGATGGAATCATGCCCGGGTAATACTGACGAGTCAGCGCACCTATTTCAACAAACCGCCTTACGGGTCAGGCCGGGTATTGACCGCTGAGGTAGCCGGTGAGTTGTTGGATCGCGTGGCGTTGGGCGTGCATGATCCAATTGACGACATCGCCGATGGACACCAGGCCAACGAGACGCTCGCCGTCCATCACTGGCAAATGGCGGATTCGGTTGAGGGTCATGCGTGCCATACATTCTTCGATGCTGTCGTCCGGGGCGATGCCGATGGCCGGCCGCGAGAGGATTTCGCCGACGCGGGTATTGCGCGAAGTTCGCCCTTGAAGGATGACCTTGCGGCTGTAGTCGCGCTCGGAAAAAACTCCCGCCACGGTGGCCCCATCCATGACGACGAGCGCGCCAATGTTCATTTCGCCCATCAGTGTGAGCGCGTCGAAAACCAGCGTGTCTGGTGTGGTGGTGGAGACCTCGGAGCCCTTGCTGGCGAGGATTTGACGGACGGTGCCGGGGATTTGCATGACGATTTGGGTTGGATTAAGATACGAATCCTAGGCAGCGAACCCCACAGTGGCAAGCAATCTCGCCGGAATTCTGACAAGACTCAACATAGACACAAGACGGCAAGACCCAAGAGAAGACGAGAAAGCGGCACATCTTCATTCTCCAGACTAACTGCGATCGGATGCAGTCAGTTATGGAGCGACGACGTTATTGTCGTCGTGTGGAAGGGCCGGCCATGAAACAGAGCCTTCAGCACGTACCATGGGCCGCCCTTCCGCAATCACCCCAGGAATGGGGTGGCTCCTTAATTCTTGCGTCTTGGCTCTTGCTGTCTTGTGTCTTGCGTGCGGCAATGGGTAGAGTCGGCGCATGAACGCTTTGATGAAATCCACGCGCAAGCTGGCCGACGCACTGCGGGGCTTGGAGTTTTCCCCACCGGTGGCCCAGGTGTACCGGCCTCTGGACTATGCCTGGCAACCTCATCAGCTGTATTTGCAACGTTTTGGCAGCGGTCCCAAGCGCGTGCTCTTCCTCGGTATGAATCCAGGCCCCTTCGGCATGGCGCAAACCGGCGTGCCCTTTGGCGAAATCACCGCCGTACGCGATTGGATGGGCATCCAGGCCGCCGTGGCTAAACCGCCCTGCGAACATCCCAAGCGGCCCATCGACGGCTTCGCTTGCCAGCGCTCGGAAGTCAGCGGGCAGCGCCTGTGGGGCTTGTTCGCCGCCCGCTATCCGCACGCCGCAGACTTTTTCGCTGATCACTTTGTGCAGAATTTCTGCCCGCTGGTGTGGATGAGCGCGAGCGGCGCCAATCTAACACCCGATAAGCTCGCCGCTGCCGACATGCAACCCGTGGAGGACGCCTGTCTGACGCACCTGAGGGAAGTTATCGAACTACTACGACCCTCGTACCTGGTCGGCGTGGGCGGCTTTGCCGAAACCCGGCTGCGCCTGGCCGCAGCCGCGTGTGGTAGCACGGCCGTGATCGGGCGGGTGCTGCATCCCTCGCCAGCCTCCCCCGCCGCCAACCGCGGCTGGGCTGCGGCCGCCACCCACCAAATCCAAGCCCTCGGCGTGTGGTCGGTTTGAGATGAATTGTAGCGGCGGCCTGTGACCGCCGATGGGCATGAGATGGCGCTTGGAGTGCGGCAGCTTGCTGCCGCCAGGCCAAGCCAGCTTGCTGGCGAGTGTTGGAGTGCGGCAGCTTGCTGCCGCCGGGCCAAGCCAGCTTGCTGGCGAGTGTTGGAGTGCGGCAGCTTGCTGCCGCCGGGCCAAGCCAGCTTGCTGGCGAGTGTTGGAGTGCGGCAGCTTGCTGTCGCCAGG
>Ga0114962_10002876_pt1 | contig 14141 bp, 14 predicted proteins | sample C_130820_MF_Meta_FD_87017 | JGI IMG/M metagenome (GOLD analysis project Ga0114962, IMG submission 87017) | Freshwater microbial communities from Lake Croche, Canada to study carbon cycling - C_130820_MF_MetaG | ecosystem: Environmental > Aquatic > Freshwater > Lake | place: Lake Croche, Canada... | reverse complement strand
TTGCTTAAATCGTGTTTTTCTCCTGTTTCTAAGTTACTTACTAGATAACTTGTAAAATCCACCGAGAAAGCACCGATTGTGATCTTGTCAATAACAGTAGTTATTTCTTCTATACCTTCCACAAGTATTTGGATTCGAAGTAGTAATTCTTCTAAGTCAAATGGTTTTGGAAGGTAATCGTTAGCACCTAATTTTAGTCCAGCGATACGGTCTTGGGTAGTTCCTTTTGCAGATAAGAATAGTATTGGAACACGGCTATATCTACGAATTTCTTTACAAATGGTATGTCCGCTAACTTCAGGTAGCATAACATCTAAAATCACTAAATCAAAACTATCCATTTCAAACGCACGCAAGAAGGCTTCAGTTCCGTGTACAATAGTTTCCACGGTATAACCTTCTAATTCCAGATTCATTTTGATTAAATCCGATAGGCTCTCTTCATCTTCTATTAAACAAATCTTTTTCACTAGGATTATTATTGGTTATGCATTCTGAATGGTGGTGATCCAGTCGTCTACAGATTGCGCATTTTCGATTAAAAAACTACCAGAGGCAGTTCTTCGTAAGGCGATTAAGGCAGCTCCAGAATTAAGTTTCTGTCCAAAGTCGTTTGCGATGGAGCGAATGTAGGTTCCTTTGCTACACGTAATTTGGAAGTCAATTTCTGGAAAACGGGAAGCATCGATGTTAAACGCTGTAATGTTAATTTTATTTGCTTTTAAGACTACCTCTTTTCCTGCTCTTGCTAGATCGTAGGCGCGTTTTCCATCTACTTGTTTGGCAGAGAAAATAGGAGGAACTTGGTCTTGTTCTCCTAAAAACGAAGTGCGGACTTTTTCTAACAATTCAGGCGTAATATGATCGATTGGAAATTCTTGATTGTATTCTGTTTCTAAATCGTAGGAAGGGGTTGTTTTTCCAAGAAGAATAGTACCTGTATAGGTTTTATCTTCCAATACAAATTGATCTATTTTTTTGGTGTTTTTTCCGGTACAAATGATTAATAATCCGGATGCTAATGGATCTAAGGTTCCAGCATGCCCCACTTTAAATTTTTTGATGCCTAATTTTTGTTTTAGGTTCCAACGCAATTTGTTGACAACATCAAATGAAGTCCAGTTAAGAGGTTTGTCTACCAATAAAGTTTCTCCAGCTTGGAAATCGTAGTTCATTAATGTGTAAATTAATTAATGTGTAAATGAAACAATGAAGGAGATTGGACTATTTATTAAACACTAATTCAAAAATAATAAATGTAATACCAAGCACGATACGGTACCATCCCCACATTTTGAATCCATATTTTTTCAAGATTCCGATGAAGAATTTGATGGCAAGAACTGCAACCGCAAAAGCAACGATATTTCCAATAATGAACAAGATTAAATAATTTTTTTCTAGTAACATTTCGTAGCCTTTCATTTCCACAATTTGTCCAACAGCTACTGGTACATCCCAATCTTTCAAGAAAATAGAATAACTTGTTACTGCTAACATGGTAGGAACTGCTAAAAAGAAACTGAATTCCGCTGCCATTCGCATGGTTAGTCCTTGTTGCATTCCTCCAATGATTGAAGCTGCCGAGCGACTTGTACCTGGCATCATCGCTAAACATTGCCAAAAACCGATCGTGATCGCACTTTTGTTACTCACGTTTTGTTCTTCATCGATGCGTGTATTTTTAAATAAACGGTGAATGAACAACAAGATGATTCCTCCTATAATTAGTGTGATTGCTATAGGAAGCGGTTTTTCCAGGACTGCTTCAATTTTATCGTCGAATAATTTACCTAATACTAATGCTGGGATTACTGCCAAACCAATTTTGACGTAAAATTTGAAGTTGGTAAAGTCGAAGAATTTTTTCCAGTACAACACTACAACCGCAAGAATTGCCCCAAATTGAATAGATACTTGAAACATTTTTACAAATACATCTTTTTCAATACCGAAAGCGGTACTTGTGAAAATCATGTGTGCCGTAGAAGAAACAGGAAGGAATTCGGTTAGTCCTTCGATTATTGCAAGGACAATTGCTTGAAGAAAATCCATTTTAGTTTGCTGGAGTTTCGTTCTTGTCCGTTTTCTTCGGTTTTTTCATTATTGCGTAAATCATGATGATATAACCTGCTACAATTAGGATTGGAGAAACAGTCAATCGAACTGGAGAAAATAGTGCTTCGGCATCAAATTTTGTTGGATCTGCAGAGCCACCGCCTATCATTAAAATAAATCCGATGATATTGATTACCAATCCAATGATTAATAGTTTATAGTTTAAATCTTGAAATGCGAAACGGTGATTTGCTTTGTCCATGGTTATATAGTTTAATTAATATAAGTCGTCTAATTTCATGCGTAAATACTTGTTTAAAGCAAACCAAGTAGAAACGAGTGTAATAATTATTCCAATCAATACGATAGAAATAAATAGTACTAATAGTGTTTGTAGGTGAAATGCAATTTCAACCGAATCCACTAAATTGTTGATTGTATAAAACAGTGAAACTAATAATGCCATTCCAATTAATGCAGAAACGACACCTTGAAGTATTGCTTGTGTTAAAAAAGGTTTACGAATAAATCCAGAAGTAGCTCCTACCAGTTGCATGGTTTTGATGGTAAAACGTTTGGAGTATAATGCTAAACGGATAGTATTGTTGATCATTGCTACAGCGACAACAATTAATAAAGCTGCAACAATTAAGAATAAGAAAACGAATTGTCTGAAACCAAGGTTTACTTGCTCCACGCTTGCTTCGTCGTAATTTACCTCGTCGATTTGCTTTTTATATGCTCTTAATAATTTATGTTTGATAAATAACATGCCTTTTTTGTTGGCGTATTTCTCTTTCGGTCTGTAACTAATCGTTGGGGGTAATGGGTTGGATTTTTCAAAAATGGAAAGTATTTCTTTCGTGTTATTAGTAGATCCACTAAATTCGCTCATGGCACGATCCGGAGAAATAAAAGTAACTTCTTTAAATTCTGGCCAATTATTTATTTCTAGTTCTATTTGCTTGATGTCAGCATTTGTTTGTTCTGGTTTAAAAAACAAATCCCCTTGAAGGTTTTCTTTCGCTTGTGTTTGGATGGATTTTAGTCCTAACATACCACCTAACACCAAACCAATCATAAATAGCACCAAGGAAATACCAATAACAGTAGAAACGTAACTTGTACGTAGTCCTTTGCGGCTGTATTTTTCTGCAGATTCACTCATTGTCGCGAAGTTAGGAAAATTTAATGTAAGAAAAAACGAAGTTAGTGCGATAAACAAATATTATCAAAAAATAATTGAGAAATTCTGGAAGAGAAATGTGAAGTGAATAGGCGAAGAATGTGTACATTTAGTGTTTTTTCACCATTAAGCAGTTGAGAAATTGTAGCACGTTTTAGCGGATGTAGTATGGAGAAACATTCAGTTCACGATGTTCATTTTTTGATTCTTAATAAGGGGTTTGATAAAATTAGAATAGAATGAAATTAGCAGATTTTGACACCATTATTTTTGATTTGGGAGGAGTAGTGATTAACTTGGAGTATGAAAGAACAACGAAGGCTTTTGAAGCTTTGGGGTTGACCAATTTTAATGAACTTTATTCACAAGCTGCGCAGAGTGGATTGTTTGATGCTTTTGAAAAAGGGGATTGTTCGGTGCAATATTTTATCAATAAAGTGTTAGATTATTTGCCAACAGGAACGCAAGCGAATCAAGTAGTGGAAGCATGGAATGCGATGATTTTAGATTTTCCATTGGAGAATTTAGAATTATTACAACGTTTGCAAAAGGAGAAACGTACGTTTTTGTTGAGTAATACGAATGAAATTCATATTCAAAAAGTACACCATCATTTGCAACAAGTTTCGACAGAAAAAACCTTACATCCTTATTTTGAGAAGGTATATTTTTCGAGTGATATTGGTATGCGCAAACCGGATACTGAAATTTTTGAATTTGTTATAAAAGAACAGGGATTGAATCCAGCAAGAACCTTGTTTATTGACGATACCGAACAGCATATTTTAGGAGCTCAAAAAGTGGGGATACATACGTATCATTTGGGTAAAGGGGAGCGTATCTGTAGTTTGTTTTAATTTTATCTTTGTAAAAATATTTTGACATGCAAACAAAACTAAGCGTTAACATCAATAAAATCGCTACAATACGTAATGCGCGTGGTGGTAATACTCCTAATGTTGTTCAGGCGGCGATTGACTGTGAACGTTTTGGTGCGCATGGAATTACTATACATCCTAGACCAGATGAACGACATATAACGACTAAAGATACTTTTGATTTAGCAAAAGTGGTGCAAACAGAGTTGAATATTGAAGGATATCCAGATCAACGTTTTATGGTAATGGTGGCAGAACTTAAACCTGCACAAGCTACCTTAGTTCCTGATCCGCCGCATGTATTGACTTCCAATGCAGGCTGGGACACGGAAAAACACTTAGATGAATTGACAAGAATTATTTCTGAAATTAAACGTCATGGTGTACGTACTTCTATTTTTGTAGATACCGAATTAAAAAATATTGCATATGCTGCGAAAACAGGAGTAGATCGTATCGAATTATATACAGGACCTTATGCAGAGCATTTCCCAATTAACCAAGAAGAAGCAATAGCACCTTATGTAAAAGCGGCAGAATTAGCTAGAGAACTAGGCATGGAAGTCAATGCAGGTCATGATTTGAGTCTAGAAAACTTGGCATTTTTCAAAAAACACATTCCATTTTTAGCGGAAGTATCGATTGGACATGCGTTGATATCGGATGCATTGTATTTCGGGTTGGAGAATACGGTTCAAATGTATTTGAAGGAGTTGGTGTGATTGTTCCGGTCATTTTTCAGGGTTAATCACGATTAACCCTAACGAACGGTGAAGTAGGTTTCTAATTCACCTAAGGTTTCTTCCGTTTTTGGTTTGTCTTCCATCACTTTTCCTTTTTCTAATAAAATCATGCGGTCGCTGATTTCAGTGATGTGTGCTAAATCGTGACTGGAAATCAACATCGTCATGCCTTTTAGGTGTAATTTTTTCAGTGTAGTTTTCAACCACGATTGGGAAGTTGGATCTAGAAATGAGAACGGTTCATCCAGGATGAGTAATTCGGGGTTAGGTAGCAAAGCACCAAGGATTCCAATTTTATTTCGATTTCCAGCGGATAATTCTCGTATCAATGTTTTTGCTTTCTGGTCGATTGCAAAAAATGATTCATGTTCTTTAAAAAAGGCATCGCGTTGTTCGTTTGAAATTTTGTGCAGTGATGCTACAAACGACAGGTATTCATAGGGAGTCAAGTACGGAATTAAAAAACTTTCATTCAGAAACGATCCGGTGTAGAATTTCCATGCTTCGGTTTCATTCACGGGTACATTTTTGGAATATACCGTTCCAGCATTTGCTTGAATGATGTCTAAAATCAAACTCAGCAAGGTCGATTTTCCAGCACCATTATTACCAACTAAACCGATACTTTCTCCTTGATTTATGGTCAAAGAAGGTATATCTAGCACGGTAATTTTAATGTATTGTTTTTGGATGTCTTGAATGTTGATCATGAAATTATTTTAAAAGTGCATTTAATGAAATGTCTTCATCAATTAGTGGCCAGTGAACTCCATAACCAGAAGGGGATATTTTGTATAAAGCACGTTCGATATCTGTGGCATCCAATAATTTTTTCGAAAGATGATTCAAATCGATATTAACTACGTTAAGATCTGTTTTAATAACCATATATTGATTATTAAAAGTTATGTCAATGATGATATGCTCTTTTACAGAATTATTCATTTTTCAAAATATTTATACCAATTATCTACTATTAAATCAAAGTGTTGATAGATGATTTTTTAATTTCTTTTCGGTCTTTTTGATTCAAATTATAAGCATATGCTTCTTTAATTTCAATTTCTTCTTCTAAAATCCAAAATTTACATTCAATATCCGCCTTTTCAGCATGAATGTGTATTGGTTCGTTTCCTTCATTCGAATAAAAAAACAATCTCCATCCGTAAATATATATTATTGTGGGCATACTTAAATATACAAAATTCTATCCATTATTTTAAATGCTTCTAAATCCTTCCGCCAGTTTATATTTTTGTTCGTGGAATTTTCGTTCGATGACTCCTAACCAGTATGAATTAGTTGCAATACCAATGATTCCAATCCCTGTAAGAATATAATATACAAGTACTACATTTCCGAGTAAGAAACAGATTCCATGAAGTAAATATGGAACAATTAGGATAGGAATTAAAGGAATCAGGTTTTTTAAATTGAAGCCTTGCATATCGAATTTTTTGTTTTGTGTAATATCGAAAGGTTGGTATTTAAAATTTGCCACATAAAAATAGAGGTATGGGAAAGTTCCAAGTCCATAAATAAGCAATGCGAGATTAATTAAAGGAATTCGTGTATCTAGAAAGTAGTAGGGAATTGTTAAGAGATAGGACAAAATCATAGCTAATGCATAGATAATGTATTTCACACGAAATAACGTTTTTATTGGCAATGCTAAGGTCATTAGTCCATCGAAATGGGAGCTATATCCAGAAAGCGTGATTTGACCTACATTCATAATAAAACCCGAACACATAAATATGCCTACAAATATGCTTTTGAACGATTTAATATTAAAAGTATCGGTTCCGAAGATGAATAAACCATAAAACACGAAAAATATTCCTGAAAAGAGCATGGAACGAGTTTTTTTATTGCGCATCATAAACTTCAATTCCAGCATAATCAAATGTCCTATGTTTCCATATTTTTCAAGGAATTGAAAAGTGATGATTTTGCTTGAAGTTGTTTTTTTAGAACTTACTGTTTCGTCGTAACGATTTTTTAGCAGTAAATGGTAGGTAAACCGATAAGAAACAAACACAAGCAGTATAGGAAATACAAGCATCCAGGGTTTACGCATCGCAGTGTTTACTAACCAAAAATATCCTTTGGATAAAGCGATAAAGCCTCGATTTTCAAGTATTAGTAAGATAAGTACTACAGTGAATAGAAGAATTGCTAGAAAAGCTTTTTTAGTAAAAATGAATTTTACGCTTAGGCTTAAAAAATTCACCGTCAATATTCCTCCATAGATGTAACAAAACCAAACGATACTTTCTAAGACTGTATATTTCTGAGTCACATGCACAAAGAAAAATGGGAGTAAGAATAAAAAAGCAACCCCATTGAAAAAACTAAAGATGCTTGAGATCAGTGGGAAATGAAAAAGTTTCTTCTTTGAAAAAGGCAGGAATAAATAATGTTGTAGGTCAAGAAGTGATACCGTTTGAAACTTGAAGCGTAGTACAAAATCTACTAAGTAGTAACTAAATACCAAGCGTGTAAACATCTCCAAGACGGAGTTGTTAGGATAGATATCTGCAATGATTTTATCTACGATAACTCCAAAAAAACCAAAAGCACACAAAAAGTAAAGCGAAACCAAGGAAAGAAATATCGAAGCAACGATGGATTTTTTCCAGAAAAACGATCGGATTTTTTGAATGTAGAGGTGTTTGAGGAGCAGTAACATGAGACTTAAAGATTTCCCACCTTAGAGAAGGGATTATGGGAGGAAGAAAATATATTAATCGATTCTAATCTGATTTGGTTTCAAAATTTCGATTTCCCCGAATTGTGCTAATTTCTTTTTGTCTACTAATTTAAGGTTTCCATAGATGGTGATAATACGTGGACGATTCACCAAATTAGTGTTGTAGAAATCAACGATATTATCGAACGTAAGCGATTTGTAAAGCGGATAACGATCTAACGCTGGGGAATGTGTATACCCTAAATCTCTTCCATAAGCAATAGAGCTTGAAATGGATCTAAAATTTGGATAATTAGACGACATCGAATTGATTAATCCAGATTTAATCATATTGATGCGCTCCGGTTTTTTAGGCATAAATCGTAATATACTATCCATCACAGCTGTAGCATCGTTAGTTTTATCCATTTGACAACCAACATATCCGTAATACCAGCTAGGGTTATTTTTAATGTTAGGTGTTGCAAGCATGCCTCCAGTTGCGTATGCTAACGAACGGTATTCGCGAATTTCTTGCATTAATATTCCGGAGAAACCATCACTCATGTAGGAGTTAAATCCTTCTGCGCGCACGATGTCATTTGTTAATCCAGAATAGTTTGCGGCATTTAAAAAGAAGTAAATTTGCCCTTGAACGGCTTTTTTATCATTTACCAAATATACTTTGTTTTTTGTGATTGGTAAAGTCAATTTGTCTAAATATGGAATGTTTTTAATCCCTTTTTCCGTTGGAAATACAGTTTCAATTTGTGCTTTAATCGTTTCTAATGGAGTGTTACCTACAAAATGCCAAGTAGTTTTATAATTTTCTGTTTTATGATAAATTCCTAGAATATCATTTGCAGTTATTTTCTTCAATTCTTTTAAAGGAATACGAGAAAGGTATTCCGATTGTTTTCCATAACGCGCATAATCTAATAGAATTCTACCCATTCCATCAGGGTTTTTCTCTTCCGCATCACGGTTTGATTTTTCACCATCCAACATTGTTTTTATAGCATTTTCATCTAATAATGGTTCGTAAACTAATGTTTTTATTAATGGTAAAGCTTTATTTAAATTTCCTTCTAAACCAGAAAACTCGATTGTAAAACGATTTCCAGAGGTGTATGCTCTATAAGAAATTCCATGCATTGCGAAAGCTTGTTTTAGTTTATCTCTCGTTAAATCTTTCGTATAAAAATTATTAAATAAATACGCTGCAGCATCTAAATTGATAATCGAATCACTTCCTACAGAACGCACCAATTTTAAGGTAAAGATGTCGTTGTAAGGATTTGGCGTCAAGTAAAAGTTACTTGTACCAAATAATTGTGTCAATTTTGCATCTTTTTCATAATCTAACATTTTTGGTGTGCCAGATTCTTTCATATTTGCTAAGAAGTTTTTACAAAAAGCGGATTCAATTTTTTGATCTGCTACTACTGGTTCAAAGCCTGGTTTTTCTAAGGTAGTTTTATCTGGGAATCCCATAGAAGATCGCAATGTAAAATGATTCTCGATGAAGTAGGTGTTTGCAACACGGATAATATCTTCTTTTTTTATTTGGTTAATTTGGTTGATTTGTGCGATGTATTCTTCCCACGATGATCCCTCACTGAAAAGTGAAACAAGCGTCATACATTTACTTTGCTCATTTTCCAATTGTTCTTTGCGTTCCCGTTCAATTTCTTGTTGAATGATTCGAATGTTCGTATCTGAAAACGCCCCGTTTTTCAATTTTTCAATTTCAGTATAAATTAACTTTTCTGCCTCTTCAAAACTTTGTCCGATAATTTTCGGACCGAATACGATAGCCGAAGCACCATCGTCGTTGTAAGTTAAGTTAGTAGCCGAAGAAAACAATAACTTACCATCTAATTGTAATTTATCTAAACTCCCTGTTTCGGAAGTATTGTTTAACAAACGCAAGCAAATTTCCATTGGAATTTGGTCTTGATGACGAGAAGCGAAGGTTTTATATGCCAATATACCAAATTTGATAGGTGTACGTTTTACCTCCATAATCTCTGGTTTCTCAAATTTACTTTGTGGGTAATTTGGAAATGTAGGTACAACACCTGAACGTAGTTTGGAGAATTTTTCTTTGATGCTAGCAGTAGTAGCAGCGATATCAAAATTTCCTGAAATCACTAAAGCCATGTTGTTTGCAACGTAGTAATCGTTGAAATATTTATACATTTTAGTAAGCGAAGGATTTTTTAAGTGCTCAACTGTTCCAATCGTAGATTGTGTACCATATGGATGGGATGCAAATACTTTGGTATGTAAATCTTCAATTAGACTACGGAAAGGGTTATCCATTCCTCGATTTTTTTCTTCATACACTACTTCTAATTCCGATTGAAACGAACGGAATACAGGATTTTGGAAACGGTGTGCGTATAGATCTAACCATTTATCTATTTGCGTTGCTGGAAATGCATTGTGATAAACAGTCATATCATTTGCTGTAAATGCATTTAATTCAGTACCTCCAATACTTTTAATTAGTTTATCAAATTCTGTTGGGTTAGCATATTTAGCCGACTGTACACTTTGGTGATTGATTAATTTCTGGATGTTTTTGCGTTGTGCTTCGTCTTTCGTTTGCCCTAATAAATCGTAGTAATAAACGATAGAGTCTAAGAAAGGCTTTTCTTTTGCATAATCTGTTGTACCTAATTCGGTAGTACCTTTAAATAATAAATGTTCTAGGTAATGTGCCATACCTGTTGCATCGGCAGGATCATTTTTACTACCTGCTTTTATTGCAACTGCACCATAAACTCCTACGGCATGTGGATCCGGATTTAGAATAACAGTTAATCCATTATCTAATACAAATTTTTGTATGTTGAATGCATTTTGTTGTCCTTTTACTTGAAGTACAAGTATAAAAAGGATGGAAATTGATAAAATAACTTTTTTCATTGTATGTTTTTTTATGTTTTATGAGGCAATATTACGAATTTTACCGGGAATTAATTCAATGTATAAATACTTGCACAATAATTTAAACACGATAAAACACAACATTTTTTCAATTCTTACGTATAGAAAAACAACTAAAGCTTTGGTATGCGCAACTGGACCATAGTACTTCTTCTTTTTTTTTGGATTTCTTCTTTTGTGTTTTCACAAGAGGGTTATGATAATTGTGCATCCGCTTTAACGATTTGTCCAAACGATACAGTATTCGTTACGAATTATAATTCTACGAGTACAAAATGTATTAATTGTGAAGATGATTTTTCAAAAGTGGTATGTTTTCCTGCTAAAAACACCATTTGGTTGACCTTTACAACCAATGATACAGGTGGTGATGTACAGTTTATCATTGACAATATTATTTATAAAACAACTTCAAACCAAGCAAATACAATGAATGCGGCCTTGGTAAATGCTGTATTACCATGTGACCCTACAACCTATAAATTACTTGGTAATTGTGTGTCTAACGGTACAACAAGCTTGACTATTTCAGCGTTAAATTTACCCGCAAATACTACCTACTATGTGCTAATTTCTGGCGGTGTAACTCTAGGAGCTGCCTTACCTGCGGAAGCACAAATGCGTGTTCACATGTTAGGTACTGGGGTTGCGCGACCAATTCCAGCTATTTCTGTTTTTTCGTCTAAGCAAAAGTTGTGTAAAAAAGAAACGATACGAATAGGTAGTCAATTACTATATTGCAAAGATTCCTCGATTTACAATTGGTTCATTAATGATACTTTAGTTGCGAAAACAGATTCTTCCTATTTTGAGACGAATCGCTTGAAAGAAGGGGATGTGGTAAGCGTTTCCAATGCGTGTTTTACAAAATGTAGAATCGAAGTGAAAGCTAAATCTCAAGCATTTTCGGTTATAGATTTTGTAGTAAATGCTGGAGAAGACACTACCATCCATGAAGGAGAATCTGTTCAATTACAAGGGGTTGCAAATGGAGATAGTTTTAGTTGGAATCCTACATTTGGCAACTCAACTACATTGAAGCCAATCGTCAAACCTAATGAAACAACGAGTTATACACTTGTTTCAACGTATCAAGGATGTTCCTTATCGGATGCCGTTCAAGTAAAAGTACTAAAACATACCTTGGATGCTGTAACTAGTTTTAGTCCGAATGGAGATGGTATTAACGATACTTGGTTAGTACCTTATTTAGAGGATTATCCTAATTGTGAAGTTAAAATTTATACACGTTGGGGTCAACCAGTGTTTGAAACTACTGGTTATTCTTACAAAAAATCGTGGGATGGAACATATAATGGAAATGTAGTGGATGAAGGTGTTTATTTTTACATCATTCATTTGAGAGATTCGTTTAATAATGCTCCAATGCAGGGCACAGTAACTGTTATCCGATGAAAAAGTTCTGGACGAATATCTTTTTTCTGGTTACGGTTTTTCTGGTAAATGCACAGCAGGAAACGCAATATTCGCAATGGATGTGGAATCATGTTGCATATAATCCTGCTATAGCGGGGATACAAAATTGCTCGAAAGTTAAGACAATGAGTCGTTTGCAATGGGTGGGATTTGAGGGTGCACCTATAAGTAATATGATCACTTTTACTACACCCATAAAAACAAAACGTACCCAAATGTTTAGTCCTCGACAAGGTTTTGGGGTTAAATTTGAACGGGATGATATTGGGCCATTTACGAGTAATAGTTTATCCTTCTCATATGCAGTACATTTTAATTTTACACAAGCGACACGTATTTCTTTTGGGGTCAATTTAGGAGCTAGGCAGATGACATTTTCCAATAGAAATATAACGACATTTCAAGCAGACCCAGCCACCCAAAAAAGTAGTACATTTTACACACCAGTTGCTTGTTTTGGAACATGGTGGGATGGAAAAAATTATTTTGTAGGATTAAGTTTGGACCAATTAAGTGTGTCTAAGTGGACAGGAGTGGGTGTACAATCCTATTATCGCTTGCATTATAATTTATCGAGTGGGTTTCGCTATGCAATTAATGAGAAGTATACAATTGTTCCTAATTTATTAGTTAAAAAAACAATAAATTCTCCTATGTCTATTGATTTGAATGCGTTTTTAGATTTTAAAGATGCATTTAAAATTGGACTTGGCATACGTAATAACGAGTCTTTTATTGGTATGATGCAAGTGCGATTTAAAGACCAATTTGCATTTGGGTATTCGGTAGATTTTATAAGTTCCAAAATAAATACGGTGGCATTATTGACACACGAATTAACCTTTCATTATTCTTCCTGTGAAACGAGACCAACCGATAGACTATCTTGTCCTTTGTTTTAGTATACAAGCCTGCTGAGTTTCTAAAAGTTTAGTGTTTAAAACTATTAAGAAGCTGAAGGATAAACTTGCTTCTAATTCCGATATTTGTTAGTCACGTAAACAACACAACTAACTAGTATGAAAAACACCTGTATCGTCTTTTTTACCACTTGTCTGCTTTTAGTAGGCTGTGTACCAATGAAAAAATACAATGATGTAAAAGATAAAGCACGTTTGTGTGAAGAAGAATTGAATGCATTGAAGGATAAGGCAATCAATTTTGAAACAAAATCGAATGAGTTAGGCGCAACATTAAATGTTTTACAGAAAGAAGCTACGCAATTGAAATTAGACACTACTAACTTAGGTGAGTTATTGCGTGATCTGCGCACAAAATTTGGAAAACTAGAAGAGCAAAATAAAGCATACGAAAAACGCATTGAAAATGATCGTGCAACAATTTCAAAAAGTGCTGGAAGTATGCAGGCAGAAATGGATGCTAAAAGTATCGAATTACAACGTAAACAAGATGTGCTTAAAGAATTAGAAGAGGAGTTGAGAGAAAAACAACGTTTACTTGCAGATCGCGAGAAACGAGTGAATGAATTGGAAGAGATGATGCAACGCAAAGACGATGCAATTAAGATGTTACAAAAAAAGGTTGCGGATGCTTTATTGGCGTATAAAAATCGTGGGTTAACGGTGGTTAACAAAAATGGTAAAATTTACGTGAGTTTGGAGGCTAAATTGTTGTTTAAGACAGGAAGTACAGAGGTGGAGCCAGAAGGTAAAACAGCGTTGATTGATTTGGCTAAAGTGTTAGAAAATGAAAAAGAATTAGAAATCATCGTGGAAGGGCATACCGATAGTGATAAAATGACACGTGCTGGGCATCCAAAAAACAACTGGGAATTATCTGTTTTGCGTGCGACTTCGGTAGTTGAAATCATGACTGGAAACACTGCTATTAGTCCAACCATTTTAATGGCTGCAGGTCGTGGTGAATTTCATCCAGTAGATGAGTTAGATAAAGCGAAGAATCGACGTATTGATATCATTATCTCGCCGAATTTGAATCCACTTTATGAGTTGATTAGTAAGTAGTCTTTGATTTCACTCCGACTGACTTCGCACATTCCTATTTAAATATTTTCCAATGCAAGACATATTCGACAAATTTCAAATAACAGAGGTTATTCATTCGTATACCATACACTTAGATATTGAGCGCATTGACGTATGTCGTGATTTGTTTATCGAAGATGGAAAGTTAGAATTGCGTATTGGGAAAGCAAAAGGAATAGAAGAAAT
>Ga0114962_10002872_pt1 | contig 14154 bp, 15 predicted proteins | sample C_130820_MF_Meta_FD_87017 | JGI IMG/M metagenome (GOLD analysis project Ga0114962, IMG submission 87017) | Freshwater microbial communities from Lake Croche, Canada to study carbon cycling - C_130820_MF_MetaG | ecosystem: Environmental > Aquatic > Freshwater > Lake | place: Lake Croche, Canada... | reverse complement strand
GAAACGAAGAACAACAAATTTTTGTAATTTTAGAAAATTATAGTGTTAAAGTAATCAACCATGTGTACTCTTATACCGTCTTCTTAGAAGATAAATCATGGCATTCAGTTGTTAGTTTATTTGATAATGAAGTTGAGTCAAGACGTGTGGAGTTTGAAAAAGAAATTACTTCAAACATTAAACATTCACTTCAAAACATTTTACATAAAATACAATGAAAAGTAGCCCATTTAAAAAAACATTTTATTTTGGTTTAAGTTTATTTTTAACCCCAATTTTCATTGCACTTTTAATTACTTTACTTATATTTGTAAACAGAGGTCCTAAAACAAAACCAATTACAATAAAAAAAGAAATTACGTTTACACCTGACAATGTAATAAAACACGATACAGTTTATGTTGAAAAACCTAAACCTAAAGTAATACCAAAAATTGTTATAGAACCGAAAAAAATTGATACGGTAAAAGTTACCGATACATTAAACAATTAAAAACAAACAAAATGAAAAAATTATTTGTAATGTTATTTGTAGGATTATCACTTGTAAGTTGTAAATCATATACCAATTTAGAAATGTATTCAAACGTACCTATGGAAGAATTACCTGCGGATACTTTGACAAAAATGGAAAAGTATAATAAAATGTTTGATGAAGACTATATTATAATGATGCAATGGTCTGAAGAAGAAAAAGCATACTTCTACGAGCACTTTGTATTTAGTTTTGAAGAATTAGAAAGTGAATTAGGATTAAAAATCCCTAATTAAGATTTACTATAAGATTTAATTGTTTGTTCGTCTTCAGGATTTTTAGCTCTACAGTAATGTCTCTTATTTTGAGAATAATGAACTAAAATTTTATCTTTAGAATCTTTAAGAGGAATTTCTTCTTTTCTAAAAACAGACATTAGTCTTGAAGCCGGAACAATATCAATTTCAAAAGTAGTTTCAGGTTCTCCTACAGGACTATCAGAAATGGATGGTGGATTTTCTAAATCTAAAGTTACACTCCACAAACCCGTTTCTTCTTCATATACATTATTAACAATTGAAGGTCCTATTTCCACTTGAGGTCTTGCCGATGGATTAGCCATTTGATTTATGTCAGAATAACAATACAATGTACCAATTTTAACACCTTTTTGTTCATTAATTATTTTTCTGATAATATTTACGATTTCAGATTCCGTTAGTCTTATTGTTTTTTTCATTGATTCATTTTTTGGTTTGTAAGATACCATTTTTGGTGAGTTACCCGTACCAGATTTATTATGTGTTTTTTCGGCGTTTCTTTTTTGTTGACATGCGCTTCTTTTTTGTGAATCGGTCATTTTTGACGCGACACCAGCGGCACGACATTTAGGGTATCCTTTATCTGACGCTTCAGGTCTTCCACATGGAGGATGTCCTCCACCTTCTTTTTTTCTACAGATATTAACCCAAGGCCCTTTTGGTTGGTGACTCCCTTTTGGGGCTTTCTTTTTACCAAACCAAACAGCCAAATCTTCTTTAAGGGGACCAGTGGCTTGTTGAATTAATTTGTCTGGAGATTCAATGTCAGAAATACTACTACCCTCATCATCATTTTGGTCAGTGTAAAAACTTTTTAAATATGTATCAAGTTTTGATAACTTTTCAGTTCTGTCTTCCATTTTTTTTCTTTGTTCAGGAGTTTCTTTAAAATCATCATCAGCTTCCTCATACGCTAACTCTGCATTAATATAATCGTAAACAGGGGTATTAAATGGAGCTAATTGGTCTGCATTCCAATCTTGTGGGGCAAGAACAATTGGTACCTTAAAATGACCAGCACTTCCTGAACCTGTGGCTTCACTAATTCTATTTCTTTTCATATACTTACTATAAATATATCGTTAATACATTATGGAACAAGAAAAACAACCAATCGCATTTCTATTTGAGGATGTTGCAATATACAAACCTGAAGACATTGAAAATTTAATTGATAATTTAACTGAAGAACAATCAAAATTCATGATAATTAGAGCTGTTCAAATGGCATATAAGAATGGTTTATATTCATTAACCGAATCTGAAATTGTTTCTAAATCACTTAGAATGTTAAAATAAAAAAAGGGGTCTCACGGAACCCCTTTTTTTATATCTTACAATTTGTTACCACAAGACGGACAAAATTTATATTTTGATTTTGTCTTTATTCCACATTCGGTACAATAATGTTTAATATCCTCAGAGGTATTATTTTTATTACTTAATGGTAAGATTTTAAAATTCAAACGATGTGACATCCAAGAATTAAAAGTTTCATTTGAACTAGTAAATTTTTGATTGGATTTTTCACCTTTCTCAACTCTACCTGTCTCAATAGACTTTTTAGATTTAACACTTCTAATGTTTGGAACTTCAAATGTGTTTGTTTCTCCAACAACTGATGATGTATTAGAAAAATACGTACTTGATGAATTGTTAGTGAAAGTCATACTACCATAATACGGAGAACCTGTGTTAATGTGTGACCAACCAGTATTCCAATTCCCACCCGAAAGATGAGGGTATTGATAATATATGTGTTCATCATAGAATTCAACACTAACATCCCCGTTTAAATCAATTGCATCCCTGTTTGACGACGTATCTTTTACTTCGTAGGTACTGAACTCAAACTTGTTATTTGAGTCAAGGAAACGTTCTAAAAACAATCTTTGACCTGGTCGAATAATAAGTCCACTTGTAAAAACGTACTTACCATTCAATTTGATTTTACAAAGAACAGAATTTTGGTTTGGGTTATGAATTTCAAATTCAAAATTATCCTTATCGTTAAGGAATACGGTGTTACCGTTGTAGATTTTAAGACGCGACTTGTTTTTTGTAATGTGAGCAGTCGGCTTGCTCGCGCTAGTTGTTGTGTAATTCATTTTTTTTAATTTTAAAATAGTTAATGACTATGTTACCAATACCTTTGTATCCGTGAATACTCAACAGCTTCTTAGGGCTGGGGACTGATAAACTAAAATCTAATAATAAATATATGTAATTTAATTTTTCTGTAAATAAAAAAAGGAGACAATAAATTGTCTCCTTTTCGGTATCTAAATAAGATATTGATTATCTCAATTCTCTTAAGTCGAATGTACGTACACCATCAACCGTGATACGTCCGTAGAAACGGTTATTAACCATTTTCTTAGCGTATCTCGTCATTATACCTTTGATAGGTGTAAAGTTGAACGGATTGTACATTGTAGGTGTTAATTGTAGAGGTACATACGGTGCGTAGATGTAACCAGTGTCAAGTAAAGACGTACCTTTGTGACCCATTAACACTTGGTTTGGTGGGAAGTAAGGGTCTCTATACACTTGGTAACGACCAGCTAATGTACCAACTCTTTCAATACCCATGTTGTATTGGTCTTGCTCAGGAGCCGCGTTTGATACGTGGAAGTATTCCAAGTCATCAAAGATAGCACTGATTTCAGAAGAAACAACAATCCAGTTAGCTCCACCTCTTAAGGTAGATTTGTGGATTTGAGCCGAAATTTGGTTGATAGCTGTAATCAATGTTTGATTCCAGTCTTTTTGAGTGTAAGGAACTGCACTTGAACCAAGACGTTTCCAACCATTATAATCCCAACGTAAGTTCCAAGCTGCACCTTTACGTAAATCTCTTAAGATTTCACGGTCAATTTCAGCCGCAACTTGCTCAGATAATAAAGCTGTTAATTCAGCTTCAGCATCGATGTTGTGGAACGCTGCAACGTCTTGTGCCATTTCTGGAGACCATTGAGCTCTTAATTTTCTTTCTGTTACAGAAACTGTAACTGACATAAGGTCAAAAGATACTTCACCAATTCTATCTTCAAATTCTAAGTTTTTGTAGATTCTGTAAGTTGCAGTAAATGCATCATTACTTGTTGTATCTGAAGAGAATGTTGAACCTGTGTAACCGTCCATAGAACCACCACAAGTAATACATACTGGAACTTGTAAGTCAACTTCTAAGTAGATTTTACCTGCAGCATCACATAAGTTGTCATATTGACCACCATCAGTTTTACTGTTAGGGAATACTAACGTAGCGTTGTTATTACCGTACTGTACGATACCTTTACCATATCTTTGAGTTACAACTCTAAATAAATAAGGATTAGTTGTGTTTCCTGAAGTGTAGTTGTTACCAGCAACACCATAAATAGTTAAATCAGATAAGAACGCTTCGTTGTCCATTGGTTGACCATCAGGACCGATTAATTTACCAGCACCATCAGCAGCAAAACCTGACATAACAATAAGAACTTTTCTGTAGTTGTCAGTACTATAACCTGTTGGAACTAATTGGTCTGCTAACCAAGATACAGTTACAACTGGAGCTGTGATTGCAGAATATTGTCCTTTAGAATAGTCGAATAAACCTGGTGGGTCTAACGCTGGTTCGTTACCTTCGTAGAATCTATCGTAAAGGTCTTTAGTGTTGTTGTAGTCATAACCACTGTTTGGTGTTTGGTCAGCCTCAGCGTTTGGTGAACCATACGGTGCGTAGTGCTGTCCTGTGTTAGCCAAGTTAGCTGGGTCAGTGTAAGCCTGAATGTTAGGTACAAAGTAAAATAATTTACCAATAGGTAAGTTCATTGCTTGTACTGATACGATGTCATTCGCTAATAATTTAGAGAATACACGTCTTACAATTGGGAAAACAACTGTTTCAAATGCACCTGTGTCAGATGTAGATGATGCTTCGTTAATTAAGAACGATGCTTGGTTTTCGTATAATTGTGCTACGTTTTCTCTCATGTGACCTTTAAGACCCTCTAAGAATCCTAATTTGTCCCATTTGTTAATTGTGTCTTCTTTGATAACTTTAAGGTGTTTTAACCCGATGTTACCTACAAGACCTGAATCTAATAATGCTCCCATTTTAGTATTTGTTTGTTTTTAAGTTTATTTTATTTTTATTTTTTAACCTAATTTACCCATTAAGTCCTTCATTCTTAAGAATTGAGGATTTTCATAAGTTTTTGATTCAATTAGAGTTGTTGATGAACCTGTAGAAACTGATTTGTTTAATTTTGCTCCTACTGATTCGTTAATTGATTTTGTATCCACAGTATTTAATTCGTCTTTAATTGACTTATAAAGATTTTTAGATTCTTTTAAAGTTTCAACATCGTCAAATCTTCTTAGGATGTTTATTTTTTCTTTCTTAGTAGTTGAGTGTTCTGTGAACAATCTTGTAGCGTAAGCCAAGTTTGAATTAAAGATTGCAACTTCGTTAAGTTTTTCTCTAAATACATTCAATGCTTTTCTATACTCTTCATTCTTTTCTCTCAACATTCTAACTTCTTCTGAAGTAGTTGATTCAACTTTAACACCGCTGTTACTATAATTGTAATTTCTGTTGTTAGTGATGCCCTTTCTTAATCCTCTACCTTCTTTGGAACCCATCCCGTATGTTCTAGCAGCTTCTTTAGTTTCTTCTTTTTCAAAAGCCTTTTCTCCTTTAGAATTTGTCATACCTTTTTTAGTGGTGTAATCTTCTTTACCTTTCATGGTTTTAGATTTATCACCTCTATTCATTCCGTAATCACCTTCTTTAGTCTCTGCTTTAACAACTTTAGATTTACCTCCCATATTTTCACCTTTCTTGTATTCGAATTTTGCTCTACCAGTACCAACTGATTTAGGAGCTACTTTTTTCTTATCATCGAATCCACCTTTAGCTTTATCTTTGTAAGAAAATTTAGGACCTGAGCCCATTCCAACACCTTTAGGTTTGTAAGTTTCATTTGTCAAATCGTCCATGTCATCTTCTTCCATCATTTCGTCATCTTCCATCATTTCGTCATCTTCCATCATTTCGTCATCTTCCATCATTTCGTCATCTTCCATCATTTCGTCATCTAATGTAATTTCGTAAACAACTTCTTCATCTTCATCTTCATCTTCTAAATCAGATGAATCAACGTTAGATACGTCACCATTGTCAGAAAAAATAGCGTTAATAACATCATCAACTGATTCGTCGTATTCTCCGTAATTCATATTTTCATCTTGCATTAATTCGTCTTCTTCAGACTCACCAAGCTTAACAAGATATTCTACGTCAGCATCATCATCAGTTAAATGAACGTTATTACCATCTTTTTTTACAATGATACCGTCATCTTCACCCATAGCTTTGAATACTTTTAAAATTTCCTCGTCAGAAGCGTCAGTTAAATCTATTGGACTTTCTTCTGAATCCATGTCCATATCCATGTCAACATCCATATCCTCTTCATCAGAGTCCATGTCCATATCTGTATCGATATCCATTTCATCGTTATCAGCATCCGTATCAACGTCTGCATCTAAATCAATCTCATCTTCATCTTCTTGTTCAGAAAGAGATTCTTTTACTAATTGGTTGATTTCTTCCTTCATAGTTGAAGCAAGTATTCCTTTTGCATTTTCGGCTATTGCTTCTTCAACTTGTCTCATTTGAATAAGAGCCTCTTGGACTAAAGATTTGTTTTCTTTCATGAAAATCTATTATTTTTACAATATAAATAGTGTCAAATAATAAAAAATTCACTTTTAAGGTAACGTAATCTTAATTTTATTTTATAAAAAAGTTTGGAGCATAAAAAAAGTGGTCGTTAAACCACTTTAATTTTTTATTCAATAACTTCGTCAATTTTACTTTCCGATACTGAGGTTATCCTCCAATCGTTTGTAAATCCTTGATACTTTTCGGTAACCTTAGCCTCGACATCGGTTACTGAGAATCCTTTAACAAGTTTCTCTTCTCTGATTTTTTTGATTTTACCTGTATTCTCATCAGGTAAATCGTACTGAATTTTTGCTACAAAATATTTTTCGTCCATAATTTATTATTTTCCCAAATAATCGGTTAATTTTTTCATTAAGTCAACTCCTTTAGTTTGAAATTCCGAATTTTCAGGTGATTTGTATTTTTTTTCTTCTTCTAAATTCTCTTCGTACTTATCTCTATCGTTAGGATTAGTGAATAAATAAGCTCCTGGTGTAGATGGTGATGATACCAAGTCAAAACAAATTAATTCAAAATCATCTTGGACCTCATTTCTTTCCCCAACCTTTTTAAGAGAACCTACACCTCTTGAAGAAACTCCCATAGTAACACCTTGTCTCATTAAGTTAGCTGCTTGGTCTCCTTTAGTAGAAACAATACCTCTTTCATGAAATCCTGGTGATGTTAACAATTTAAGTTTACCCATTAGAATATTTCTATCCCACCATATATCTGTGATGATGTGAGATACCCTATCTAAGTCAATTAAAGATGATTCAGGGTGGTTAAGCTCTGAAGTGGATAAACCCTTCTCAATTGCCTTTTTATAGTTCTCAGCTTCTCTCTTTAATATTCTTTCAGGATAAAATCTTCCGTTTCTATTTGGAGTGTCGTATTTTTGTAATACCGCATAAAATTCAAAAGGATTTCTATAATCTAATTCTTTTGCTTCTCTTAACATCTCGGCGTTACGAACATCTTTTGGTGATATCCAACCTGCATCGGTTTCAACCAATATTCCATGACCTACTTCACTTGCTTCTAATATTCTTAATTGTTTCATCAATTCTTTTTATGATAAATATATCATACAAGTATCTTTTTAGTATTAATCGTTTTTTGATGGTGAAAATTCAAAGTATTTGTTTTTAATTACATTCTCTCTAACTATGTTTTTGATGATTGTTTTAACCGAATCTTTTATTTCAGGACACTTAAAATCCATTTCACTATTGGTATATAAATTAACCTCTAAGTTTAAAAAAGATTTTTTACCGTGTGAAATACCACTTGTTCTTAGGTCTAAATCAACAATACTTTGTTCTTTGAATAATTGGTGGTTTATGGAATTAAATACTGAATGTTTAATGTCTCGACTTAGATTACAAACAACTCTGTTCCAATTGTCGTGTTCAAATTTAGGAGTCACCCATGATTGTATGTTTATGTATAATGATTTCAAATTTTTTGAATCCACCGTTCCGTATACAGATTTAATTGGATTGTAGAGATTTAACTTTACACTTTTTCCTTTTTTCATTAAGTTTCATATTGTCAATGTTTATTTATTTGTTAAAATAATAACAAAAATTAGTTCTATTGTCAAAAACTTTCGGAAAAATTAAGATATTTGTATTATATGTTAAAAGTAGATGTAAAAAAAGATGGGATAGAAAAAGCCCTAAAGACGTTAAAGTCAAAAGTAATTAAAACTAAACAAAATCAGATGTTGTTTGGTAAGAAAGAATTTGTTAAAAAATCGGTTTCAAGAAGACAACAAAAATTAAAAGCTTCTTACGTTCAAAAGATGAAATCTAAATTAGATTGATTCTTCTAAGTTTTTTAACTTAAGGAAATTAAGTTGGTCAAATTTTTCAACTTTCAATCTATCAATTGTTTCAGACAATTTTGTCTTTAATTCAATTTCTTTTTCATTCTCTAAAAGAGTATTTAATTTTGTGATTGTACTTTCTTTTAAAGTTTCAAATTTTTCTTTAAGTAAAGTTGTATCTTCAGACATTAATCTAATAAACTCTTTTTTGGTTGATTCGTCAAGATTATTAATATAACTTTTCATTGTTTGGTTTGCAATACTAACCATAGATTTTAAAGGGATATTAATTGATTCTTTGATAGTTTCAGGTTTTTGTGAAACCAACGTCTTAATCAAAATTTTCTTTGATTGAACTCTTTCCATTAAATCCAATTTGTTAGTATAAACTAATGAATCAATGTTTGAATATTTGTTTGAAACATTCTCATATAATGTCTTTGGAGTTTTAATTGTTGTCACCAATTTTTGAATTAATGTAATTCCCTCTTCCAAAAAATCTTTTGCGTCCGCTTCGGTTAATCCTTGAGGCGTGGTTAATTGGTCGTATAAAGAATATAGTTTTGACATATTCTTATTGTTCAAAACATTTTGTTTGAACTCTTTTAACGATTTCTTAAACTCCTGCTCATTCTTGTAGGATTCTAATAAATTGTTTTCAATTATGGATTTAATTTGTCCGAAAGTCATTTTGTCTGTTTTCAATATAAATATTACGAGTTTAACAACTTATCCAATTCTTTTGAAATTTCTCCCAAAGAATCTTGACCTTGATTTAAATTTAAAAATCTTGATTTTTGTGCAAAATTATTTTCTAATAAAATATTCATGTTAGCTCTTTTGGATTCAGGTGTGACTTCTCCTCCTGCTGGTGGTGCTTCTTCAGCTGGTGGAGCCGATTCTTCTCCTCCTACTGGTGGTGCGGTTTCAAAACCTCCTCCTCCAAATGATGGTGTTGCCCCCGTATCCTCATCTCCTGCACTTGCAGTGTCACTCGCAGTACTACCTGATGTATTACCATATAACTTATCAATATTATCGAATAGTCCTGTTTTGGTAATAACAGTGGCAGTTGCTTTAAGTTCTTCACCAACAGCTCTTTCGATTCTTTGTTGTTGTAAGTCTAATCTAATTTCTTCATCAGACCAGTTAAAGATATGTTTCTTAGCCCAAGTTGATGATGTAGGTTGAATACCATTTCCTGGGTCGGCAACCAAATCTTTATACAATAACACTTTTTCTTTCCATACATCAATTTTTAATAAATCGGCTTGTGTAGATGGGTTAGATAAACCTAATGTAAAGTTTTGTAATTCGTCCTCAAATCCTAATAAGAATAGGTGAACGATTGCAATCTTATTTAACTCGGCAATCATACTCTTTTGAATTCTGTTGATTGTACGAGCAAAACGGATATCTTGTAATGATAAATTTTTACCATCACCAACAACTTCTTCAAATCCTAAGAATGCCTTTGGAACACGAAGTGCTGTTAATAATTTCTTTTGGATATATTCAATATCGGCAATTTCTGATAAGTTTGTCGCTCCAGGTAATGTTGTAATTGGGTCTGGCGCTGCAGGGTCACGAACTGGAATGAAGTAATCTTGGTCAACCGCCATTTGGTTGAATCTCATATCTACGTTTCCTGTTTTAGCATCCACAATTTGTTCTCTTTTAAATTTGTTTGCAACACGGTTTACGTATGCTTCAACGTCATCGTCATTCATGTTACCCACAAACACTTTAAACATTCTTCTTTCAGGTGCTCTTGATGTACGATAGATTAACATGGCATCTTCTGATAACAATAACTGTTTCCAAATACGTCTTGCTTTCTCCAACATTGATGTACCGTATGGAAGTTTTCTGTCATCACCTAATAATCTAAAGTGAGCAATTTCCCATGATTGGAATTCCATGTTTCTGTTTTTCCAAGTAAAGTGAAGAGCCTTCTTATTCTGGTCTTGTTCCTGTGTGATATCCACAGTAATTTTGGCCGTTACGCCAATCTCATGACGTTCAATTTCAATTGTTGGTAATTGTTGACAACCAATAATTCCTTTTTCAGGGTCTAATTTAAGGTAAACAAAGTTATCACCATACTTACAAGTGTTTCTTGTCCACATTGGTAAGTTAGTATTAATGTCTAAGTTATTATTAAATAAATCGGCTAATACAGATTTAATTCTTTTTGACTCAGAATAAATTTGTAAAATAAACCCATCTTCATTTGTTGTTGTAGATTCTTCAGAATAGATGTCCAACGCTGCAGAAATTTCAGGAGTATATTCCATCGATTCATAATCATACTGTGCTGATAATCTTGATGGTTCATAATAAATTGCTTGAGAGTATAAATTATTTTCAACCTTAGCCCATTGATTTGTTAAATAAAATGTTTGTTGTGCTTGGAGTTTTTCTCTTTCATATTCATCACGATTTGGCGTACGCAAAAGTTCTTTCTTATCAAACTTAAAAGTCGGATAATCCTGTTTCAACAGTGAATTTGGGCCGAATGTTTGCGATAGCCTCTGCCAGACCGTTAGATTTTGTTCACTCATATTACAATTTTACTAATTACTTTGATAATATAAATACTTATTAGCCACCAAATAGCCATCCGTATTTTTGGTAATCAGCTTTAGTTGCTTCATTATTATTACCCAAACCATTACCTCTACCCATTTGAGGAACCATTGGATTGAAGAATTCGGAAGAGTTTTTGTTTTCATTAACGTTAGTGGCCCATGAGTTAATCATGGCTTTAGTATGATTGGTAACTTTTTCCAAAGATTGGAATGATTTTTCAGCAATATATAATGCCATAGAAACCCCCATAATACAGTCGTCATGATGACCTTTTTGGTGGTCAGGTCTTCCGTTAATATAAATGAATGTATTCATTTCATTGTATAATCTATTTGAATATACTTTAAATCCATGTCTAACATTTTCCTCAAACGCAGATATAATTTGAACTCGTTTTGAGTTAAAGTTAATACCTGGTATTCTGTCATTAATTTTTGGGTCCCATTTCCATTTATTAGTCGTATCAACATTATCAACATATAACCCACCTTGATATGATAATTCTTGTAATTTTCTTGATGTAGAAATACCCATACCTCCTGTGATATCAATTACACAGTAAGCATTATACATTGTTCCCCATTTATATGCAATTTCCGCTACAACATCCGGTGGAACTTTGGCGACATATTCTAACACCTGTTCCCTTTCGTCAAAATCAATGATTTGGATACATGAGAAGTCCTCAGAGTCACCTCTTGACACATCGACACCCATTACGTATTTATGTCCGTTTACAGGTTCTTTAAATATCCATAGCGAACCTCCCATTAGTTTTGCCTGTGGTTCACGTAAAGTATTTTTAGATATTTCTTGCATCAATTCAGATTCGAATACATTATCACCCGAACCTAAAAAGTCACATTCTAATTCCTGAGCCACTTTTCTTCTATCAAACTTCAACTTCTTAACCATCCCCTCAAACCAAGCAGAACATGGTTTGTATCCTTGTTCGATATAATCGGTTACAATAGAGTGGTCTCTCTCATATGGATTTTCCATTGATAATGTAATAATATCTTTTTCAGAATATTCTTCTCTATTTAATAGAAAATGTACCAAGTCAGGAGTTTTAACCATATACAAATCTTTTGTATATCTTGGGTCACGATACCAAAACATTTCAGATATTTTGAAATCGTTCATGTTCCTTAATGACTGGTCATAGATTTCATAATAAATTTGGTCATATCCGTTTGGTGTGGATACAACAATAACTTTACCACCTGTAGATAGGGACGCCATACAAGCAGACCAAAAATCTGAGTCTGCCTCGATAAATGCCGCCTCATCAAATACAAGAATTGTAGGTGTATAACCCCTCAAGGCATCTTTTGATGTTGCAACGGCTTTAACCTCACAATTATTATTAAGTTTAAAATGTCTTTGTGAATTTTTTTCTTTTGAGAATGAAATACCAACCCAATCTGGCCATTGTTCGGTAAACCCTCTAACTTTGTTAGCCATCTCCATTGATGTATCTAACTTGTTGGCAATAATAAGAATTTTTTCAGGTTTGTTCTTTTGGGCAAATGCCAATTTTTTTGATATCCAAGCCGCTGTTACGGTTGTTACACCCGCCTGACGATACTTTAATGCAATGTTTTCATTGTATTTGTCGTAATCTTCAATTAAACTAACTTGGTCGGGGAATAGGTCTAATGGTACGTATTTTGATACTGTATTATCGTATGTTTGTAAATAAGTTCGAAGTGCATAAGGAGTACTCCTCATACACTTTGTTAACTCTATAATAAGTTGTTCTTTATTCACACATTTTATTTAGGTCTTGTTATGCCTAAACCACTTAAGAAATCATCTAAACCTTCATCGTCATCAGAATCAATATCTTCTTCTTCTTTATAATTTTCAAATTCCTCTTGCATTTGTTTAGCTTCTCTAACAATTTCTTCAAATCGTTTTTTAGCTTTACCAAGTTTAGAAGAATCTTCAGAGATGGCATTTCCAATAATTTCTAAGAATTCTTTAGCGTCTATTTGATATAGTAATACATGGAAAAAATTTATTAATCCTTTGTATTCGGGGTCAAAAACATCATCAGGTAATGCGAAACGTATTTTTTCAACAATTTCAGGTCCAATACGTAATTGCATTGGTTCATTTGACAATACATCAGTTTGACCTAAGACTTTTTCTCTCATGCCAGGGTCTGATGGTAAACCAGCTCTACCTTTGGCTTCTTCTAAACCTTTAATAATTTCGTGACAAAGAATTGGGAAAATTAATCCTGTTGCGATAATTTTAGTGTCAGGTTGTTCTTCACCTTCATCTCCTTCTTCATTTTCATCGGCATCACCCAATTCTACTTTACCTGCAACACCTTGACCAGTTTGACTCATCTGTTCAATCATCTGTTCCATACTAAAATACATGAAATCATTGATTGCCATGATACCCAAATAATCCCCATATAATGAAGGGTCAATTGCGTCTAATCTCGATTTAACGTCAGGTTTTTGAAAAAGGTAATGTCCTTTTTTTGCTGCTCCTTGAATAAGTGCATTAATAATATTTCTTTTGTGTTTTTCTAATTCTAAAATTTCTTCGTCAGTTAACTCATCAAGGTCAAAAGATGGAAATTGTAATTTTTCCTCATCTTCTTCTTCTTCCTCGTCTTCATCATCTTCAGGTTCCATTCTAAAATTACCTGTATCTGGCATACCCAAACTAGCCTCAATTTGATATCTTCCTTCAGGAACTTCAGCATCATCTAAAGACGCTTCTTTTGCTAATTCAATTAACTCATCTCTGTGAGCCGCTTCAATTCTCATAATGTTAGGAAGTTTTGTCATCATTTCTTGATAAACCATACCTTGGACTTGTTTAGAACTTAAATCTTGAATACCTGTAACCTGTCTTAACTTATCGGCAACTTGTTGGAATCTTTTACTAACCAATCTTTGAACATCGGCAACACCTTTTTTCATTGCAGGATTTGTTGCATACATCCCTTCAGGACTAGCCAATTTTCTTTCTAAATTTGGGTCCATTCTTTCAGGTGTATTCCCGTAATCAATCTGTTCTTTTAATTTCTTTGCCATAAATTATTTTTCTAATAGTTGCATTATTACATCAATCACTTTTTCTTTTGCGTCTTCAGGTGAAACCTTTTTTGCTTTTGGAGCAGGATTTTCACCAGGATTTGGATTTTTAAAAGGGTTTGGTCTTTTACCTGGTTTTGTACCAGGTTTTGTTG
>Ga0114962_10002871_pt1 | contig 14155 bp, 16 predicted proteins | sample C_130820_MF_Meta_FD_87017 | JGI IMG/M metagenome (GOLD analysis project Ga0114962, IMG submission 87017) | Freshwater microbial communities from Lake Croche, Canada to study carbon cycling - C_130820_MF_MetaG | ecosystem: Environmental > Aquatic > Freshwater > Lake | place: Lake Croche, Canada... | reverse complement strand
TATATTATATCCATCTTCTTGTGTAGCTATTGACCAGTTATAAGTAGTACCTGATGTAAAACTTCCTGAAGGAATTAAAACTTGAACACCTGTCGAGCTATTCCACACTGGAGTACTAGAAGAGAAATTAGTACCATTCCAATATAAATACGTGCTACCAGAGGCAGTTGATTTAATACGCATAGCAAAAGCATTCTGAGCACCAGAATCAACATCAGCGTTATAAGTCCAAGTAAAAGTAAAAGACGAACTGGCATTGATATACTCCAAAGGAAAAGGATCTACAAGTGTTGGGGCTAGAGGAGCATCTGCAATAACTTGAGTTACATCAATATATGCAGAACTACTATTAGCTCCTGTGGTGGCTGCGTAAGTAGTGATAGCAGCATTAATATAAGAAGATCCACCGCCACCACCACCACTAGCATTATTAGCGGTAACGAAGCCTCCGCCTCCGCCTCCTGCATAACCTCCGCCTCCGCCTCCGCCATGTGCCGTATAGCCTGCACCACCATTAGTAGTACCTAAAGCTGTAACTGCGCTAGTACCATTAGCACCTGTACCGCTAGCACCTGTACCACCTGTACCACGAGTAGCACCATTAGCTCCTGCGCCTCCATTAGCGCCTCCGTTACCATTACCCGCAGTCGCTACGACTCCTCCAAAGCCTCCATAATAACTAGTAGTATTATTGTAGCCTTGTCCACCACCACCACCTGCTTCAACAAGTACTACGCTAGAAGCATTAACGAGTGCGCTAGAAGCTCCACCATCTGCCGCACCACTTCGACCTACTCCTCCATAGTGAGCTGTGCCCACACGTAGAGTAAAGGAAGAACTAGGAGCTGCAGGAATAGTAGCTACTACCTTACCTCCTAAACCTCCTCTAGCACCTTCACCAATACTACCTGCAACGGTAGCTACGAAAGAACCTCCCTTAATAAGAGAAGAAATAACGACCGTAGCGTTAGCTGTGTAACGAATAGTTGAAGTAGACATTATGCCGCCTTTGTCGAAGCGATCTTAGCGCTTAGTGTAGTACTAAACTTTTGCATACTCTTATCAAATTGATCCGCCAGTGCCTTTTGATCTGATGTGCTCATAGTACCATTAATAGTAATAGAGATAGTTCCTGGAGGCATTACGATATTTACGCTACCCTTACCTCCAGCTACTGCGCCCGCTAAAATACTATTAGGCGAAATAGGATTAGAAGCTACTGTGGATAACGCAAAGAGATTATCTTGAGCCTTTAGAACGTCTGGAGTACCCGCTTTAATACCAGCAGCTAGTCCAGCAGCGATATGTTGTCCAATAGCGTGATACTTCTTTGAAGGCGAACTAATACCTAAGAAAGAAGTAACTGAATTAAATAGTCCACCTAAAAGATTTGAAATACCATCAGAAACTAAATGCCAAGCACCCTTAAGACCCTCCCACAGACCTTCTATAATATGCTTACCAATTTCCCACATCATATTCCATGCTCCTGCAAAAATATCTACGAACAGCCCAGGAATACCCTTTATGAAATCCCAGAAGAGATGCCAAATAGCGTTAATACCTTTCCATAGACCGTCAACAATAGCTTTACCTATTTGAAATACAATATTCCAAATATTAGAAATTAAACTGCCCAGGAAATCTGTTACAGCTCCAAATATACCTGTAATCATACCCCAAATAGCGTCTAAAGTCTGACCTAAGAAGTGTTTCATATCATTCCAGGCTTGTCCCCACTTACCTGTTACAATATCAAGAAATACGCTAATAACACCCATAATAGCAGATATAGCAACACGTACTACTCCTGAAATTATATACCAAGCTACCTTAAAGATCATAACAATAGCTGCCCAGGCGATCTTAAAGATTGAAACAATTACAGATAGAAAGCCCTTGAAGGTATTCCAAATAATACCTAAAGTATCCAATACTATATCTTTAAGCATATGCCAAGCAATAGTTACTACGTCTACAAAAATATCCCACACGAAGCGAAAGACTGCTCCTAGAGCTCTAAGGGCACCTAAAAGCACAGGTCCAAGAAATCTAGCTAGAAGAATCAGAGGTCCAAATATAATAGCAGCCGCTACAACTACAACAGTCTTAATACTATCCCAATGTGCCTTCCACCAAGAAGACATAGCATCCCAAGTATCCTTAAACCATTTAATAGCTCCCATAACAGGTTTCATAATAATATGTACTAGATCCATAAAGGCATTTCCAACAGCCTTCAGAAAACCCCAAATAGCTCCCCAAACCGCAGTAGCGACTGTAGCTATTTGATGATGGTAGGCAATTATAAGAATTACAAGTTTTATAATCATATCAAAAGGTGCAAATAGCATAAATAATACACTAACTGCTACCTTAACCCATCCACTAAGACTTTGAAACCAATGCATTACACCCATAACGGCATCTTGAATAAAGTGCCAAGCATCTTTAGCCCATTGCACTAAATCTTTGTGATACTTAATAATTAAATATAAGGCCACAGGTATAAGAATCAAAGCAGCCGCAAAACCTCCTAGAATACCTATAGCAGCGCCAATACCAAAACCAAATTCCATAATAGCAGAAACGGCTAATCCTACTACACCTACGACAGCTGTAACAGCACCAAATACTAATAAGAAGACAGACAATAATAGACCTACTGTACCTATAACCTGCTTAGTGTGAGGACTAAGATTATTAAAAGCTTGTATGATCGTAGTTATACCGTTTACGACCTTAACTAGAGCGGGAGCTACAGAGTCGCCCATCATAATCTGTAATGCTTGCCAGTTATTCTTAAGAAGTTGAATCTGTGAAATAGGTTGCTTAAACATAATGTCATAAGCAGCTGCAGTAGCTCCCTTAGAACTATTCATCTGATCAACGACATCATTCATCTGCTTATAGTTAGGAATAGCTATGTTAAAGAATCTACGAGCCTGAATAGTACCCGTACCAAACAAACTGGTAAAGGCAGCTTCGATAGAACCTGATTTCTTTACTTGAGCTTCCCAAGCGGGGTTCTTTGCTACATCAGTAACGATGTCATTTATTTGTCGTAGCTTTCCATGACTATCAAAAGCGTTTACACCAATCTTTTTTAGACCATCTTGGAACTTAGGCTTCTGTAACTCTTCCATTGCTCGAGCTAGAGAGGTAGCACTCAAAGTAGCATTCATACCATTTCGAGTAGCAAATGCCCATGCACCTGACATTGTGTTTACAGATTGTCCAGCTGCCACAGAAGCAGGCACAAGATTACCTAAGTGATTCATAAAATCCTTATATGTACCTACACCCAATTTAACCATTTGGAATTGAGTGTCCAAAAGATTATTAACCTTAGATACAGGTAATCCAAAAGCATTAAGTTCCTGTAGAGTACCTCGAGATACTGTTTGTAGATCTGTTTGACCTGCTACGCCTGCACGACTAAATTGTTCTAGTAGTTTTGTAGCTCCAGGAAGATCAGTTTTAATAGAAGAGAAAATATCATAAAGACCAGATTGCATTTGATCCATAGCCATAGGAATCTGTGTAGCTGTATCAATTCCTACTTGACGTAGTTGATCTAATGTAATACCCAGACTAGCTGTCTGAGTCAAAGCTAATGCTGCTGATTGTGTATATTCGTTTGCAGCTTGGACAGACTTTACAAAGAAACCAACACCTATTGCTCCAGCTCCAGCCAGAATAGTACCAAAGGACATGGCACTTCCTGATAGTGAACGTATTTTACTAGAAGCTGACGCAGAAGCGTCACCCATAACTCTTACAGAAGATGACACTTGATTAATAGTGCTAGAGGCATAGTTTTGAGCGCGTAGGATTAGATAAATATCACTATATCCGACTGGCATACTTAGCCTCTTCTTCCTTGTTACGCTTCTTCTCACCCTCGTGCATATAATAAATGCAAAGAGTAATACTTTCCATTAAATAACAGTCTTGATCGAACAAGCCACCTGGAGCAGGCAATGTAGAGAACCTTTCAGAGAGGGTAACGATTGTAAGAATTTTATCTGCTTCATAAAATTCGATACCCTCTCTTACTCGGCCTGCTACTAATCTTAACTCCAGATGGTGTGCTAGTTTTTTAGTGCTTCCTCGAAGTCATGAATGCTGTTAATCAATTCGCCTAGTTCATTACCGATACGAGGATCGAGAACATCAAGAATATCTGCACGACCGAAGTTAAGCTTGATACCTTCTTCATCTTCTAGATTGTGATCAACAATACACTTTGAAAATTCAAATAGAGTTACTTTCTTGTTCTGCATTTCAAATGAGCTTTCAGCAGCTCCCTTACCCTGCTGCGAAATAGACATCTGCATCGACATGTCTCGACGTGCGAGCCAGTCTCCATATGTCATACGCTTCAAAGTAACGAAACCGTCTGGTGGAGCTGACGTGAGATCGAACTTGGTGGTACTACTATCAATAGTTGCCTTAGGCATGCTGGATTCCTTTCATTAAGGCAGTGTTACTGCCTCTTGGGTTTTTACAACAATTTGATATGAGTAAGCGCTAGATGCGTTATATACTCCATCGTACTCCACAGAAGATCGAAGCAATGTGCCCTGAGCGTTTAGTTGCGCAAGGTCATAGCTAGATGGAAGTGGAGAAGGTATGCTAAAGGTCACTGAATTATTAGCTCCCTTAGAAATAACTACTGAAAGACCTGCTTGAGCAGTTACACCCTTAAAGTAGGAATCGTATTCAGTACGCGTAGTAAAGTCTCTTTCAGTCTTGTAAGAAACCGTACGCTCACCGTAACGAATATACACAGGCGTACGAGCTGCCTGCAAACGCCACTCTGGAGTTGCAGCATCGTTAACAGAGAACGTAAACTTATCCATATCGTAGACAGTAGTAGCCGTAGGCAATTGAATCGTAAACGCGCCAGGACCAAATGGAGTAGCTGTAGCACTATAGCTTGCAGTAGGAACAGACTGACTAGCTTCGTCCATACCAATAATAGCAGCTTTAACAGTTACAACACCATTATCAGTAGCTTCAAAGTCAAGCTGACTTACGACACAACCTACATAGCTAAATGCTAAACCATTACGTACAACTGTGAAAGACAAAGTACGTGTTGGTATAGCTCCATGAGTAGGAGTAGCAGTATAAAGAAAGTTAGTAGTTCCAGACTTGACTACCGACATGCGAGAAGCATAAAGAAAGTAAGGCAAAACATCTTCTGTAAGTTCAAAGGTAATATCACCCTTAACGTGTGTACGACCTGCAACAACTCCAATGATATCATTAACAGCACGAATAGATCGACGCTTAATGTTTTCAAGTGAAAAGTCTAGCGTTTCACTTTGAATAGGGAAAAACTTGGTTGGCGCGATGTAAGTACCTGGAGCAGTAGCAGATTCAATTGCTACTCCCAATACACCAGTAGCGCCAATATCAACAGCAGACCAAGCGGGCATTAGTTACTTCCTTCCTCTGACACAGTTTCAACTGGTGTCACTTTAGATTTTAATTCGACAAGAGGTTCACCTACGATAGTGTCTTCTGGAGTAGCTCCGTATTGAGTAACCAGAATATCATCTACCTCATTAGTTGTACCATTTGCGAATTGTCCGAGATTAACGTACAAAGTACGATTCTCCATATTTGAATCAACTAAGGTATATGACTGCGCAACGTCAATCAAAAGGCCTACAGGTTGACTAGTAATGTTTACTGTTACCTTCATTATGCTCCTAATTAATTAGAAATGATTTATTCATGGCGGTGAAGGAGATTTTCCCACAGCGCATTAATACATTGCTACGCACGGCGTAGCCAGGATCAATTTCAGAACAATGCCCGAATAATACTAAACCACCCAATGTGAAGTTAGCATGCAAAGCATCCTGTACTTTGTCTAATAGTAAATCTTTGTCCTTATTAAGCTTTTGAACGCCGCCTAGTTCTTGCAAGTAAACCATAATTAGAACATTATAATTATTTTCCATACGAGGAGGATTACTAGCTCCTGCTAATGTACGTCGCATAGCTCCTGGCTCAACACAGATAGCTGGAGTACGTGGAACGTTTACTTGATCACCATAATAAACATCGTATACACCATTATTGCTCGCGATACCCAATGCAGGCGCAGCCGCTACTAAAGTATCAAATACGGCTTGCGTAATATCATGTGCATGATAAGTAGGAATAGAAATAGCCAGGCTCCATTCTAAATCCTGATCGAAGAGTCATTTCTTCAAGCCATTCAGTAAAGATAAATTCAATTTCATACTTATCCCAATCCTGAATAACTAAGAAAGGACGTGCAGGAATCCAACCGCTAGTACCTGAAGGTCCGCCTTCTTGATGTACATCACCGTATGCAGCCTTACCTCCGAAAACTGTAGCAAGAGGTTTAGCAGTAGCAGAATCTCTATCTATAGTCCAGATATTTAACTGACTAGCTACTTTCTCAAGAAGACCTGTACGCTTTAGAATAGGACCAGCTTCTCCGTAACCTTTAGCTTTACGCTTCTTTTGTGTAAATTCGTTTAGAGGGGCCCAGCTGTCTGGACGTCCACCAGAAGCAAAGTTTTCCTTAATAGAAGGTATAAGTACTCGTCGCACAGCACGGTCTAATGGCTCTCTAAACGATCTAACTACAATACCTAGGTTATCATAGTATGTAGCGACAATCTCAGGTTGAGGAAACCAGTTCTCTGATATAACAAGAGTAGAAGCAGTAGATGCTTTGGCCATTAAAATCTAGTTCCCATGCGAAACTTAATATCTTCGTCCCCGCTAAAACCTATAACACTACCCTTAGCGTCATAGACTTGAGATCCATTAAATGAATCTGATGGCAGAAAGTTAGGGTTATTAGCGGGTACGAAGGTACTAGGGTCTGCATCTAATAGATCGACCATACCTGCTTCAATAGCTGAAAGTAGATCTTCGGCCATTTGCTCGAGGCGCATAGCATACTTGTTTTCAGTATCAGCAGTTACTTCTGAATAAGCTTTGGCATAATACCAAGAAGCTAAAATCATCGATTGAACTTTTTGAATCAATGAAGGTGTATTAGCCTGCGTTGTCCATCCAGTTGTAGGATAGCTAGCAGATACTCGCGCATAGATAATATCGCGAGAGGTTTCGACCATTGCAGGGTCGAGAGTGGTAATGGTGAGTTTATTGGGATCAAGCCATGGCTGTGTCTGTTGCAACAGTGTGTAACTTGATCCCATAAACTCTACTTAACTTCTTCTGTGACTTCGGTAGTAACGACTTCTGCCTTAGGGGTAGGCTCAGCCTTTGCTACTTCTTCTTCCACAGTAATGGCTCCGATAGCCAAAAGTGATTCGATGTCTCGATCGAGCAAGAGTCCCGTAGGGATTTCATCGCCTTCCTGAAACAAAGTGTAAGAGTCATCGACTCCGTGTTGAATTTGCGTAGTTGCCTTAATCATCACTTTCCTATCGTAGTGCTAGTGAACGAGAAAATTCGTTCCAGTTAGTACCATCGTAAACGAAGTGTACACAGTCGTTGTACGTAGCGGCAGTACTAAGAGTAGGCGCAGCAGCTCCTGCAAATTTGCAGTTAGTAGGCCACGTAAAAGTCTTAGAACCACCCGTACCTTGGATCAAGCAGACAAGCAAACGCTGTCCGAGAGTTCCGTTAGTAATAGTGCTCGAAGTAGCCGAGGCGTTCAAAGTAACCTTAACAGTATCGCAAGTCGAGGCGTCAATAGCCACAGCTCCAGACGACGCCAAGGTTTGAGTAACGAGCGTCCGAAGAGGCCCGTTACCCACCTTGAGTCCACCTTTAGCGAAAACGAACTTACCCGTTTGCTTAATGATGGCCATCGATTACTCCTACGCTACGGCGTTCTGGAGCAGGTAACCAGCGATTGAAGCGCCGGCCGAGTCCTGAGCCACGATCTTAAGAGCGTAACGACGTGACACACGAATAATGTCAGCCTTACGCTGCTGCTCACGCCAACGCTCAACAACCTGTGGCATACCGCCACCGTAACCCCAAGTGAACTCGTAACCAAAGGCTGGAGTCTTGAGACCGGCCGAAGCAGGTACGTAAGCGAAGATAACGTTCTTGCCCCAGAGGTACGAGAGACTCGCAGCCTGACCTGGGTTAGCAGTAGCGTTGTAACCAACACCAGGAACAATAACGCGCTCAATACCAACGATCGAAGCAATGATCTCAGGAGTGACAATGCCACGCTCAGAGTACTTGATTCGCTCGATAAAGTCAGGGTGATCCTCAAGGATCGTCATGACCTGGTAAGGAATAATAGCTACGTTAGGCTCGAGGAAGATCTGAGCGTGGACGGCCTTAATAGCAGTACGCATGTCAGAGATCGGATTCGAGTTAACATAGTCGCTCCACTGAGAAGTACCCGAAAGAGTAGTCGTCAGCGCGGAGTTATAGGTTCCAGAAGTTGAAACGAGATTGTAGATAGCGAGTTCGCGCTGCAAGTTAATCTTAGAAGTAACAAGCTCGGCACCATCGGTGTCGGGACGAAGTGGACTATCAGCATTCTCACGCTCTTCGTCGGTAACCGGAATCTGCAGCGAGTGCTCGTTGCAGAAGTAGGTGTCCGTCGAAACGTTCATACCTGGAATTTCGTTAGCTACTGAACCAGGAGCACGAACGTCACCGAACGGCTCTGGTTGCCAAGCTTCACGACCAAAGATGTAATACTTGTTAGCTTGCTTAGCAACAGGCACTGTAGGGAACAGAACAGGTCCCACAAAGCCGTTATTAGGCCAAGCTACGCTAATGTTGGTGAGAACAACGTCAATATGTACGTTGTCAGCACCAGCGGGGTTATAAACAGCCATTGCTTACTCCTTAAGGGTTGTTAGACTGCATACCAGGGGTAAGCAGAAGGTCGATTTGATCATTAGTAGCCGCAGAAGCGCTAAGAGCGACTCCGACGATTTCCTGGTTAGCAGTAGTAGCGGCTGCAATCACAACAGTACCATCACCGTTGGACTTAACTCGGCTACCTACAGCGATAACACCAGTAGCAATGACTCGCGAGATACCCATAATTCGTACGTTAACCGTACGACCAAGAGCTGCGTAATCCTTACCACCAGCAAGAGCGTCCGTAGGAGGTGGAGTATCTTCCTGGACAATGCCCAGAACCTTTTCACCTGAGGAGGACGATACGGTGCACTTAGCGTTAGTACCAGCTGCGCCCGTACCACTCAACTTCACAACTTGGAAGATTCGTGGGTATGAGCTAGCAGCGAGAACGTAACCCTTGTCGAGAATCGTATTTGGACCTGACATATTACTTCCTTTACTAGTTAGTGGAAGCGCTACGGTAAGCAGCGAATCCAGAGGGGTCGGTTGCAGCTACTGCCAAAGCAGCTTCTGCAAATGAAACACTCTTCTCTTCTGAGAACTTAACCACTTCAGCGGCAAAGTTTTCAGCGGAAGAAAGACTGTCTTCGAGAGGATTACGCTTACCGCGCTCACCCAACTCTACAAGACCTACTTGAGCGAAGTCGCCAATAAGACCAAGAACCGCATCGCCCTGCTTAGCTGGCAACGAGACAATAATGTCACGAGCCTTCTCAGACAAGGAATGAGGAATGGCGTACTTACCGGTTTCACCCAAAGCGTTAAGCTTTACAGTAGTTTCGCTAAGACGGTTAGCCATTTCGAGGGCAGCCATACGAGTACGGTTTTCCTCACGCTCTGCAAGCAGAATCTTAATAGCGGGGTTGGTCTTAGCCATTTCAGACAATTCGACAGTGACGGTGTCAACGGTCTCTTCGACCATCTCTTCCTCAACTACCTCTTCAGTCTCTGGGGAAGTCTCTTGCACTGCCTGAGCAGCCGCAACGACTTCTTCGTCGGTGGCGTCTTCGTTAAGCTTATAGATCTTAACGAGAGAAGCCTTCAACTTAGCATCCATGCTTTCTACACTTTCTTTTGTAGTCTCTCGGATAAATTCCGAAAGGTTGATTGGCAAAATGTCCTTGATGAAAGGACGGTTTGTGATCGCACCACCGAACATAACGTCTTCAAAAGTCGTTCCGTTCTTGGGATGCGTCCACTCATCAGCGAATTCTGCACTGAAGTATCGGTATTCCTTCTTCTTCAATGCATCGTAAGCCGAATCGGTGAAGTCTACCTGTACCCACAGGCCTTCTTCGCCTCGATCCTCAGCAGCCTTAATCCATCCAGCCGCTTTAGTATCGAGTAGTTTGTGATCATAGTCAATATCAAGATCTTGTTCACGAACCTTTTCGTCAAAGTTCGAGACAAACTTCTTAACTCGATCATGAGTAATCTCAATCGTACCATGCGTAGGATGTTCATAAGTGCCTAGAGGTAAATACTGTAGCCACACCGAACGGTCTTCGCCGTTATCAAAAAATTGAAGACCAGTAATATCAGTAAGATGCGAAAGACGAATAGGCTCGACGATCGTACTTAATTGAATAGTATTATATTCCTGAATCACCATGGCTCCTAATATAAAGTATTACGAACGGAATTCCTAGAGGGCAATTTAGATTATTTATTTTCCGCTCCTATCAGTACCACCATTAGCTTTTGGAGCTGGATTAGTCTTAGTTGCAGGTACCTGTCGAGGCATGTCTGCCTTAGGAGCTGTAGGAGGCTTTACGCCACTGGCCTGAGGGGTTTCTTGAACTCTAACGGTACTAGGATCAGCTTGAGGAAGATCCATTTCGTCGCGAACATACTTCTCAAGATCTGCATCAACTGTAAGAACACCTGCACCAATAAAGTTACGCATAGCGAAGCTAAGAGCACGCCAGTCTGTGGAATCACCAATACGACGAACCTTAAGTTCAGGATACTCCGTAACATTAGCCCAATTGTAGTTAACGAGTTCTGGAATAGCATGCTTATTAAAGATGTCTCTAATATTTTCTGCTACGAAGCGAGTAGCCTTATAGAACATCTCTTGTGTATGTTCGCTAGAACTACCACTAATGTTATTTACGAACGAAGCAAGAACATTAATAGAGATCTGCTCATTGTGGTGTCGAATAGACTCGATAGCGCTTGTAGGTTGACCGCGAAGTTCTGCGAATTCTATCTCCCACATCGGGGGTAGCACTACATGAGCTCGTTCGTTAGTACGAAGATTGGAGCCTAAATCATTAGCAATTGTCTTATCGAGAGACGAGAAGCCTGGAGGAAGCTTAATAATTGGGATACCGATACCGTGACGCTCTTTTTGAATAGCATCGATCTTATATAAGTTTTCTTTGAAGTACCAGTGCTTATAGGCAGAACGTAAAACACTAATACCTTCGACATTACCAGCTTCACGATCAAAAGTAAATACGAGAAGCTTACTAATTGGAATACGAATACCTTCTGCATTACCTGCATCGTAGAACCAAGCTGCGGCTGGACCACCGTGAGAATCGTATTCCCACTTTAGTACATCGATAGGATGTCTAGGAGCTAATTTCTTCCAGATGATCTTACCTGAACCATCTGGATGATAATCGAAAACCTTCTCAAACATATAGTAACCGAAGTCAAGACAAAGAAGAGCTTCAATAAGAACCTGTGTAAAGGAAATAGACATCCATTCCATTAGATTCTTATTTATATATTCTGCAATCTTCTTATCTCGCTTAGAAGTAGAAGCAGGTTCTACAAACCAACGAGCAGCCAGCACAGGAGTCTTAGCAATACGTAGAGAAGCACGTACCATAGCATCGCTTCGACGCATTTCATCATACTTCTTAAGACCTTGCCAGCCTCGTAGCTCAGGATTATACTCCTCTCGCATGATGTTATACCAGATAGAACTACCTGTTGAGCCTAACTCTCCAAGAGGTGCTTGAGAAGAGTTCATACTCGAAGTTAGACCAGCAAGTTGCTTAACAGCTGTGGAACGAGCTTCTGTAAGAGATACAGGATTTGAGGGATTACGATCTTCTACGAAGATAGCAGGACCTGCGGCTGTCTGTGGTGCGATCTCTACCACACGATAATTACCAGCAGTAATAATGTCTTCAACAAAAATATTACTTTCTGAAGCCACTTTCTTGCCTCGTGTAAGTTCAAAATTACCTAACTTCATTAAAACCTCGAATTCGTTGTAAAGTAACCACGTTCTCCCGTAAGACTCGTAGCCAAATCTGAACGTGAATACAGTTCGACTAGATGGTGATTCACACCAAGTTCAAATACATGCATAAGACCGTAACGTAATGCATCGAGCGCGTGATCATCTTGTCGCTGAGCAGCTCCTCGAGCTCCAGCTTCATTGGGCTTCTGACCTCTATCAGTAGGTACAGCCTTATAATTACTAAATTCTCTAATAAGATTACGACAACTAGGATCAATAAAGAGCATAGGTGCTTGTAAAGGCGTACCATGCTCATCAGCATCTCCTACATATCGAAGCTTTAGAAAGCGCTTGACTGTATCAATACCTTCACGCCAATTAGATTTAGCCTCAGGCATAGCATAACAAGCTACAAGCTTATTAGTTACGGTTGCTGCCGCCTCAGGATCAGCAGCGTCACCAAAAGCGAGATCAAGATGATAACCTTCAGGCTGCTCTCTGTTACGAAGTATGTCACAATGCTCCTCTACTCGAGTATAAGATTGATAATGTTCACGCCACACATAAACATTATCCATAGGATCGACTTGGAATTCGATAGCTGCTAAAGGAGCTACAAAGCCCCAGTCGAATGCAATGTAGTTTTTCCAAGCAGGATTAAACTTATGTTGACGCACATGCTGCTGATCGTCAAACTCTCCATAGATCTTACCCACAAAGGATCCAAACTCAGCACCAATCTCTTGCATAAACCATTCAGCAGATTGTTCTGTTTCAATAGACATAATTTCTGGATCATTACGACCTCCAGGAAATACCGCTGTATTCTCCCATGAAGGAAAGCGCCATGATTCCCATTCGGCTAGATTAGGATCTTGTCCTAATTGCCAAATATTATAGAGCCAGTTATAACCTTCGGGCGTAGTAGGAAACGTAGCTGTTCCTCTTTTGTCCGTTAGCGAAGGTCGTAGATAACGCTCCCAAGTTTCTTTCTTATGCTTCGCAGCTTCAGAAAGAATAATGTGGTCGAGCGATTCACCTACAAGATTTTCGGGATACTCAGCAGAGCGCACCTCAATACGTGTCTGCCAAGGAAACTCGATATACATATCGCCAGAACGCTTATTGTAAGCTTTCTTAATGCGCTTATCTTTACCGAGACCTCGACTTACAATTAAGTCATCCCAGATAACACGAAATTCTTTTTCACCTAGATCGTAAGTAGGACCTACAATCCAAGTACGCCGACCAGGGAGAAAGAGACGAGGCTCCTCATCCCTGGCCGCCATAGTAGACTTGCCATATCGTCGTCCGCAACAAGGAACTTTGAATCGAGCAGTAGAATCGTGATAGCGGAGTTGTCCGCCATGAGGCACGTATCCTATTGCTTCGAAAAAAGAGTTGCGATCGATCGACAAGTTACTCACCGAATGAAATTCCCATAATGCTATACTTAACGTTAGCCAGGTCAGAAATCAAAGATACCGTAATACCCTTAATTCCGTTCTTGAAATTCACTTCGATGTATTCACCGTCCCAGCCCGCAAGCGCTAGCGTATTGTCGCCATCAACTGTGGGAGCAGTTGGCGTAGTTGTGCCCTGCGCTATCGTGAAGTTAATACGATGAACATCTCGGCTGAGGATACGATACTTACCGTATTGCCCAGTGATAGTAACAGTATCCACAGTATTTATGGTAAGAGTACCATGATACGCCTGTGTCTTAGATACTGTGGCCATTAACAGGCAGCTCCACGGCCAGGACCAGCAGCCTTACTCTTTGACTTCGCGCCAGCAACAGCAGACGCACTAGCGCGTGCCTTACCCTTAACGACAGTAACCTTACCCTTAGGGCTTACAGCCTTACGTGATGCAGATGCCATTTTCTTTCCTACTTTCTTTGCACTATTAGTGCCTAGTTTATTTTTAGCCGAAGCGTTAGCCAGCTCGGTAGCGATACCGTAAGTCATTACTTCTTTTTAGCCATTGCCTTCATAAGTTGAGGTGGCATCTTCGATGCACCCTTCTTAGCTGCTACTGCTTTCTTTGCGGGCATGGCCTTCTTAGCCACAGCCTTATTCATTTTAGCCATAT
>Ga0114962_10002870_pt1 | contig 14157 bp, 15 predicted proteins | sample C_130820_MF_Meta_FD_87017 | JGI IMG/M metagenome (GOLD analysis project Ga0114962, IMG submission 87017) | Freshwater microbial communities from Lake Croche, Canada to study carbon cycling - C_130820_MF_MetaG | ecosystem: Environmental > Aquatic > Freshwater > Lake | place: Lake Croche, Canada... | reverse complement strand
ATCCATGTCAAATTTTAAGTCGGTTATATAGACTGCCATTGCAGGTACACTGGCCATGCTATTTTCGCTGGTTCTAAGCATATGGCTGGCTTGGCGGCTAGCATCACCATAAAATACAGGAACAGTCTGTAGCGCACGGTGGTTGGTGGGTGAGTCAATGGTACGGAACGCAACTTGAAAGTTGCTCATGATACGGATAAACTGTAGCAAGAAGCGGCGTATTTGATTGTCGTAGAAAAATTGAACGGCCATTTAATTGTCTGCCTTAGGATTAAGAACTCTGCTGAGGCTAACACGTTCGTCAACAAGTTGCCCATCTGCATTGGTAAAGGTATGTTTGTTATTAACAAACCCACTGAGTTGAGTGTGGTTAGTGGTTGCACCTGGAGTTAAACTGCTTCGGACATCATCTTCAATTTTGACCCAGCGTCTTCCATCGTAACGGAATAGCCTATTAGGAACATAGTCTAGTCTAAGGAAAAAGTCTCCGGCCTTGGCACCAGCTGGATATGAAATGCCCATGTTTACTTTTAATCCATTTGGTGCAGTACCATCACCGGATAGGTATCCCTTCTTTTTATAAGTAGGGGATGGTGTACTGCTATCAACAAATACCGATGCATTGCCATTGGTACCAATGGTGTATGTGGTGCTCAGTGTTTCTGCAACACCAACACTGACCGGGTCGCTCAATAACAGTTCGTGACTATTGATAATATTGGTAATGGTGATATTGTCTGCCGCAGAAATGTTTGGACTGGTGATATTGGCACCTACTATGGCCATGAATGTATTGGCCACAAAAACACTTCTTGTGTTGGCTCCACTTTGTATGGTAACAAAGTGTGCGGTATATGTACCATCAACATTAAGGTTACCAGTTATTGTGATTGGCGAAGGATTGGCAATATTAGCATTTGCGAGAGTACCATGCGGACTATATGCCGGAACATAGAATATATCTGTGTTGTACCCACTCTTGGGTAGTTCAATTTCGGCTTCTGCAATAACATCTTCGTTGATAGTCAGATACTTGCTATAGGTGCTGGTTACTCCGCCTACGTTTGCGACTGCGGCATTTGCTTCAAATGGATCAGTGGATGCCGCGATGTTATTAAGTATGTCTTTGTATTCTTGACTATCAACCAATGGTTGTAACTTTACTCGCCACAGGTGTGGCCACCAGGTTGCTGAGAATCCTTCTGCCGCAAAAGCAACATCAGTGATAACATAAAATTTTCTAATAGCAAAAGGAATGCTTTGATCGAGATTATAAAAATCTCGCATGTGCATGAACTCAAGCACATCACCCGCAATTGGTTTACGCCCCAACAGCTCAACAGCATCATTCAAGTGGAAAGTCATGAAAGTGGTGCCAGCCGCTAGGAAAATACCAAACGCACTTAGATCAAAATCTTGGTCTTGCTTTTGGTAGATACCACGTAGGCTGTAAACATCTGGGTCGTACTTACGATCACGATTTTCAATAAACAGCACATCCTGCAGGGTTGTAGGACTAGTAGGAGTGGGATTATTGCCCTGGTCAGGGCCGAGGTATTTGTGTAATAGGACACCAGTTCCGCCAATGGTGAACATTTCACTGATGCGGCGATCAATAAACTTGTAGTCGTTTGTTTTATTTTCACGCCATAGGCTTAAACGTGGCATTTTTGGATCCTTATTCGTATATTTAGCGCGATTGACAGCTAGTCCAAAAGGTGCTATACTGACCTCATGCGTGTAAAAACAAGTCTTGATTGGGATACTGTAAACGTGCCATTGCTAGCACAAATGCATTCAGCACCGCAGGCCGCCCGGAAAGATCTGGCTCGTTTTTTAGCAACGGTTACGGGGCTTGTACAAGAACTGGGCCGAGAAGAAGTTGAAATGCGCCGTTGTAAAAGAACAACAAGTATACGCCAGCAAGAATTATTGTTGCAAATAGACGACGCCATAACTACATTTGAACAGTATCTGATGTGGGCCCATTTGAGCTATGCTTGACACCCGGACCCGTTTCGTTTATAATTAATTTTTAAAGCAAAAACAGGAGCAGGAATGGCTACAGCAACCAAAGCAAAACCAGCAACCAAAAAAGCCAACACTGGCAAAACAGTTGCGGGTGTTAAGATTGCTAAGAAAAAAGTTTCTGTGCGTAGAGCACACCTGGCAGATGAAAAGTACACAGGCGGTGAGCCCCAGTGGGACACCGAGCGAGCACTGGCAATGAGTGATGCAGATTTTGATCACAACCTGCGCCGTAGTTTCTATTACTATAACTATCACTTCACAGTTAAAGATCTCAAGCCAGACTTCATCAAGTGGTTGCAAGAACAAAAACATTTTACAGTTAGCAAAACTGATCTCAGCAAGGTTATCAAGAGCCGTTGGGTTCCTATCACTGCCTGTAGCATCATTGCCGCACATGGTCGAGGCATGCCGCTCAAGCCTCGTGCGCTACAGTATCTCGAAACAGCGGTGCGTGATGTGTGCGAAAAGTACATAGAAGACGATAGCGATGCTGTACCCGAAACCAAGACAGCGACCATAGCAGTCAAGGTCCCTACCATCCAAGATCGACTCAACGAAAAGACCAGCGAGATACTGGGCGAGTTAGACGGACACTACGATGATGTATGCCTGGGCAAAACAGATTTCAAACACTATGATTTCTTGGTAGCCAACAATGTGGTACAAAGCCAGCTGGGCAAGTACGAAGACCGCTTCCTGCCAATCAAGGCTGAACTTGAAGAAGCCAAACTTGGCAAGGACGAACAGCTGAAAGAAGGCTACAGCCACTACAAGGCCGCAGACTTTAAACGTATCATTGCCTGGATCGACCAGTTGCTACAAGCCGTGGATCAATATCGGGACGTGAAAAAAGCAACCAAGAAGGCTCGTGTAAAACGTGCGCCAAGCAAGGAAAAATTGGTAGCAAAACTCAAGTATGCCAAAGAAGAAAAGACACTAAAACTGGTAAGTGTCAACCCAGTTGATATCATAGGATCACAGGAACTTTGGGTGTACAACATCAAGACTCGCAAACTAGGACGCTATGTTGCGGCATCATATCAGGCCCTGGCTCTCAAAGGAACTACGCTGATCAACTTTGACGAAACCAAGAGCATAGCCAAGACCCTGCGCAAGCCCGAAGTACAGGTGCCCGAGTTCATGAAGAGCACCAAGGTACAGTTGCGCAAGCACCTGGATACTATCAAGGCCACAGAAACGCTACTCACAGGGCGTATCAACGAAGATACGGTGCTGTTAAAGGTAGCATAATGCAGGTCAATTGGATCCTTGCTTGCATAAATACTTGCAACAAGGATCCAATTAATGGCTACACTAGATACAAACCTATCAGGAACACATACTGGCTCAATGGTAACAGGAAGCCTAGGAGCACCTGGCCAAATTGCCTACGATGAAACAGGCTACCCTAGCACAGCAAAAAAACGCAAAGATATTGAAGATTACGTAAGATTGCGTCTTGGTGACGGACTAGTTGATGTCGAACTAGATCCTATACATTATAAAGTGGCCATTGATCGTGCCCTTGGCCGCTATCGCCAACGTGCCCAGCATGCAGAAGAAGAGAGCTTTGCTTTCTTGGATCTACTTCCTGAAACCCAAGAGTACATACTTCCACAAGAGATCATGACTGTACGTGCTATATACCGCCGCGGAATTGGTAGCGTCACAGGCACAACAGCAAGTCAATTTGAGCCATTTGCATCAGGTTACTTGAACACATACATGCTGGTAGCAGGCCGTGTTGGTGGTCTTACCAATTACGAACTGTTCACACAGTATCAGAAACTGGCCATGAACATGTTTGGTGGATTCATGAACTTTACATGGAACCCAGTTACTAAAAAGCTCACACTGGTTCGTAAGATTCCCAACAGTGGATTCACATATCTGCGCATGAGCAGTTTGAGTGCAAGTGATATCACTCCAGGATCTACCATCACCATCACCATGGATAACCCATGGGGCCCTCCGGCCTATAACGGTATTGTGGTAGGTGCTCAGGTTGTTATTATCAACTGTACAGTAACAGGTTATAACAACAGCTATACAGTAACCAGCGTCAGTGAAGACATGAGGACACTGACAGTAACGGCATTAACAGAACTTGGTGCAACCACAGTAACAGGCTCACAGTTGCATCAGAGCAATATCTATAGTCCAACACCAAACGATGTAGCAGAAACTGTGCTGATACAGATCTACAATACCAAACCAGACAGTATGTTGTTCAATGATATTCGTGTTTATACCTGGATACAAGATTATGCTCTAGCAGTATGTAAAGACATGCTGGGCCAGGCACGTAGTAAATTTGCGCAGATAGCAGGACCACAAGGTGGAAGTAGTCTGAATGGTGCCGATCTTAAACAAGAAGCCAAGGCAGAAATGGATGCCCTAGAAGAAGAACTCAAGCGTTACTTTGATGGTAGCCAACCATTAACCTGGATTATGGGATAAGTACAACATGAAAATTATTGAAGTTATTAGTGAAGCAGGAAAACTACCCAAGAGTCATATCAGTGCAACTCCTGGCATGAAAAAGCATCCTGGATTGGACAACAGCAGTCCTTACGCACCCTGGAGATTTGCCAGTATGTTTGTGCCTAGTTCTCCTGACTTTGATCATGAGCCACATAAATTAGGCCCTAGCGGACAAGCACTGGTAACAGCGGCCTACAGCAAAGGTGACCATGAGATCATTGCCGCGGCAGAAAAAAGATTTGGAACCAAGAGTGTTAGCATGACTCCAGCTGGATCTAGCGAACAGGGCGATACCAATAAAACAAGCCCAACAGCAAAACGTAAAAAGAACAAATACGGTGTCTAAATAATTGACATTGTGTAATAATCGTGTAAAAATAGCTCCTATACATTAGGGGCTTTTTTATGATCATTGGCATTTGCGGGTTAATTGGTAGCGGCAAAGATACAGCCGCAGACTATCTTGTGGGGTTTCATGGATTCAGACGAGACAGCTTTGCTGGCACACTAAAGGATGCTGTGAGTGCAGTATTTGGATGGGACCGAGAGTTGATAGAAGGCCGTACTCCAGAAGCACGAGCCTGGCGTGAACAGGTAGACACCTGGTGGGCAGAGCGTTTAAGTATGCCGCATCTGACACCGCGTTGGATTTTACAGTATTGGGGTACCGAAGTCTGCAGAGAGCACTTTCATGATGATATCTGGATCGCGGCTCTACAGGCTAGACTAGCAAGACGCAGTGACCATACAGTTATTAGTGATGTGCGTTTTCCTAATGAAATCAAAGCAATCAAAGAACAAGGTGGCCGTATTGTGTGGATCCAGCGCGGGGTAATTCCTCACTGGTATGACATTGCTTGCAAGGCCAACAAAGGTGATACCAAAGCACAGCAGTGGTTAACTGATAACGCTATCCATGCAAGCGAAACATCCTGGGCAGGTGCAGACTTTGATTCGGTCATCAACAACAATGGTCGTATTGATGAACTGTACAACGAGCTTAAAAGTCTGGTACAACCTCAGCCGGTTTCCATGGCAAGCGTTTCTTCCTTAACACCTGTTGACAGTTTAAGCATACTGTCTTGAGATTATTGTTATCGGTATTTCTAAGATCCCCATTGATGTGAAATACCAGTAGTTGACTATCTGGAACCGGAGCATCAAACCCGCAAACTTCACATGCGGGTTTCTTACGATATCCCCTACGATACCATGCCGGCGGAGTTGGTTTTATCTTTTTACCTAGACGGCTACAGGTATCGCAGGTCTTGCGATAGTATGCTTTACCGTTCTTATAGCAATTAACAGCTACTAACCGGTTAGCATTACAGGTAGTACAAATAGGTCTCATACTGTTATTTATTCATTGACCTTAAATTAAGGGCATCGTAAACGCCCATTTTTGCCATTTCCCGATAAATATCTTTAACAAATAACACTTTGTTAAAAAAATTGTTAAAGGAAAAATAACATGGCAAGCCTAGTATCCCCAGGTCTGAGTATTACAGTAACAGACGAAACACAATATGTATCAACCGGTTTAGGAACCGTACCTCTAGTCTTTGTAGCAACAGCACAAGACAAAACTGGTCCATCCGGCTCAGCCGCGACTGGTACATCAAAAGCCAAGGCCGGAGCACTCCAGGCATTTGGTAGCCAACGTGATCTAATCACTGCGTTTGGATATCCAACGTTCCAGCAAGATGCGGGCGGTGGTCCAGTTAACGGCGGTGAACTAAACGAGTACGGACTACAAGCCGCGTACAGCGCACTTGGTCTTGGAAGTAATATTTATATTGTTCGTGCAGATGTTGACCTGAACGAACTAGTCGCCACAGCAGTACGCCCAGTTGGTGCAGTGGACAATGGCACAGAATGGTTAGACCTATCAAGCAGTAGCTTTGGTATTTTTGTATGGAATGCATCCACACAAACATATTCAGCACAAACTCCATTGATCATCACCAGTACAAGCCAGTGTTCAGCACCAGGCGGCGGTACTCCAGTATACACTCCATTGAGCTCAGTTGGAACAATTGGTCAGTATGCAGTTGTTGTTGCTGATGCTAACAACCCTGTGTTTTACAAAACACCAGAGAATGTTTGGGTTCCGATCGGAACAACCGGTTACCAACAAGTATGGCCAACTGTACAATCATCACTGGTATATGCTGGAACACCAGTTCCGGTGGGCACAACAGTCACTATTAATGCAACCACAGTTACTATCACTGGCGCAGGGGCAAACGCAACACTAAACGAAGTTGTTACCAGCATCAACAGTGCATTTGGTGCTAACTTTGGTGACGGTATCCAAGCTGGCACAGATTCAACCGGCACACGCCTGGTTATCTATGCAGATAGCACATCAATGAGTGATGGTACACACGTTGATGGCGAAATTAATATCACTACCAGCGCAGGTGCAACATCACTTGGTTTAACTGGCGGATCTTATTATGCTCCGTTGATTAGCTTTGGTACATACACACAAGTTCCAACATTTGCAACAAGTGATTCTACACCAGCACCAACAGGTAGCTTGTGGATTAAAACAACTGCAACCGGTGGCGGCGCAAAATGGGCAGTAAACAAATACAACAGTACCACTGGTACGTTTGTAGCTCAGTCAGCACCAATTTACCAAGGCCGTGCCGCGGCACTATATGGTATTGATTACTACAACGGTGGTACAGGTATCACAGTTGGTTCGGTTTTTGTTGACTATTCATCAATCGCAAATTACCCTGGTACATTTAAAATCTGGAATCGCTACAAGAGCGGTATGACCCAGATCACTGGTGCGGCACTTGCAAGTGCAACGCCATTCACAATTGGTGACACATTCACACTAGCAGTAACACAGCCTGGTACAGCAACAATTACAGCGTACCCACTGACTATTGCTTCTACCACAGCAAGTGGATTTGTAACATTGATCCTAGGCGCAAACATTCAAAATGTTTCTGCAAGCATTTCCACTTCAGGCGCTATTGTGCTACAGCATGCCGCAGGCGGCGACTTGTACCTGGTTAACACCAGTACCGGTGGAAACAACCCAATCCTTAATGCTGGTTTCTCTAGCAGTTCTTCAGGAATCTTGATTGAACTAGATACAGTAACAGCATACACAACAACCGGAACTCCAGTTAGTTTAACTGGCACACTGGTTGCAGGTAACTGGGCACCATTGAGCTACACATACAGCGCAACACAACCATATGTTGCACCTGCTAACGGAACACACTGGTATTATTCCGATGTTATCGAAGCTGACATCATGATTTGTACTGGTAGCGGATGGCAAGGGTACGGCACAGTCACAGCTGATGCTCGTGGCTACAACCTAACACAAACAGATCCAAATGGACCAATCTTCACAGCAGATGTTGCACCTGAACTACAAACTACTGGTAGTGCAGTTGTAGCTGGCGACTTGTGGGTTGATACAGGTGATCTAGAAAACTATCCAAAGATTTATCGCTACAACGGCACCACATGGGTATCGATCAACAACACAGACCAAGTTACACAGAACGGCATCGTGTTTGCTGATGCACGTTGGGATGCAAGTCTTGACACTTATGGCAACAGCGTTGGTGGTATCATTGATCCAGTGGCTGGTTCTATTCCAGTTATCAGCACAATGAAAACAAGTAACTATGTTGACCTAGATGCTCCTGCATACCAATTATACCCACGTGGTACTTTGCTATGGAACACTCGTCGTAACGGCTTTAACGTTAAGCAATACGTAGGTAACGCTTTCACAACCACAGCATATCCAAATGCCGCAACTACCGGAACACACCAGACTGGTACTATTCCGACCTATAGCGGAACATGGCAAACTGTTAGCGGTGAGAATGATGATGGTACACCAGCAATGGGCCACTATGCTCAACGTGCAATGGTTATCAAAGGCATACGCTCAGCGATTGACAGTAGCACACAGATTCGCGAAGATCAGTATTCATTCCAATTGATTGCGGCACCTGGCTATCCAGAAGCTGTTGCAAACATGACAGCATTGAACAATGATCGTGTTAACACAGCGTTCATTGTTGGTGACACACCGTTTGATTTGAAGCCAAATACAATTGATATCACTGATTGGAGCAACAATGTTTCAACAACAGCAGATATCTACACAGCTCTGTACTACCCATCAGGTCAATCAAATGACTTGCTAGGCAACACAGTTATTGTTCCGCCAAGCCACATGGCATTGCGCACATTTATCCACAGTGATAACTTGAGCTATCCATGGTTTGCACCAGCCGGCGCACGTCGTGGTTTAGTTGACAATGCAACAGCAGTTGGTTATGTTGATTATACAACAGGTTTGTTTAACAAGATTGGTGTATCACATAGCCTGCGTGACACATTGTACACACTGCGTATCAACCCAATTACAGTACAACCTAACCTAGGTTTAGTTGTATGGGGTCAGAAGACACGTAGCCCAGTTGCACAAAGTACTGACCGTGTTAACGTAAGTCGTTTGGTAAACTATATCCGTACTGTGCTGTCAACAGTTGGTAACGGATTCATGTTCGAACCAAATGATACAATTACTCGTGCTCAGATCAAGAATGTAATCGAAGGCGTGTTTAACGACCTAGTTGCTAAACGCGGTATCTATGACTACTCTGTGGTTTGCGATGATACTAATAACACTCCTGATCGTATTTCACGTAACGAGTTGTATGTGGATGTAGCGATTGCTCCAGTAAGAGCAGTTGAATTTATCTACATTCCAATTCGTTTGGTTAACCCAGGTCAGACTTAATAGTAGCGGATAATGGAGAGCAGGTGCTCTCCATTATACAAACAAAATATGGTAAATAACTATAACAAGGATTAGGAGAATACAATGTCCACAGCATCATTATCAAGATTTACAGTTCCAGTTGCAGGCGCAAACGATGCAAGCGCCGGCGCACAGGGCCTGTTGATGCCAAAGTTAGCCTGGCGATTCCGTGTAACCTTTATTGGTCTCGGAGTTAGTCAGCCAACAACAGAAATGACCAAGCAAGTTATGGACATTACTCGTCCAACAGTTCAGTTTGGTGATATCGTAGTTGATGTCTATAACAGCAAGATTAAATTGCTAGGCAAACCAGAATGGCAAGATGTTACAGTTAACCTGCGTGATGACGCAACAGGTGCCTGTAGCAAACTTATCGGCGAACAACTACAGAAACAATTTGACTTTGCAGAGCAATCATCTGCTAGTTCAGGTATTGATTATAAATTTGTTACACAAATTGAAATGCTTGACGGCGGCAATGGTAACAATGCAGTTAATGTTCTTGAAACATGGCAAATGTATGGTTGCTACTTGTCACAAGTCAACTATGGTGAAGTTAATTATGCAAGTGGTACAGAGATTGTTAAGATTGCTCTTACAATCAAGTACGACAATGCAGAACAAGTTCCTGAAGCAAGCACTGGTGTTGGTATTTCAGTAGCAAGTCAGGTACTACGTGGTACTGTATTGACCACTGGTTAAGCCCAGACAGTACAGACGACAACCTCAAAGCCCGGATTTATTCCGGGTTTTTTTATGACTAAATATTATATATTGAGGACCTCTTGACAAATGAGTATTAACGCCCTATTACAGCCAATACAAGCCGGCGACAACATGCATGATTACAAACATGCGGCCGCGGTGTTTGTGCCAAATGCTTTTGCATTGCATCCTCATTTTGCTTTTAGCTTTTGGATTCGGTTTACTATGAATCCGGCATACACAATGTTGCAGAGTGGAAATCAACGTATCATTGGAGCACTGGCAAAATCAGCAAACTTGCCCAAGTTCCAGGTTGATACAAAAACACTGAACGCATATAACAGACCAAATCTAGTTCATACTAAAATCAAATATGAACCAGTGACAATCAAGTTCCACGATGATGGAGAAAATATCATTAGAAAATTGTGGTACGATTATTATAGTTTTTATTTCCGTGACGGAGATTATGAATCCACAATATACAATGCTCCTCACAAGTATCAAGAACGTTTAACTGACCAATGGGGATACACATTAAGACAAGGTGCTTTGGGCTCTCAGACTTTGTATAACTCTAACACACAATTGATACAGAACGTTGAGATTTTTAGTTTTCATAAAAAGAAATTCAATAGCATCAAGTTAATCAATCCAGTGATTACCAGTTTCCAACATGGTGAACACGACATGGCAGGCACACTGATGGAAAACTCAATGACGTTGAGTTACGAAACAGTGACCTATGCCACTGGATTTTTGCAGTCATCAAAATTTAGCGATATGCTGTTAAACTATGATACAAACACAAGTCCATTGAGCTCCATTGGTGCGATTGGAGTCAACAACCTGATCGACAATGGCGGCATACCTGGAATAACATCTGGCACAGTTGGGCAGTGGACAAATGGGCAAACAGATCAGACCAACCTTACATTGATGGGTAAGTTTGGGTTATATGGGTCTCAGGGCTACAACGCAAGTGGCGCTTCAAAATACATTGGACTACTGGGCGGCCCGATTGCTGGCGCAATCCAACAGGCCATTGGCGGCGCCGGGTCACAAGGCCCTATTAGTATTCCAAGTATTGGTTCAGTGATGCAGTCTGGACAATTACCTTCATTGTCTGATGTGACTGCAAAAGTAAAATCATTCTTTTAACTGGATCTAGTATATGGGAATTCAAAACTTAAACTCATTGGTAAATCTTAAGGCCACTGGCGGAATTACCAATGCAGGATTACCAGTAACACAAGGTGGTGCCGGACCGAACAACATTGGCACCGCAGTGGTGTCTATTCGCAAGCAACAGGTAAACGGAGCATCTATTGCCCGAGGTGCCGGTGGTGGTATATCAACCAAACCTAGCAAGCATATAACAACAAATGGTTCGCCGGTTGCTAACCCAAGTGATGGTGCATTGATGTCAGTGTATCATGTTCCGTTCCCTCCTGTGGATAACAGAGGATTGTATTCAACTCCGCCATATGATGGTAGTACATCAATTTTTAATGTTGCTCCATTGACCTATACATTTGATCCTTTGCAAGGTCAGGTATCAGTTGTTACTCCAGCATCGCTATCAGGGCAAAATTTAAATGCACTTGTTCAACCAGGTGTTATTCCTTCAATTGGCCAAGGAATTATCAATGGAGCAAAAAAATAATGAGTACGTTTACGAATATTGGCCCGATAACAACCGATGGTACACAAATACCGCAGAACATAAAATACTATAACAACACTGGGATACCACCGGTCACTGTTTCGCAAAACATTAGCGATGCTGTACTAGGATATTTTGAAAGTGTAACAGGCGATGCATCCAGCGCGGCCACACTAGCAAGTGCAGTTATCTACACCAGTGTAATGCAACGAATTGATCCAATGAGTACTATAGCTGAATTTAAGGCACTGCCAAGTGGTCAATTGAATCAATACCTAGCGGTATTTTTAAATTTTAGCAGGATCGGCACCAGCTTCATTGGTGTAAATAACAAGACTCACGTGGATCAATACCTAGCAAGAAGTATACTGGTGTAATTTATGGCACGTAACTATGCCCAGGGTAAATTTCAATTAAAGAACCCAGCCAAGTATATTGGCGCAAGACAACCTACATATCGTTCAGGTTGGGAAATGGTGTTCATGCAGTTCTGCGACAACAATCCTAGTATTGTACAATGGAGCAGTGAAAGCATACAGATTCCCTATAGGAATCCCTTTACTGGAAAGCAAACAATCTACATTCCAGACTTCTTGATCATATACATAGACAAGAATCAAAAAACGCATGGCGAAGTGATCGAAATCAAGCCAAGCACAGAGACCACAATGGAAAGTGCCAAGAGCACAAGAGATCAAGCCTATGTTGTACTCAACATGGCAAAATGGCAAGCCGCACAGGCCTGGTGCAAAAATCAAGGACTCAAATTCCGAGTAGTAACAGAGAACGAGATTTTTCACAAAGGTCAAAAGCGGTAAATACTGCATGACTAAAAAACTTGAACAACTGTTCGATCTGCCCGAAGCACCCGACGACACCGATCCAATTGGCACCATCAATGATCGTAATGAAACCATTACCGAAATTAATCTAGCCATAGACAAGATTGATGCGGCATTGCCTGGTGTTCGCGACCTTGAAGCCGCAGACGAAGAAATGGACAGTTTAGCCAAACTTGCACAAGACAAGTTTGAAGACCTAATGGACCTAGGCATGAACGTAGAGCCACGTTATGCCGGTGTTATATTCCAAACTGCTGGCACATTGCTAGGACATGCCATTGTTGCCAAACAAGCCAAGCTGGATAAGAAATTAAGAATGGTTGATCTACAGCTTAAAAAAGCACGATTAGACCAGGTCAAAGCAAAAGAAGCCGGTGAGCCGCCACTTGAAGGTCAAGGGTTTCTACTGGATAGAAATGCACTATTAGCACAAATACTATCCAAGAGTTCAGATGACCAAAAAACAAAGTAAGCATAAATAGATATTATAGGATCCTGGTATGAAAACGTTTAAAGAATACTTAACAGAAAGCAAGAAAACCTTTGGTTTTCGAATTAAAATCGCCGATCATGAACTCGATAGCGAGACCTTGGATAAGATTGAGCGTGGTCTAAGCGCATTCAATTTATGCGATATGACCAAAACACAGAGCCAGCCAATTACTCGCTATAGAGAATTTGCAAAGCTAGGTCCAGTAGGTTGCGAAATGTTCACTGTTGCTACCAACTATCCAGCTATTCCTCCGCAGGTACAACAAGAGATCCATGTTGCTACAGGAATCCCATTAACACATATCTATGTTGCCAATGCTGATGCACACGATGATGCATCTGGTGACGAACCAGTCAGTGACGAAAACGATTCACCAGTACTAGACAATCCTGACATGAAAACAACTGCCAGTGGACAAGAGCATGTGGGTCTTAAGAAAGTAGAAAGCCTGCTTAAAGAACTAGGCAGAGACAGAAACACTGGCACACAATACAAAGGTGTCAACGACAGTATCCTTGCCAAGAGTTCACCAGACAACGGCAAAGCAGAAACCACAGCAGATCTACCACAGGGCAAGATGAGCCCAGTGGGTTCAAGACAAAACAAAATTCCAAGCCCAGTAAGAGGAAAGAGATAACATGACCAACCACAATAACATGTACAATATCATTGGCAAACTAAATGCCTTGAGCCCCAAGGAAGAACCTAAAGGTAACATCCTTAAAGAAATTCAGCATCCTGCTAAGAAAGATGTGGTTTCACAACTGAACGATCGTTATGCAACATTCAAGCAACGTTTGAATGAAAGCCAAGTTAACGAACTAAGTCCTCAGTTGATGCAACGAGCAGTAAACAAATCAGACGCCATGATGAACAAGAATTACCATGATAAAAATTATAATGCCACAACTGATTATGCAAATCAAGGTACTAGAATACAGCATGGCATGGATAAAAGAGCAGGTAAACCTACCAATTTCACTGGAAACAGTAACGATTACGTAAAAAATGAACCAGGTGCTAACACAGCCAAAGGATCTCGTATGCCTGTTGGCATGGAAGAAGAACAAGTCAACGAACTAAGTCCTAAGACACTGGGTAGCTATGCAAAGAAAGCCGCAGT
>Ga0114962_10002869_pt1 | contig 14163 bp, 14 predicted proteins | sample C_130820_MF_Meta_FD_87017 | JGI IMG/M metagenome (GOLD analysis project Ga0114962, IMG submission 87017) | Freshwater microbial communities from Lake Croche, Canada to study carbon cycling - C_130820_MF_MetaG | ecosystem: Environmental > Aquatic > Freshwater > Lake | place: Lake Croche, Canada... | reverse complement strand
CAGGCGTTCAACTGGTTCGTGGCGCTTGCCGTTAATTTCACGGGTAACAACCTGTGGCTTACCAACAGTAAGTTCGTATTTCTCACGACGCATCAACTCAACAAGAACAGCAAGCTGTAGTTCCCCACGACCCTGGACTTCCCAAGTATCAGGTCGTTCAGTGTCGAGTACTCGCAAAGAAACATTGCCAATAAGTTCAGCATCCAAGCGGGTTTTCAATAAACGTGCTGTCACTTTGCTACCAGTTTCACCCGCAAGTGGCGAGGTGTTAATACCGATAGTCATAGAGATAGATGGTTCGTCAACTGTGAATACTGGAAGTGCAATTGGATTATCAGGATCGGCCAAAGTTTCGCCGATGGTGATGTTCTCCATACCAGCTACTGCGATGATGTCGCCCGGGCCAGCAGATTCTGCAGAAACGCGAGTGAGCGCTTCGGTCATCAAAAGTTCGACAACCTTTACGCGTTCGATTGAACCATCAGATTTACACCAAGCAACCTGTTGGCCCTTTTTGATAGTTCCATTGCGTACGCGACAAATTGCCAAGCGACCAAGGTAAGGAGATGAATCAAGGTTAGTTACGTGCGCCTGCAGAGGGGCTTCTGGATCATAAACCGGAGCTGGCACTGTTTCAATTAAAGTACGAAACAGTGGTTCAAGATCTGCTTCATCTGGCATCCCGCCGTCTACTGGACGGGTTAATGATGCGCGACCAGCTTTTGCTGACGCATAAACGATTGGGAAATTGATCTGCTCTTCAGTGGCATCAAGATCAAAGAATAATTCGTATGTTTCGTTGACAACTTCTTCAATACGCGCATCACTACGGTCTACTTTGTTGATCACCAGCACGACTGGAAGTTTCTTAGCCAACGCTTTACGCAATACGAAACGGGTTTGCGGGAGGGGCCCTTCACTGGCATCAACCAAAAGCAGCACGCCATCGACCATTTCCAAGCCACGCTCAACTTCGCCACCGAAGTCCGCGTGCCCAGGAGTATCAATGATGTTTAAGGTTGCGCCATCAGGAGAAGCCGGTCCGACGTAGCGAACGGCCGTATTTTTGGCCAAGATGGTGATGCCTTTTTCCCGCTCTAGATCCATGGAATCCATTACGCGATCATTCACATCTTGATGAGCGGAAAACGCACCTGATTGCCAAAGCATGGCATCAACAAGAGTGGTTTTACCGTGGTCAACGTGGGCGATGATAGCTACGTTACGAAGGTCTGAGCGAGAAACTAATTGGGTCACTGTCCCAACTCTATTTCATTTATGCCAATACCAATAACCGAAGCAAATATACCCAATAAACACTAAAAAGCGTGAGGTTATGTGGCAACAGTAAAAAAGCGCTCCCGAATAAAATCTTTTTGAATGCTGCTACCCAAAAGAAAATCACATTCGCCGACGATGGTAAATCCCATTTTTTCGTAGAAACGGTTCGCTCGTTCGTTCTGTTGATTCACATTTAGCCAAAGCGCAGACCAGCCGAGTTCATTGACCAATTCAAAACAACGATGCATCAACTTTTGGGCAATGCCCTGGCCATGCTGGGACGGGCTGACGTAGAACTTACTCAACTCGACTGTTTCACTAACAGAGGTGAGCGCTTGTGCGACTCTGGCACTAGTGGTTTCCGCAAAAATCAAGATCGCGAAACCTAACAAATTGGAACCGTCGCACGCCACTATCACTGCGGTCTTATCATTTGCGATGTAGCTTTTAAAAATCTCTGACGAACACTGATTGGCTAAATGAATCTCGATGTCATCTTTTGCTGTCTGCGGTGGACAAGCTAGCGGAAATGCTTGCGCGATAAGTTGCTGCATAGCAATCGCATCGCTCATGTCAGCATGTCTGATCATCGTAGTCACAGACTTAGGTATACCAAAAAATTTCACACATTAAATCGGAATTCGACAACATCTCCGTCCGCCATCACATATTCCTTGCCCTCCATGCGAACTTTGCCCTTGGATTTGGCTTCAGCAACTGATCCAGATTCAACTAAATCAGCGAATCCAACGATTTCAGCCTTGATGAATCCCTTTTGAAAATCAGTGTGAATTACGCCTGCGGCTTCTGGCGCAGTTGCTCCACGGCGAATTGTCCAAGCTCGTGCTTCCTTAGGGCCAGCTGTTAAATAAGTCTGTAGGCCAAGGGTGTCAAAGCCCACGCGGGATAGCACCGCTATGCCACTTTCATTTTGACCAACGGTTTGGAGTAACTCAAGCGCCTCAGCTTCATCAAGTTCAGTTAAGTCTGCTTCCAGTTTTGCATTTAAGAAAACTGCTTCAGCCGGAGCAATCAACGCAGAAAGCGATGCCTTCAATTCATCATCTAGCATCTCTTCATCATCCAAGTTAAATACGTACAAGAATGGTTTTGCAGTTAACAAGAAAAGTTCACGGATAGGCGCAGAATCCATTCCCGAGGCGAACACAGTCTGTCCCGAATTCAAGATCAGAGTGGCCTGCTCGGCTGCTTCAAGAACTGCGGCTCGACTCTTGTCCTGCTTCGCCTCTTTAGTAAGACGTGGAATTGCCTTTTCCAAAGTTTGCATGTCCGCCAGAATGAGTTCAGTGTTAATAGTCTCGATGTCGTCGACAGGTGACACTTTTCCATCGACATGGACAACATCGGGATCAGAGAATGCGCGAATTACCTGACAAATTGCATCTGATTCCCGAATGTTTGCCAGGAACTTATTTCCTAAGCCTTCACCTTCGCTCGCTCCGCGTACGATGCCGGCAATATCAACAAACGTAACCGTGGCTGGCAAAATCTCTTGAGAACTAAAAATTTCGGCCAAAACTTTCAATCGAACATCCGGCACGGCCACTACCCCAGTGTTGGGTTCAATGGTTGCAAACGGATAGTTGGCGGCCAAGACGTTATTACGCGTAAGGGCGTTGAATAATGTTGATTTTCCAACGTTTGGTAAGCCGACGATGCCAATTGTTAATGCCATAGCCACAAGCGTACCTGTCTGCTGGCTTATCTTGGCCTTGCACTATCTATCTCGGCTAGGCACTAGCGTATGAGTATGGCAAGCGAACAAGTAACTGCAACAGATCGTCCGATATCAGGCGAAGGTCTTAAATACGCAGCGGTAATTGGCCTTTGCACAATCATTGTTGCCTTTACGATGGCTTGCAATATCGCTTTTAATCACAGCATCGGAATTCTTGCTGATCTAGGTTTGGTAAGTGCCACAATTGCGGTCTCATTAAGAGTTCGTCCCAGCGATTTTGTTTCAACATTTTGGGCCCCTGCGATTGCTTGGTTTATCGCAGTTATAAGCGTTGGTCAGTTCGCTACAAATAATGGAGGATCCTGGAAAGTGCAGCAGGTATTTCTGTTGGTTTACGGTCTAGGCTCACACTTTTTGTGGCTACTCGCAGCAACAGTGTTAGCGGTCGTTATTCACTATTTCCGCGGTCGTACTGTTTAGTTTTTTGCAGCTTTCATATCGCGACGAAGTTCAGGTGGCAAAGAAAACAACAAATGCTCATCAGCTGTTGTAATCTCCTCGATGTCTGCGAAACCACGTTGTGCTAACCAGGCAAGCACATCATCAACGAGTAACTCTGGAACTGACGCCCCACTGGTTACCCCAACGGTCGAGATACCGTCAAGCCAGTGCTCGTCAATTTCACTTGCAAAGTCAATGCGGTAGGCGAACTGACTTCCGCTTTCTAAAGCCACATCAACGAGTCGCACAGTGTTCGATGAATTTGCCGAACCAACCACGAGCATTAATTCGCAGCGCGCAGCGATTTCTTTAACTGCCCACTGACGGTTTTGGGTTGCATAACAAATGTCGTCACTCGGTGGATCAATTAACTGGGGAAAGCGTTCGCGCAATCGAGCAACGGCAGTCAAAGTTTCATCTACCGAAAGTGTGGTTTGTGAAAGCCAGGCAACTGGGCGATTGGGATCTATTTGCACTGTTTCAACTTGTTCCAAGCCATCAACCAACGTGATGTTGCCAATTGCTTCACCCATTGTGCCTTCAACTTCTTCGTGATCTTCGTGGCCGATCAAAAGAATCTGGTAATCGTCACTGGCAAAACGACGGGCTTCAGCGTGCACTTTAGTGACAAGTGGGCAGGTGGCGTCGATAGTTTTCAGATTTCTAGTCTGAGCCTCTTCATGAACGCTCGGTGCTACCCCATGTGCGCTGAATACAACTGTGGCACCTTCAGGAATTTCGTCAGTTTCATCGACAAAAATTGCGCCACGTTCTTCAAGCGCGGTTACAACATGCTTGTTGTGCACAATCTGCTTACGCACGTATATCGGTGCGCCATAAAGCTCTAGGGCATGTTTCACAGTTTCAACTGCGCGATCAACACCAGCACAATACCCACGAGGCTTTGCTAATAAAACTTTTCCACTCACGCCTCTATCGTAAGCCACCCACGAAAGTCATGCTCGCACGGCAGAATAGAGCGTGTGAGTGTTGTAGATCCTGTTATGCCTGGCAAGGGCCCAGATGCCCCTGTTCCGGTTTCTGGACTGAGTCAAATGATGGGTGATTACATTGCCCGACTGGGCGACGTCTGGGTTGAGGGGCAAGTAGCTGAAATCAACATGCGGGGTGGGCTCTCCTTCGTGAACCTGCGCGATGTTGATAGCGATGCAACAGTCAAACTTTTCACGTGGGAGCGCTCAACACTTCAAGTTACCCCGGCAATTGAACAAGGTTCGCGCGTTATTGCCCAAGTTAAAGCTGACTGGTGGAAAAACAAGGGCACCTTGCAATTCAAAGTTCTGCAAATTCGCGTTGTCGGACTGGGCGAGCTTATGGCTCGACTTGTTGCACTACGCGATACTTTGGCGGCCGAAGGTCTGTTCGCACCTGAACGCAAGAAACCTATTCCATTTTTACCGCGTCGCATTGGTTTAGTTTGCGGAAAGAACAGCGATGCTAAACACGACGTAATTGAAAATGCTCGTCGTCGCTGGCCCGATGCTGAGTTTGAGGTTCGTGAAGTAAAAGTACAAGGGGCAACCGCAGTTCGAGAAGTTAGTGACGCCATAACCGAGCTAGATGCAATCAACGACATCGATGTGATTGTTATTGCTCGGGGTGGTGGCAGTTTCGAAGACCTTCTGCCCTTTAGTGATGAATCTTTGATCCGCATCATTTCAAATGCGCTAACCCCAATAGTGGTTGCCATCGGGCACGAAGAAGATAGACCGCTGGTGGATTATGTTGCCGACTATCGTGCTTCAACACCGACCGATGCAGCGAACAAAATTGTTCCCGACGTATTAGAAGAACTGGCCTACATCAATGCATTACGCAGCCAATCATTTGCTTTGGTAACAACAACCATCGCAAGGCGTGGACAAGAGTTAGCAACCTTGCGGGCGAAACCAGCACTGGCTAATCCGAGTGTGCTAATTGATCAGCGACTAAGTTCAAACTCAGCACTGCGGGAACAATTACACTCCAAAGCCTCAAATCGCATTCAACTTGGTGGTGCAGAAATTCGTGGCATTCAAGCGACTCTTCGAGCACTATCCCCGCAAGGAACACTTGAGCGTGGTTACGCGATTGTGCGAGATGCAAATCAAAATGTCGTTAGGGCAGTTGGCCAAGTTAGACCTGGAGACTTACTAAAAATTCGCCTTGCGGATGGTGAAATTACCGTACAACCCAGTAACTAAAATTTCTGCACGTATTCGTTCTTACTGATTTGCATCAGTTTGGGGACGCAGCGCAGCTAGGCGTTCGCGAGCACTACTTAGGTGTTTCTCGCAAACGGCGGCTAATTTTTCACCCTGTTCCCACAACGTGACCATGTCATCAAGTGGTAAATCTTTATTTTCGATTTGGGCTACAACCTCATCAAGTTGCGCCTTTGCCTGTTCGTAGGACAAGTTTGAAAAATCTTCAGCCATACCCACATCGTAGTGCGTTGGTGTCACGAACCTTTAGTGACTGGAACTAATCCTGCAACAAATTTTGCTAACTCCGCAAAGGTTGCGGTGCCCGATACAAATGCAGTGTTTAGCCCAAATGAACGATACAAAACTCGAGAAAGCGGCTTCTTCTGCGCACACATCTGCCAAATTTGACCAGCGATTTTCATTTCGCCAGAACAGGTTCCGTTATTTGATACGGCAGCAATTATTTTCTTTTGGTTGCCGTCACTTTGCCACAAAGAAACGTAATTACCTTCGGAAGTTTTGTACCCCAAGTACCAACGGCTATCCCCCTGCTTGCCATAACTTTCTGCCTCAAAACGAGCCTGCGTCAATTGGTAACCAGAAGGCGTTCCGCTGTCGGTGTTACCTGGCACCAGAATTGGCCAGGACCCTTGTCCCTCGGCAACAGAGCGCGCTTGCTCAAAGTTAGCTGTGGGCATTTTCTGGGCGTGCGAGCGGTATGTGATGCCCATGATTATTAAAACTGTAAGTAAAACCGCGCCCATGCTAAATATCATGTCGCGCGCTGTTTCGCGCCCGCGTTTTTTAGCCATGTACTTATCTTGCCTTGTTTAGTCAGGGTCTGCGTGGCCGGATGCATCGAGATAGATAACTATTGCAAAGCATCAGGCGTAGGCTGGAGCCATGGTCGAATTTCGATATGCAGATATGTTGTCCGCCGACACGCCTGTTCCTGAATTTAGGCTGATCACCGCTGATGGGATAACGACTGAAACCCTAGGAGATCGAACTTTTCTAACGATTTCTCCAGAGACGCTACAAAAAGTGGCGTATACAGCAATCCATGATATTTCTCACTATCTGCGCACTAGCCACTTGGAACAACTTCGAGCAATTATTGACGACCCAAATGCCTCAAGTAACGATCGCTTTGTGGCATTAGACCTATTGAAGAACGCAAACATTTCAGCTGGCGGCGTTTTGCCAATGTGTCAGGACACTGGAACTGCAATTGTTTCAGCAAAGCGCGGAACCCAGGTTTTAACAACGGGTAGCGATGAAGAACATCTGAGCCACGGAATTTTCAACGCTTACGAATCTTTGAATCTGCGTTATTCACAAATGTCGCCTGTGACAATGTGGGAAGAAAAAAACACTGGCTCCAACTTGCCCGCGCAGATTGAAATATATGCCGATACAAAACCTGGCCACGAGAATGCATACGAAATGCTCTTCATCGCAAAAGGTGGCGGCAGTGCAAACAAGAGTTTTCTTTTTCAGGAAACTAAAGCGGTACTAAATCCCAAAAAATTCATGGAATTTATGTCGGACAAATTACGACAGATTGGTACGTCTGCTTGTCCCCCATATCACCTAGCAATTGTGGTTGGCGGCACCAGCGCTGAGTACGCACTCAAGGTCGCAAAACTTGCCAGCACTCGCTATCTAGATGGCATGGCTACATCCGGTGGCGAGCTTGGCGTTGGCTTTCGCGATACCGAATTAGAAGATGAGATTCTCAAACTAACTCAAGACTTTGGAATCGGAGCTCAGTTCGGTGGCAAATACTTCTGTCATGACGTTCGCGTAATTCGTCTGCCGCGTCATGGCGCATCTTGCCCAATTGCGATTGCTGTTTCCTGCTCAGCAGATCGACAAGCGCTTGTTCGAATTGATGCAACCGGCGCATACATTGAGAAACTCGATCATGATCCAGCTCGCTTCCTGCCAGAAGTCACTGATGCCCATTTGGATGACGACGTTGTAGCCATTGATTTGAACCAGCCGATGGATCAGATCAGAGCCCAACTTTCTGCTTGCCCAGTTAAGACAAGACTTGCCCTAACTGGATCATTGATTGTTGCTCGAGACATTGCCCATGCGCGGATTCTTGAGAAATTAGAGCGCGGCGAAGAACTTCCGCAGTATTTCAAAGATCACGCGGTTTATTACGCTGGTCCAGCAAAAACACCAGCTGGATATGCATCTGGTTCATTTGGCCCAACCACTGCTGGGCGGATGGACAGTTACGTCGAAAAATTCCAAGCACTTGGTGGCTCGCTAGTTATGTTGGCTAAAGGTAACCGAAGCGATGCTGTGGCTAAAGCGTGTGCTGAGTACGGCGGCTTTTACTTAGGGTCAATCGGTGGACCAGCAGCTGTTTTAGCCAAAGAAAACATCACGAAAGTTGAAGTTCTTGATTTCGAAGATTTGGGCATGGAAGCCGTATGGAAAATTGACGTTGTTGATTTCCCCGCATTCGTCATTATTGACGACAAAGGCAATGACTTCTACGCAAATACGACCCGCACTTTGATTAACCCAGCGCTTTAATTAAATCGGCAATTCTTCCAACAGATCAGTAACTAAAGCTGCAATTGGCGAACGCTCAGAGCGCGTCAGAGTCACGTGAGCAAAGAGTGAATGACCTTTAAGTTTTTCGACTACCGCGACCACTCCGTCGTGACGACCAACTCGTAAATTGTCACGCTGTGCGATGTCGTGGGTAAGCACAACTCGACTTCCTTTTCCAATGCGCGATAAAACGGTCAGTAAAACATTGCGTTCAAGTGATTGCGCTTCGTCAACAATCACGTAAGTGTCGTGTAAGGAGCGACCACGAATATGTGTCAGTGGCAAGACTTCCAACATTCCCCGATCAACAATTTCATCGATTACATCAGCTGATGCCACAGCAGAGAGCGTGTCGAAAACTGCTTGTGCCCAAGGTGACATCTTCTCATTTTCACCGCCGGGCAAGTAACCAAGTTCCTGACCGCCAACTGCATACAGCGGGCGAAATACGACGACTTTGCGGTGCTGTCTGCGCTCGAGTACTGCTTCTAGCCCTGCACATAATGCAAGTGCACTCTTTCCAGTTCCAGCGCGTCCACCAAGCGAAACAATTCCTACTTCTGGGTCTAACAGGAGCTCAAGAGCGATGCGCTGCTCGGCGCTACGCCCATGAATTCCGAATGCGTCTCGGTCTCCGCGAACTAGCCGCAACTGTTTATCAGGAGTAACTCGCCCTAGTGCACTTCCGCGTTCACTTGCTAGTACTACCCCTGTATGGCAGGGCAGATCGCGAATCGCCTCAAGGCTTATGACTTCCTCTTCATAAAGATCGTCAATTTCGTCTGCGGTAACCGTGAGTTCAGTCATGCCAGTCCAGCCACTTGATGGCACAATTTCAGCGCGATACTCCTGCGCTTCTAAGCCAACTGCTGATGCTTTAACCCGCAAAGGCAGGTCTTTACTGACTAGCACAACTGTCTTACCCTCATTGGCTAGGTTCTTTGCGACTGCCAAAATACGGGTGTCGTTATCGCCTAGGCGAAAACCTGCGGGCAAAATCTCGGGGTCGGTGTGGTTGAGTTCCACATGTAATTCGCCACCTGTTTCGCCAAGTGGAATTGGGGCATCGAGTCGTCCGTATTTGATGCGCAAATCATCGAGTGCGCGAAGTGCAGAACGGGCAAAATACCCAAGCTCGGGGTGTGTGCGTTTAGCCTCAAGTTCAGTGATGACCACAATCGGTAATACCACTTCGTGTTCATCAAATCGAAACAAGGCAGTTGGGTCGGATAACAAGACGCTTGTGTCTAACACGAATGTGCGACGCTGACTCACACGATCACCATATTTCAGTTTTACTCTGGGGTGGCTTCCCCTTCCACCCTTATATCTCGGACACTACGCCCAAATTTTCTCGCAGAAGATGTCCCACGCCGAAAATGATTATTAACAACAGATTGCGGGAGTTCAACTATTTGGCCAACTGTTTGGCACTAATGTTGCAGGCATGGGAAGGTTCAAAACGCTGATCGGCGATGTTGCCTACGACGTCTACGGACACCGACTAGCCCATCGCCTTCCCAAAGAACAGTTGCCTAATCATGTGGGCGTAATCCTTGATGGAAATCGTCGCTGGGCTGCTGGCCAAGGTTCCTCGAGCGAACACGGTCACCGCGCTGGCGGTGCCAAAATTTCTGAGTTTCTAACGTGGTGCGAGGAAGTTGATGTCGAGGTTGTAACGCTGTGGCTTTTATCAACGGACAACCTGGCCCGCAAACCCGAAGAGCTTGAGCCACTGCTAAAAGTTATTGAAAATACTGTTGAATCTTTGGCTGATTGCGGACGTTGGCGGATCAACCCAGTTGGCGCACTAGACCTACTGCCCGAACATACCGCACAAGCTCTGAAGAATGCGCAAGAAAAATCAGCCAATAAGTCGGGCTTAATTGTTAACGTTGCCGTCGGTTACGGTGGTCGCCGTGAGGTAGTCGATGCGGTTAAGTCATTACTTAAAGAGCATGCTAGCGCTGGCACATCTCTTGATGAGCTAGCCGACATGCTAGATGTTGAACACATCGCCGATCACCTATACACAAAAGGGCAGCCGGACCCAGACTTGGTTATCCGAACTTCAGGCGAACAAAGACTTAGTGGCTTTCTGCTTTGGCAAAGTGCACATTCGGAATTCTATTTCTGCGAAGCGTACTGGCCGAATTTTCGAAAGATTGATTTTCTTCGAGCCTTGCGTGCCTACGCAATGCGCAACCGACGATTCGGCACCTAAAGGATGATAATGAAAAATCTGAAACTGATAAGAGTCCTCGGAGCGTGCTTATGCATAGTTTTAGGTTTGAGTGCCTGCAGCGCATCAAAAGCTGAAGTCAAGTCCACTAAGAGCCCATCTAGCAAACCGTTAGCAGCGGCACCTTTGCGCAGTTTCACAGTTGTTTCAAGTGGAGATCTATTGCTTCATGAGCGGCTATGGAATCAGGCGATTCAAGATGGCACAAATGGGCAATGGAATTTTTATCCACAGCTGGCAGATATTTCAAGTATGACCAAAACTGCAAACCTTGCACTTTGTCATCTAGAGACGCCACTTGCTGCGCTGGGTGGCCATTACACGGGTTACCCAGTATTTAATTCGCCACCACAGATAGTTTCAGCAGTTAAAAAACTTGGCTTCGACATGTGCGATCAAACTTCAAACCACTCTTTTGATGCGGGCAGCGCAGGAATTAAACGCACACTTGATGATTTAGACAAAGCAGGAATTGCACACACTGGAACTTATCGAAGTGCAGCCGAATCAAAGCGTTTACTAATCATGGACGTAGGCACCAAGAATGGACCGGTAAAAGTTGGTATTTTGGCTTTCACCTATGGATTTAATGGATTTTCATATCCTGAGGGAAAAACTTGGTTAGCTAATCAAATTAATCTAAACAAAATTAAACACGATGCAAAAGCCCTACGCACTCAGGGCGCCGATGTAGTGATTCTAAAAATGCATTGGGGTTCGGAGTACACCAACTATCCAAATGGATACCAGACTGGATTGGCTAAAGCGATTGCTAAGACGGGGCTAGTGGATCTAATTGATGGCGACCATACCCACTCGGTACAACCGATCGAAAAGATTGACAACATGTGGGTAATCTATTCGCATGGCAATCTTGCGGCAGCGCAGCGTGAACCAGAAACAATCAAATCTGAAGGCGTAGTGACGCGCTGGACCTTCAATGAAAATAAAAACCATGTTTTTAGTATCAGTAAAGCTGAGTTTGCTCCCACATTAATCACAGATAATTTCCCGGTGCGCATACTTGATGTCAAGAAAGCGCTCCATACTGGCAAGTGGATAAGCACAACCAAAGCTCGGTTACATAAGGCGCTAATCCGAACCACAACGACCATCAGGTCGATGGGCGCAGACGTTTCAATTATGGAAAACAAGTAACTCGACTTAGGTTTTAGTTCAAAAAACGAGAAACAGTTTTTGCGCTCGCCTACCAAATTTCGCCGTTAACTTGCCTTACCTAATTGCATCAAGCCATAGTCATAACCATGTCGTGGATAAAGCACACTTTGGATCCCTGAGGCGCTGTCAATAAAAATCAAGAACTTCAAACCGGATAGTTCCATTTTTTCAACCGCTTGTTCAACCGAGATATTTGGCACGCTTGGATGCGCTATTGCTACTTGAAGCGGTCCACTTTCCAAGACCACGTCTGGTTCCGTTGAAACCTGATTATCCACAGGAACTGTTGTTGGTAATTCGATTAATTGAGTGCCTGGATTTGGCCGGCGATGTTCGATTGACTTTGCTCGCTCATGCATTCTGCGAAGTTGTTCAACAAAACGTTCATGAGCTAAATCAAACGCAGTGTATTTATCGGCTGCGTGTGCCTTCGCTCGGATAAACGGACCAATTCCATCTGAGGTCAATTCAATTTCGAAAGCCCGATCACTTTGACGGGGGTTTGCCTCATGAGTTAATTCCACGTCAACGCGAGCAACTTCTAACGCGAAGCGATCAATGCGTAGCAACTTAGTGCGCACATGCTCTTTGAATCGATTTGATAAAACTGCGTGTCGGCCATGAATAACCACGTTGATACTTGGAGCGGATGTTTTTTGTACTGATTCATTCATGATTTTTCCCTTTTTCTATTGGATGCGGACCCGCAATTACAAAAGGCACCCACCCGGGATACTTGCCATTAACCGGCAACACGAGATTGCAGAAATGCTCTGAAACAGAGCGCCTGCCTCACTAGGTCGAACCCGGGTGGGTGTCATATGCATACCGTACGCACATTTTCAGGTTCTGCACACGGAAATGACATAAATTTTTTTCGCACCACAAAGTCGCAATGTTCGGGCCGCAGCTACAACTGTTGCCCCAGTAGTGAGAACATCATCAATTAGAACGATTCGGCTAGGAACCACGTGTGAAGCGGTGAAAGCACGGTCCAAGTTTTCGCCTCGATCTGTCCGGTTTAGGCCAACTTGATCTTGAATTTTGCGGGCAAACTTTAGTACCGGTCGAACCTGTAGTTTTGTTCGCTTCGCCAATGCGACGCTAAGTTCACCAACTGTGTCGAAGCCGCGACTACGCACCTTGTCAATGGTGCTTGGAATGTTAACGATGCACTGTGCAGGGCAATCTGCAGTTTGCAGGATTTGATAAAGCACCTCGACTAACCCATCTCGAAACTCGATTCGACCAGACTTGTAGGAAAGCACGGCATCGCGAAGCCAACCTGAATAGGCACCAGCGCTCCAGCATTGGTCAACGCCATACAAATCCGCTCCCCTAGTAATCAGCAAGTTCGCTCGGCACATTTCACACAGTCCATTCCCAAGTCGCGAGCATCTTATGCATTTGGCTGGGAAAATTGATGAAAAAATTGGCATCACTTTAATAGCCAAATGCATAAAATCTACGGCTGACCAATTTTGGTCATACCTGTGCAGAATTAGTGCTGTGAGCGAACTAAAGAATTAGAAAATCGCTCGGCAAAAAAATACGCGCGATCGCTCTGGTGAGAGATTTAACTTGATTAAGCCAAACTTTAGATTAAGCAGGGCCAGCCTTGTAACCCACACCACGAACAGTCAGAATAATTTCTGGCTTATCTGGATCGCTCTCAACCTTGGCCCGCAAACGCTGAATGTGAACATTGACTAGTCGGGTATCTGCAGCATGGCGATAATCCCATACTTCTTCGAGCAAAGCTTCACGAGTGTAAACCTTAGCTGGCTGCTTTGCAAGTGTGGTCAAAATTTTGAATTCTAGAACTGTGAGTGGAATTACAGTTACCCCACGACGGACTTTGTGCCCAATTACATCGATTGTGACATCACCAATTTTCAATTCCGCGCCAGATGATGCATCAATTGGGCGAAGTCTCGACTTGATTCGCGCTACGAGTTCTTCATTGCTTCGCCAAGGTTTTGGAATGTAATCGTCGGCGCCTAGCTCTAATCCTTTGACGATGTCATCTGAATTATCGCGAGCGGTCAAAATGATAATCGGTACAGCGCTTACTTCACGAATACCGCGAAATACATCCAACCCATCTAGGTTAGGTAAATTTAAATCAAGCAGAATCAAGTCCGGGTTTGTTCTCTTGAATATTTCCAAGGCTTGTGAGCCATCAAAACAAAAAGAAGTTACAAATCCTGCGGACTGCAAGATTAAATCAAGCGTCTCCGAAACGGCTTGATCATCTTCAATCACCAAAATATTTTGGGACACGTTAATCCACCTCTGTCGCACATCAGATGCCCTAAACCTATCGCAACCATGTACGTGCGACATCTTTAGCCCACTAGTAAGCGATAACCTAAATGGGTGGACATACGCGGTATTTACAACCGGCTCAAAAATGAAGTGGCAAAATTCGGAGCTATTGGACTAGTTGCGTACATCATTGATGTCTCAATTTTCAATTT
>Ga0114962_10002864_pt1 | contig 14178 bp, 10 predicted proteins | sample C_130820_MF_Meta_FD_87017 | JGI IMG/M metagenome (GOLD analysis project Ga0114962, IMG submission 87017) | Freshwater microbial communities from Lake Croche, Canada to study carbon cycling - C_130820_MF_MetaG | ecosystem: Environmental > Aquatic > Freshwater > Lake | place: Lake Croche, Canada... | reverse complement strand
GGTCGCAGATTTTAAAGATTGAAGGTGAAATTAAAGGGGGAGAATCTAGTCTTGTTTCCTTGGATGGCTCAAAACGAAATTTTGAAAGAAATATAAGTGATAAAAAATTAGAAATTGAAGAGTTGAAATTGGATAAATTAAATATCGGTATTGGTGATGTCGATATCAGTGATAGGCTTCCTTTTTGGATAGGGGTAGGGATTCTTTCACTCTTAACACTTTATTTATTTATTTTTTACACTTCAATTTGTTATTCGACAATTTTCGGAGTTGAAAATATTGATTCTGCATTTATTAATCCAAATGTTTTTCGACTTGCAAAACAAAAGGGTGCAGGAGCGACTTTATTGATTTTGCTTTTTCCTGTAATTTTTCTTGCTTTAGGATTTATTATCCATGACGTCATTGAAAAAAAGAAATACGGTGTTATTATCTTTTTGATTTTTTTTACCCTTCTACTTGACGGGTTTGCTGGATACAAAACAGCAAAATCAGTTTATGAGTTAAGGTTAAATTCTCCAGAAGAATTAGAAACTCAATTATGGAACCCCATTTTTGTGCTTTCGGATATAAATTTTTGGTTGATTATAGCTATGGGTTTTGCTCCCTACATAATTTGGGGTTATCTTATTAATTATGTATTTGTGAAATATAAGGAAATTCAGCCAAATGTATATACTAAGGAGAAAAGAAGATTAGTACAAGAAAAAATCGAAGATTGTTTAACTGTTTTAAATGATCTTATTAATTCACTTTCTAAAATTAATTCTGAAATCAAAGATAAATCTGTTGAATTAGAAAACTTGAAAAATAGAAAAATGGCTTTAGAATCAGGTGCTATACCTGTTAATATTTCACTATTAAAGCAATATATAAGTGAATTTCTTAGCGGATGGTTTGCGGCAGTTACAGTTATGAGGCCATTAGATTGTCAGCAATTAAATGATATCGCTAGAAAAAACTCTGATGGCTGGTTGCAATTGAAAGAGAGTGACTTGGAAATTACAAATTTTAACGCTAGTATAGTCCAATGAAAATTAAAAGTATCGTAATTATTTTTTGTGTTTCTGTTTCTTTAATTTCTTTGTTTACTTGGTTAATTTGGCCTAGTGAATCAGATAACGCTTATGAAAGTTTAAAGTCTTCGATGAATTTGGAGACTACGAAGTTAATTTGGACTAATTTTAAAGAAAAGCTTGCTGATGACCATGAGTTTAAAGAAATGGTTGCTGAAAAACTTGAGAAGCAAGGACTTTTCGCCTCAGAATTCCAGAACTATCCAGAACTTCTAGCTATAAGGGATACTGTATTAAATATTGTGGTTATTCCTGATTTGTCTAGTAGAATAAAAGATACCGTTAACAACCCTTTTCAGATAAAAAGTGATGTACAAGTTTTAGATACCGTTTGGAGATATTTTTTAAAGAGATCCAGACGCTTGAAGAAGGGTTATTTTTCCTTCGACCTAACAGACCGTGAACAGGCTTCAGGTAAATTTATAGAAATAGCTGATAAACTTCAATTTGACTTTAGTACTCAAAAGGGAAATAACTTAGAAAGCCAAAGTATTTGGTTAAATAGTTTCCATAATAACGTGGTAAGCTTATACGGTTTTGGTTTAGAGAATCCACTTGGAGCTGATTACGTTTTTTATTTTAAAAGATATTTAGCCTCAAGAATTCGTACCTCTACTATAAGAACTTTCTATTCTAATAAAGTAATAATTATTACAGATGGATACTTAGAAACTGATTCCAAAACATCATATACCCCTGTTAAGGTTGATGGTTTGTATAAATCATATGAGTCAGGTTCATTTTCGACCTTCGTTGCTAATAATAATTTGGAAATTCCAACCTATGGCAAAAAGTTTCCTGACGTTCAATTTCTAGTTTGCGAAATAAATGAACGTAAATCGGGACTCAAAAAGGACAATGAAATATTACTTGAATATTGGAGGAATTGGTTTTCTAGGCTTGGAATTCCTTCTAATAATCAAATATTTCTTTTGAAAGAAGCATCTCATCAAAGGACTTTGAGTAGAGTAAAATCCTTTGTTTATAAAGAGTAATTTAAATTAATAAAAGCCGCCCGAAGGGCGGCTTTCGCTTTTGGGGGCTAATCCTTATTTCCCTTCCGGAGTATCTCCGCCTTCCATTATAGGCTTAAATTCTTCCATAAACATATCTACAAGTTTATGATTGGCAGTAGCAAGTACCTCTGCCATTTGTTCATCGCCAGTGGCACGCAAAAGCAAATCGTGGATACCCCCGATAAGCTGAATGGCAAACAGCTTCATTTCAGGCACTTCCATGTGCTTATTCCAGAGGTTAATATTCATCATATTACGCTCTTTATCGTCCCATACGCCGAGTAAAAAAGCCTTGGTTTCTTGCTTTTCGTTACCCGCATCTGAGGCTTGCCAGGTTATGGTATCGGGAATATTTTGCTCATCGAGCGCGATATTGATCTTTATTTCTGAATTTCTCATTCGTTTCTTACTTTGGCTAGCGGAACCTAGACCACTTTGCTGCAAAAATACAGTAGATTAGGCTACCTTTGAGGCGGTAAATATACCTTATTGCATGAGCACGAACCTTATTAAAGTTAGTTTTTGTTTTCTTGGGCTGTTGTTAGGTACAACATTGGCAATGGCACAAAAGCCTAAAGCGCTAACGGTTGCCTTCTACAATGTAGAAAACCTTTTTGATACCATAAACGACCCTAATATAGACGACGAAGACTTCCTGCCCCAAGGTAAAATGGCCTGGAATGCAACTCGTTATGCCATGAAGTTATCGAGGATTGATAAGGTGGTAAATAGCATTGAAGAAGCCAATAAGCCAGATATTATTGGGTTATGTGAAATAGAAAACAGGAAGGTATTGACCGATTTAGTAGCATTGAAAGGGATGGATAGGTTCGATATTGTCCAATTCGATAGTCCAGACGAAAGGGGAATAGACGTTGCCTTGCTATACAGAAAAAAGGTAATCAAGGTTCTAAATGCTAAAGCGAATAGAGTTACTATCCCTTCCGACCCTACGGACAGGACTAGAGATGTATTATTAGCCTCTTTATTAGTAAGCAAGGATACAATTCATACTTTAGTTTGCCACTTCCCAAGTCGTAGGGGTGGGGCTGAAAAAAGCTCAGCTGCTCGTGAGGCGGCAGGCGCTGTAGTTAGGCATATTGCCGATTCGCTTTTGGCCAAAAACAGTATGGCTAAAATTCTAATCATCGGCGATTTTAACGACGAGCCTTCAGATGCTTCTATTAGCCAAGTTGTTAGAGCAAAATCGACTATCGATTCTGCAACCAATGGTACTTTCTTTAATGCAATGGCACAATTCCAAAAGAATGGCGAAGGTAGCTATCAGTACCAAAAGCAGTGGGATATGATAGACCAAATGATTTTGAGCGAAGGTTTGCTAAAAGGCAAAGGCTTTCAATATGTGGTTAATTCTGCCAGCATTTTCAAGCCAGAATGGCTACAAGAACAAAACGAGAAATACAAAGGTGCACCTTGGCGTACCTATGCGGGTCCTAAATACTTAGGTGGTTATTCTGACCATTTTCCAGTGTACTTGAAATTGAAATACAATTAAGCTAATCGCTTAATTGATAGTTAGAAAGGCGAGTTTTGATAGTAATAGACAATACAGTAATAAGCGACGATATAGCCGAAAAGCATTTCGTTTGCGATCTTATTAAATGTAAAGGCGCTTGCTGCGAAGCAGGCGATTATGGCGCTCCATTGCTAGAGCCAGAAATTGCGGAAATGGAGGAAGCTTTAGAAGCTACCTTGCCGTATATGAGCCAAAAGGGTAGGGATGTGGTTGCTAAGCTAGGCGTTTCTATTCCCGACGATGAAAAGCAGCCATCTACCCCATTAATTGAAGGTAGAGAGTGTGCTTTCGCTATTAAAGGAAAAGACCAAATTTGGAAGTGTGCCTTTGAGTTGGCAAATAAGGCAGGAAAAACTGAATTCAGAAAGCCTATTTCTTGTCACCTATACCCGATAAGGATTACCAATTACGATTTTTACCAAGCCTTAAATTACCACCAATGGCACGTTTGTACACCAGCTTGCCACAATGGTAAAGACCTAGGCGTAACCGTGGCACAGTTTCTGAAGGATCCATTGATAAGGACCTTTGGCAGTGAATGGTATGAAAAACTAGAGCAAGCCATTGCCGAAAAAAATAAAACACCAAAGTCATGAAACAGCTATTCATTACTGAATGCCCTCGCGATGCCATGCAGGGTATTACCGAATACATCCATACCGATGTTAAGGTAAGCTACATAAACCAACTGTTAAAGGTTGGCTTTGATGTGCTCGATTTTGGAAGTTTTGTTTCGCCCAAAGCCATACCTCAATTGGCAGATACGGCGCAAGTTCTTGATCGTTTGGAACTAAGTAATACCCAAACCAAACTTTTAGCCATTGTAGCCAACCTTAGAGGCGCTACGCAAGCAGCAGCTTATGAGCAAATTTCTTTTCTGGGTTTTCCACTGTCGGTTTCAGAAGAGTTTCAGCAACGAAATACCAATAAATCTATAGCCCAGGCATTAGAAGAAATAGCACAGATACAAGAACTATGCTTTCAAAGCAAGAAGAAGCTCGTTGTTTACCTAGGGATGGCATTCGGCAATCCATATGGGGAAGATTACTCTGCAGAAATTGTAGCGGAGCTTACACAAAAGCTGGTGGATATGGATATTGCCGAAATTGCCCTTGCCGATACCATTGGTTCTAGTAATTCAGCAGTTATTACAGATGTATTTGGCGTACTCAATCGTGAATTTCCAAATAAGGAATTCATTGCCCACTTGCATAGTACCCCAACCACCGCTACTGAGAAAATTAAAGCAGCTTGGGATGCAGGTTGTTCAAGGTTCGATACCGCAATGCTAGGCTTTGGTGGCTGCCCAATGGCAAAAGACGAGCTCACAGGTAACCTAGCCACTGAAAGTCTGCTTGGCTTTGCGGAAATTCAAGGTATTGCCCATCAACTAGATATGGCTGAATTTGAGCTATCTAGAAAAGCTGCCCAAAGTGTATTTTTGGCTCATTAATATTATAAACTATCGGAATGCCAAAAGCGAAACAAGTAGCCTTATTTATCCCCTGTTTTATAGACCAATTGTACCCGGAAACAGGCTTCAATATGGTTAAAATACTAGAATGGTGTGGCTGCACAGTTACTTTCAATAAAAAGCAAACCTGTTGTGGGCAACCAGCTTACAATGCAGGTTTCTTCCCTGAAGCTTGCAATGTAGCGGAAAAGTTTCTGGCAGATTTTGACGATCCTGCCTATTATGTAGTTGCCCCTTCTGCTTCTTGCGTAGGGATGATTAAGAAAAGCTATAACGATCTTTTTCCGAACGACCCCAGAATTGCTGAATTAGCTAGCAGAACTTTTGAATTCACTGAATTCCTGATTGATGTACTTAAAGTTACAGCCATCCCTCAAGCGGAATTTCCTGCACGTGCAGTTTACCACGATTCTTGCAGCGCCTTACGGGAGTTAGGAATAAAAGAAGGTCCGCGCAAACTACTAGCTTCGGTTAAAGGATTAGAATTGGTTGAACTGCCCGATAGCCAACAATGCTGCGGCTTTGGAGGTACCTTCGCTGTAAAGTTTGAAGCCATTAGTTCGGCAATGGCAGCACAGAAAATAGAAAGAGCCATGAGCACCCGCGCCCAGTACCTCATTTCTACCGATAGCAGTTGTTTGCTACATTTACAAGCTTATACGCATAACGCTGGTTTCAGCCTCAAGACCATGCATATTATTGATGTGCTGGCAAGTGGTTGGTAATACCAAATAAAATGTTATATTCGTTCTCATAACATGGCAAAGAATAACCCAAGTAGTTTTGGCTTTCAGCTTTTCAAAACGATAGTTTTCGTTTTGCTGGTGGCTATTACTTCCGTTTCTTGCAATTCTTTGCCAGACTTAAGCAACTCACCAAAAATTACTTACAAAAGTCTTCGCTTTGTGAAAGGGACAAATACGGTATTCGATACTATGTACCTCACCCTTGAATTTGAAGATGGCAATGGCGATTTGGGTTTAGAATCTGCTGAAACAACGGGGAATTTTGCTCTCCGAAAATCTGATAGCAGCATTAATGAGAACCATTATAATATGCTAATTAGGCCTTTTATTAAGGCTAAAGGTGCAAAGGAATTTACCGAAAAGTTCCTTTGCGATAATCCGCCTTGCCCCAATAATTACAATGGTCGTTTCCCAAGACTTTTGTTCGATGGAACAGAAAAGCCAATGAAAGGCGAATTGGTTTACAATTTCATTTCTTCCAATTTTGGCTACGACAATTTAGGAATTGCCGATTCTGTGGTTCGTTTCGATATATTTATCAGAGATAGAGCCTTAAATAAAAGCAATACCATTACTACCGATACAGTACTTATTAAATAAATTTAAAGTGACTAATTACACGAAATACTTCCAGGTTTTATTTGAAGATAATCACCTGATTATTGTAAATAAAGAGGCTGGAGTATTGGTTCAGGGCGATAAAACAGGCGATGTAACCTTGAACGATTTGGTAAAGCAATACATCAAAGAACGATACAACAAGCCTGGCGAAGTTTGGTTGGGCTTAGTGCATAGGCTAGACAGACCAGTGAGCGGTATCGTGGTTTTTGCCCGTACTAGCAAGGCGGCTGAGCGTATGGCGGAACTTTTCAGACGCAGAGATGTGCAGAAAACCTATTGGGCGGTAACCAAGAACAAGCCAAAGTTTAACCAAGGTAAGCTTACCCACTGGTTAGTGAAGGATGAGGCTAGCAATACCGTAAAGGCCTACGATTTTGATATTGAAGAAAGCCAAAAGGCAGAACTTACCTACCGCTACCTCGGAGCGTTAAACGACCACCACCTGATTGAGGTACAGCCTATTACTGGTCGTCCGCATCAAATAAGGGTGCAGTTAGCGGCTATGGGTTGCCCTATAAAAGGCGATGTAAAGTATGGTTTCCCGCGCTTTAATCCGGATAATAACATTAACCTCCACGCCCGTAGGTTATACTTTGAGCACCCGGTAAAGAAAGAACCTGTAATTATACTGGCAGGTGTACCAAACAACCAGTTCTGGGAGCAATACCTCGCTCTAGACGATTACGAAATTCGGGATGAATTGATTGCGTTCCACCATTCTGGGGCGTAATTAAAAGGTTATATTTGGCTGCACTTTACAAAATTGAGGATTGTCGTTATCTTTTAGATTTTCCTTAACTCATTGCTAATCAATGAAAAAACTATTTACCCTTGCCCTTGGTCTTGCAATTAATTTCCACGCAATTGCACAAGAAACTGAGCCAGTAAAAGAGAAAATTCCGTTTGAAGGTATAGACCAAACTTGGCAAAACGGTTCTGATAGAAGAGACTCTTCTGTATTTAAGAACAAGTATTTTACGCCAGTTATAATGGCCGATATCAATTACAATTATGGTTTCAATAATCCAATAGATAATACCGTTGTAGGCTCTACTGCATTGGCGCGCCACAACGAAATGCAAGTTTCTGCAGTGAACTTAGGAGGCGATTTTTCCTTTCAGAATGCCAGAGCAAGGATAGTTACTCAGTTCGGAACTCGATCTACCGTAATACCAAGAAATGACGTTAGTATATATAGGGGGCAATACCATTTGGAAGATATTTACCGCTTTTTGCCTGAAGCTAATGTTGGTTACCATTTTAATAAATGGTACGGTATTAACGTAGATGCAGGTATGTTTATGTCGTATCTGGGCTTAAACTCTTATTATCAAGCAGAAAACTGGGAATACCAAGCCTCTTTTACTTCAGATAATACCCCATGGTTTTTCAACGGCTTGCGTGTTCAAATGTTCCCTAGACGAACATTAAAGGTGGAAGCCTGGCTTATTAACGGTTGGCAATCGTATGGAAAATACAATAGCTTGCCAGGATTTGGAGGCAATATTACTTGGGCACCAAACAGTAACTTCAAAATACTTTCAAACGATTATTATGGTACCGATGCTGGTGGATTGCCAAATCGGAAGCGTTTTCACTCAGACAATTCAATGCAATACCGTTATTTGAACCACCCGAATTCTAAGGGCGTAACCAAAATGGCATTTTCTTTAACTGCCGATTTAGGTTTTGAATATGGTGGTGGCGTAAAGGCATTTAATGGCGATTCGGCATCGCCTACGCAGCATTTCCTTTCAGTGATGTTTTATAACCGTACTTGGTTTGCTAAGGATAAGATTGCTTGGACCATTGGCGGAGGCTGTATGACTAACCCGGGGCGTTATTTGGTTTTATACCCAACTGGCCAAGCCAGTCCTTTACCAAATCCGAACGATCCCACTAAAACCGAAGGTGCATTTCCATTCAACACAAATACAGGAACCCAGTTCACGGGTTGGGATGTTTCTACCAATATCGATTTTTTGCCCTCGAAAAACTTTGCCTTCAGAATTGAATATGTAATGCGCAATGCCTCAGTTCCTTATTTTGCGGGGCATGGAGGGGTTACTTCCCAAACAGGATATGCTAACGTTACTGCTTTAGACCCTAATTGGAGGCCAGATTTGGTACGAAAAGAACAAAGGATTATTGCCGCAATTCTGTTCAGGCTATAAATAAAAGAACAAAAGGTCAATAACTTTCTTGAATTAGCTTTATACAAGCAAAACAGCCTAATGGATAACATTAGGCTGTTGTTTTATATTCGAAAAAGTATTTTTTACTTGCTAATAACTTGTTGTTGTTTATCGTTTTCTCCAAGCATTTGGAAAGAAGAATAGCGCTAATATTAGGTGGGTAAGGGCTATGTAAGCAAACAAATCGTTTACTCCGAACATTTTTACCATCCAATACACTTCGGCAATAAAGGGAAGAAAAAGGGATAGTATAACTGCTAAAAGTCCGCCAACGGTAAAGGCAATGATTACTGTCCAAATGTGGGTGATGGTTGCAGTAATTAAGAAGATAGTGTAAAGGGTTGAGGCTTGAGTTTTCATCTTTTGTTTTGTGGTTTATTTATACTGAGCAATTTTAAAATAAGTCGTATGAATAATCTGGTTATGCTTATTCTAATTATTCAAGTTCGTTAAACACGGAAATGTATTACTGTTTCTATATTTAAGTCAAGCTCTAGTATATTATTATTTGATATTATTGTAAATATATGAATTTAATTCTATTTATAAAATAATTATTTTTAATTATTAATAATATATTTAATTATCGTATTAGATATATTTTATGTATTTAGGATGTTTTCTTTGTTGTCGAGCGAGCTTCTTTGAATGGATAGGATTTGGCAATACAGCAAATTTATAAGGGGCTATTGTTTTCTTATTAGTAAATAAAATGAAAAACGCTTTACAGGATTATTAGGCTATTTTTTTCTTTTACTGTTTTTAAACCAATTGAAATAGTGAATGTTAGTTAATTTTTAGCCTGCTTAAAATTAATAAACTAGTTTACTATTGTTGACAAATAATTAACATTGGCACAATATTCAGGTAAGGTATAATGTCGTCTTTTGTTGGAAAATAGCCTAAAACCTGCCATGAGATCTTACATCAATACCCCAATTCGGTCAGTATTATTATTGATTTTCCTTTTTTTACCCTTTGTAAACCTTTTTGCTCAACCAGGAAACAGTGTTCCTAACACTGCTGCAAGGTTTTTTCCATTGCCGGGTGCAGGAAATAAGGCTTATATAAATATTCAAAACTTCAATCCTGGCACGGCAAGCTTTACAGTGGAGTTTTGGTTTAATTCTACCACTATTCCCAATGCCGCGCCTTCTCAATATCCCATTATTGCAGGCAATAAAGATTGGGATGCGGGTGGTGCTGGAGGTTTAAAAGGTTATTTAATTGGGGTGCAGTATACAGGTAGTAGAAATAAGCTAATTGTAAATCTCGCCGATAACCAAAATGCAAACCGCATGGACTTTACTAGCTCAGCTACTATTGTCGATGGTTCTTGGCACCATATAGCTGTAGTTTTTGAAAGACCTGTGAGCGGTAATGGAATGACCATTCGCCCCTATATTGACGGAGTAGCAGAAACGCCTGTAAGTAATGCTTCTTTTAGCGCAGCATCATTAAATGCTGCTAATGTATCTAGATTAATGACGGATGGAGATGCTGCTGGTTCTTGCTTTACCCCGGCTATGGTAGATGAAGTTCGCTTTTGGACTACCGTCAGAACTTCCAGTCAAATTACATCGAATAAAGATATTGAGTTAAGTAGCCCTACCTCTATTACGGGTTTAAATAACTATTTCAAAGGTGGAATTGCTTCAAGCAAGTTAACTGATGAAATCCAAACAGGTCAATCTACTTTACAAACGTCTGCTGCTACAAGTTATATTGTACAAGTTCCTATAAACCAGAACTATGCCCTCCATGGAAATAATACAGGTGGAACTGTAAGTGGCAGGCAAAGAGTTACTATTCCTGCTGCTACTTGGAGCCCAGGAACTGGTAGCTTCACAGTGGAATTTTGGTATAAAGGGGGTACGCAAACCAGCAGTTACCCTGTATTTTTAAGTAATAAAGATTACGAAGGAGCAGCTAATCAATTAGGATGGATAATTGGGTCTTCTTATAGTAATTTTTCAAAAGATAAATTGTTCGTAAATGTTGGTGCAGGTTCTGGAGGTAGCTTCTATTACACTGGTTCTAAAACAATAGGCGATAATAGCTGGCATCATATTGCAGTAGTTTTTGATAGAACTACAACTTCAGGTCAGGTAATTGTAAATAGCTATATCGACGGAGTATTAGACAGCTCTCCAGATTTCCGAGTACCTTCAAGTACCACTGCAGTTACCACCAGACCAACATGGACATTTGCTGCAGCAACCAGTTTAGCCAACTTAAATACGAGCATTTTCGATGATGCGGATGCAGGTACCACTAGCAACACCAATTCTATTTTTGCAATAGACGATTTACGTTTCTGGAATACCAATAGAACTGCTAGTCAAATTGCCGCTAGTTATGGCGCGCCTTTAAGCGACCCAGCTAACCAAGCAAACCTAGGCGCTTATTTCAATTTTGATAATACTAATGGAACCTTCCTTCCAGAATTGAAGGCAAACGCCAGTTATGGAACCTTGGCAAACTTCACCCTTAGCGGTACTACTGGCAACTGGATTGAAGGAATGAATTTAGCCGCCCCTACAGCATTAACTGCAACTTCAACCGGATGTAATACATTTACTGCCAATTGGTCTAAAGCGGTAAATACGGGAACACCTACTGAATACCAGATAGATATATCTACTTCAAGTACTTTTGCCACCTACGTTTATCAGAACTTTTCAGTTTCCGGAACCACTAATTCATTACAAGTTACAGGCCTAAATGCTGGAACCTATTATTACAGACTGAAGGCAATAAACTCAAACTTGGGTTCTACAACTTCGCCTTACTCTAATACAATTACTGTGGCAGTTACTGCAGGAACTCTACCAGTTTCAAACCAACCAAGCGTAATAACTAATACAGGTTTCCAAGCGAATTGGACAGCCTTTGGAGGAGCATCTGGCTATGAATTAGATGTTTCGACTTCTCCGTTCTTTACTAGTTATTTAGTTGGTTATCAAGCTTTGGCAGTTGCTGGGACAAGCACTGTATTAACAGGCTTGAGCCAAGGGACTTCTTATTATTACCGTGTTCGGGCAATAGTTTCAGGAGTACCTTCTTGTAATTCATTCACTAGATTGGCTAAAACCACAATGAATGTACCTGGTAAAAACCTATCTGCCGATGGCACTAATGACTTTGTAGATTTGGGAACTGGTCTTATACCAAACACGGGAAGTTTTTCAGTAGAATTTTGGTTCAATTCTAGCAATATAAAGTCAGGTTCTACTTCCGGATATCCTATTCTATTTGCCAATAAGGACTGGGATGGTAGTGGCAACCAAGCTGGTTTGCTTATTGGGATTGATTATGGTGTAAGTTTTACTGGTTACAGCCCCTCAGCAGGATTAAAAAATCTGTTTGTGAACCTAGGAAGTGGGTCAAGCCGAATGGAATATTATTCTTCAAAAAACATAGTAGATGGCAAATGGCACCACGTTGGTGTGGTAATTGACAGAACTGGAAATGCTACGATAGCTATTTACATTGATGGAGTAGTAGATAATGGGGTTGCAGTTAGACCAACCGTTGCGGTAATTGCTTCAGGTACATCTATTGCGCCTGCTGCAGCTAGCACCACAAGAGTATTTTCCGATGGTGATGGGGGTAGTTGTTTCAGCCAAGCACAAATGGATGAATTGCGCGTATGGAGTTCAGCTAGAACTGCAAGCGAGATATTGAATAATTTATATTCAGTAATTCCTTCTAATGCAAGTAACCTTACTGCTTATTACGATTTCGATTTGAATAGTAATAGCGTTGTATTGCCAAACCTAGTTGGTAATACCAATCACGGTCTTATCTACAATTTTAGTTATGCTGCAAATACCTCTGGTTTTAACGATTCTTATGCCTTGGTTAAGCCAACAGCAAATGCTGGTACTAACCTTTGCGCAGGTTCATTTACAGCTAATTGGAGCGCACCAAGCATAGGCACTGTTACGGGTTATTTACTTGATGTATCTAGCTCAAGTACCTTTAGCTCTGGGATGGTGCTTACTAACCAAGCGGTAGATGCAACTTCGTTATCTTATCCAATTTCAGGGTTAACACCGGGCACAACGTATTACTACAGGGTTTATGCCGTAAATTCAGCACTTAAAGATGGCAATTCAATTGCTTCCAATGTAATTACTGTAGCCGTTCCTATTGGTTTAATTCCAACAATATCTAATGCTACTAATATTGCAAATACTTCGTTTACTGCTAATTGGGCAACTGTTGCGGGAGCTGAATCTTACCAAGTAGAGGTTTCGACAAGTACAACATTTTTAACCAATACTTCCTATTCAGCCACCGGTAGCAGTCTAGACATTACAGGCCTTAGTTTAGGTACAACTTACTACTTTAGAGTAAAGTCAGTAACAAGTGGTGTTGTTTCTTGTCCTTCTGCATACAAGAAAGTAGTAACTACTATGAATTTGCCAGGCAAGGCATTAAGTGCCGATGGTATTAACGATTATGTAGATTTAGGAACGAATATTATTCCGGGTACGGGAAGCTTTACCGTTGAATTTTGGTTCAATTCAGATAATATTCAGTCGGCCAACTCCTCTAGTTCCCCAATCATTATAGGTAATAAGAGTTGGGATAATGGTATTACTACCGGTTTCTTAATTGGTATTGATTATGGTTATACTATTCACCCCTTAAATAAGAAGCGTCTATTTGCAAACTTAGGAAATGGTACAGGTAGAAATGAACTGTATTCAAGCAAAGACATTGTAGACGGGAAATGGCACCATTGTGCTGTAGTTTTTGACAGGACTGGAAACGCGGTAATTACTATCTATATCGATGGCGTATTGGATAACGCTACAATTTCTAGGGCAAATGTTGGCATTGCCAATAGCGTAGTTATTAATCCAATCAGTGGTTCAACAACCCGTTTATTTAACGATGGTGCAGGAGGCAGTACCTACTATTGCACCGCGCAATTAGATGAATTACGCATTTGGAGCGGCACAAGAACTGCCACAGAAATAGCTAATAACTATGCAGTAGTACTTCCTGCATCTACTACCAACCTTTCAAAATACTACAACTTTGACATTGCCGATGGTACCACCCAGCTACCAAATAAGGTTGCAGATGCCAACCACGGTACGCTTACTAACTTTGCTGTTTCTGGAAATAATAGCAATTGGACCAGTTCTTATGCCTTATTGAAACCAAATACCCCATCGGTTTCTAACCTTTGCTCTTCGTCTTTCACCTTAAGTTGGACTTTCCCAACTGCCGATAATATGCCTACAGGCTATTATGTGGATATAGCTTCTAATTCAGATTTTAGCACGCTAATATTATCTAACGAATTTGTAACTGCTGCAGAAACAACCTCATTGAATGCATCGGGCTTTAGCGCTGCAACTACTTATTACGTTCGCATAAGGGCAGAAAATACAAGCTTAAAAAATGGTAATACGGGCTATTCTACAACCTTAGCCGTTACAACTAACTCAGGTATTACACCTGTAGCGAATTACCCTGCCATTGTAAACAATACC
>Ga0114962_10002863_pt1 | contig 14181 bp, 11 predicted proteins | sample C_130820_MF_Meta_FD_87017 | JGI IMG/M metagenome (GOLD analysis project Ga0114962, IMG submission 87017) | Freshwater microbial communities from Lake Croche, Canada to study carbon cycling - C_130820_MF_MetaG | ecosystem: Environmental > Aquatic > Freshwater > Lake | place: Lake Croche, Canada... | reverse complement strand
TTTAGAACTCAGCTATGAATTTGATAGCCTTCATTTGCTTTCAGCTAATGTAAGTAATTATCAATGGGTTTCTAATCAAAGTAATTCCCAAACCTCAACATTAGAAGATGCTACCCACATTTTACTACAATCGTATCGTTTAAGCAATAGCAGCCAACTAAAATATCAGGGAACAGACGCCGCCATCAATTATCAGTTGGGCTTTAAAAATAATAAAGAACAAATGGTTACAGCGTCTTACAAATATAACAGGCAAGGATTTAAAAGCGATGTTGATGGCCTTTATTCTCAGCTTTTTACAGTTAAATTACCCAATTATAAACAATATAATGATGAAGGCACCAAAGAACATACCTTTCAATTGGACTATGTTTATCCACTAAAAAAACTGACTATTGAAGCTGGTACTAAAGCAATACTAAGAAATAATTTTAGCAGTTATTCTTACCATGCATACGATTCAGACATCAATTTATATGTTACAGATACTACTCAAACAAATAATTTCGATTATCAACAAAACGTATATAGTATTTACAATTCTTATGAATTAAAGCTAGATAAGTTTGTATTGAAAGCAGGTATACGATTCGAAGAAACTACTGTTGATGCTAAATTTACTTCTGAGGGTACAGGCATTAACCAAATCTACCATAACCTGGTTCCATCCATATCCTTGCAACGAAAGTTTAAAACAAGCAGTAGCATCAACTTAGGGTATACACAACGGATACAACGCCCAAGTATCTGGCAATTGAACCCTTTTATAAACAAATCCAATCCTCAGGTGATTAGTTTTGGCAACCCCCATTTACAACCTATCGTAAGCCATTCGATTGAAATGAATTATAGTTATTTTGCTAAAGGGAATATAGACATAGGACTTTCTTATTCTATTGCAAATAACACAGTCGAAAATGTAACAAGCATCCGTAAAGATACCATTACCCAAAGTACCTATCTAAATGTAGGCAAAAACCGTGGCCTAGGCATCAGCATTAATGGGAATTATCCGATTACTAAGCAGTTAAATGTAAATATCAATGCGCAATTGCTACACGTGTGGTTGAAGGGGACATTTAATGGCGATTTTTATAATCAGAGCGGGTTTCAAGGGCATTGTTTCACTACCATGAGTTACAATCTTCCAAAAGACTTTCATATAAGTGCAGATATAGGCTATGACAGTCGGTATGTATTGCTACAGGGAAGAGACAATTACTATTACTACTTCTCTTTGGGTGGGTCTAAGGATTTGTTTAAAAAGAAAGTTAACCTATCGGTAGTAGCGACCAATCCATTCAATGAATTTAGAAAGATAGATTTCTATACTGGTAGTGCCAACTTTAGTCAGTACAACTATAACTATGAATATGCCCGGAGGATAAACATTACTATCAGGTATAAATTTGGACACTTAAACAGTGAAATTAAAAAGAGCGAAAAAGCTATCAGCAATGACGATACGGGCGGAAGAGGCGGTCGTTAAGTGCACGATTTTATATGGTATTAAACTATTTACTATAAGATTTACTAGATTATTATTCAAACGATGCTATTACAAGAACAATCCATCAGGTTTTACTTATATCTGTTTAGAGATACCAATAAACTAACTGGGATAGTGTTCTGATTAGACTTCTTTTTTAAAAATGAATCCATATAAAAGGAAACCTCCCTTTAACGGAAATTATACAGGTAGATTGTCTAGATAGTCTTGCAATTCTACATCTGTTTTAAAATAGACTTCTCTTGCTTTACTGCCTAAATTGGGCCCTACAATACCTGCCCGTTCCAATTGATCCATCAGCCTTCCTGCCCGGTTGTATCCTAGTTTCATCCGACGTTGAATTAAAGAAGTACTACCCATTTGGTTTTGAACTATTAGCTTAGCAGCATCTTCGAACAGTGGGTCTTTGTCGCCACTATCAAAGTCTTTGCCTTCCATTTCTTTTTCATCTACATATTCAGGTAGTAAGAACGCTTCGGGATAACCACGCTGGTTGCCTATAAACTCACAAACCCGTTCTACTTCGGGCGTATCTACAAAAGCACATTGCACACGGGTAATCTCACCATTGTAGCTTATCAACATGTCTCCCTTACCTATCAACTGCTCGGCACCCCCTGCATCCAAAATGGTTCTACTATCTATTTTAGAAGAAACTTTAAAGGCAACACGCGCTGGAAAATTTGCTTTAATAGTACCTGTAATGATGTTAACAGAAGGACGTTGAGTGGCAATAATTAAGTGAATGCCAATAGCACGCGCCAATTGTGCCAAACGAGCAATCGGCATTTCGACTTCTTTGCCGGCTGTCATAATCAAATCGGCAAACTCATCTACTACCAATACAATAAAGGGCAGGTATTGGTGACCTTTTTGTGGATTCAACCTACGACTTGTAAACTTCTCATTGTATTCTTTTATGTTACGGCAACCTGCTTCTTTTAATAAATCGTAGCGGTTATCCATTTCAATACACAAGGCATTAAGGGTAGCCACTACCTTTTTGGTATCGGTAATAATACTTTCTTCTTCTCCTGGAAGCTTGGCAAGGAAATGTTTCTCGATAACGCGATACAAGCTAAGCTCCACTTTCTTGGGATCTACCAATACAAACTTTAATTGAGAAGGATGCTTTTTGTATAACAAGGAAACAAGCAAGGTATTGATACCTACCGACTTACCTTGACCGGTAGCGCCCGCCATCAATAAGTGAGGCATGGTAGCAAGATCTACAATAAAGTTCTCATTATCTATCTTTTTACCAATTGCAATGGGCAAGGAGAAAGTACTGTTCACATACTTTTCCGACATCAGCAAGGTCTTCATACTTACCACCGTCTTCTTAATATTAGGAACTTCTATACCAATGGTTCCTTTACCGGGTATCGGGGCTATGATACGGATTCCCAACGCAGCCAAACTCAATGCAATATCATCTTCCAGGTTTTTGATACGACTAATGCGCACACCCGGTGCAGGGACTATCTCATACAAGGTTACTGTTGGACCAACCGTAGCTGCTATACGCTGTATAGCAATATCATAATTCATTAAGGTAGAAACAATCTGATTCTTGTGCATCTCCAATTCGGCAGGATCATGCACAATTTTTTCGCTACCATGTGTTTCTAATAAATCGAGTGTGGGATATTTATAGTCTTTTAAATCGAGCGTAGCGTCGTAATTTGTATCCAAAGTTTGACGAGAAACAACTGGAGGTTTCACTTCAAACGGAGGCGCATATTCTTCTTCAATTTCAATTTCAGCTTCTTCCTCCTCAATTGCAATGTCTTCTTCTAGGGTATCCTTTATTTCTAAATCGAATGTATTTGTATTTGGAGAAGCTAAGGAAGATTTTAACCTGTCATGAACAGTTAGCGGTACTTCATCGCCCATAGAATCATTAATTTCTAATGCTAAACTTCCTTTTGGCAACTGACTATCATCTATAAACAGTTTACCTGCTTTTTCTGAGGGTTCGATTTCATTGATACTAAATTCTATCAATGGATTGTCTTCTGCAGGTTCTTCCTTAGGAAGGATAACAGAAATACCCGAACCTCCTTCTTTTAATTTATTTCCGCTTACAGGAATTCCTTCTTCTGCAATAGAGATTGCACTACTTACTTCAAAAGGAATTTCATTGTCATTGCTAAAAGAAACTTTATCAGATGCAAATTGTGGTTCTTCCTCATCGTCTTCTTCGACAGGGACAATTTCCTTCTCTTTTCGTTTATATTCAGGCCATTTAAATGTTGGATTGAAACGCCAAATAAAGTAACTGAAGAGAGCCGCTACTATTATTGATCCTGTACCAAAAGTACCAATCCATTTCACCAACCAATCGTTCACCAATTCTCCAACAGCCCCCCCCCAACTAAACCCACTACTACGTGACAGGAAAGTAAGCGAAATACTCAACAACAACAATCCTACTACTACATAACGAAGATTGCGGAATAAGTTGAAAATCTTTTTGCCAAATAACATGTTGATTCCCAACACAAAAAAAGTACTACAGAATAAATAAGAAGCCAACCCAAAGCCATTAAAGATAAACAGGTGTGCTATATAAGCCCCTAATACTCCTAAAAGATTGTGAATTACCACATCGTTGGTGGCGAATATTTTGATACCAAACTGATGAACTTTATCTTGGTCTTCTTGCCAAGTAAACAAATAGGAAGTGAGGGCTATAAACAAGAAGATGGCAAACAAAAGGGAAGATGCACCTGCAATTTTGGTTGTTCGTTCATCTTTTACAACTTCCACAACGGTTACATCTACTTCCTTATCTGGGTTTAATTCCTCCGGACTTGGTGCAGCGGGTGTTTTCTTTCTTAAAAGATTAGCCATAGTAACAAATATATAACTTGTCGGTTGTTAGTGATTAGTTGTTAGTGCATAGTGACAAAAAAAAGGGTTGCATAAACTTAATTAACATTTTCACTTCTTGCCACTCACTATTCACTGGTAAATACCCACTACCACCCTCTCACTTCTTTCCATTAAAAAAGCGTCTGTATTCCATTTGCCAGTCTAAACTCATGCTGTAACAACCATTTCTTACGTTGCATCCCGCCCGAATAGCCTACTAAGCTTTTATCGGTACCAATTACCCGATGACAGGGTACAATTACTGCAATTTTGTTTTTACCATTACTTCCCGCCACAGCCCTTGTTGCTTTTGGGTCGCCCATTTTTTTTGCCAGATCAAGGTAACTGATTGTTTTGCCAAAAGGTATTTGCAACAATTCATTCCAAACACGTTGCTGAAAATCGGTTCCTTCTTGATTGATAGGAATATTAAAAGTTCGTCTTCTTCCTTGAAAAAATTCTATTAATTGTTCGGTACATTGATGTAATATATCACTTACACCCGGCACCCCATAAGTAAGCTGATGGCTATTATCTAGAAAACTTAATTCTGTTATATAATGTTCCGTACCACCAATCTTCATTAGCCCTACCGGACTTTCGTAGTATGTATAATAGTATTCTTGCATCTGCTTATTTATGTTGGGAATAGATTTGAATTGTTAAATGATAAGAGCTTCCATCCAATTAACAATTGCATACTTTTCTCATTTATACAACCAAATAAACGTTGCAGGCTTTGGGATATTGCTAAGGCAACCAATTTAATTTATTAGTTTTAAGAAGCATGTTTTGAAATTAGCATAACAAAAGGGAGATGAAACCAATCCCCTGAATATATACAACTATTAATCCTAATTAATGAATGATTGATAGCTTTTTGGTTACAATTCCAACACTTGTATAGACTTGAACATAATAAACACCTGCTGGAAAATGTGCTGTTTCAAGTTGATAAGTATTAGTTGTTTGCAAACTCAATTGTTTCTGTACCTCTATTCTACCCATTGAATTCATAAGTTTCACTATCACATTTTTTTCATCGCTGTCAAACAATAAAGTGGCTTTTATATTGACAGGGTTTGGTAGTAATATAAATACATTTTTTAAACTTGGCATTTGAACTGTTTGTACTGAAGAGTATGATAAACTCCCATCGGCATCTTCTATTAAAAGCCTGTAATAGTTGATGCCACTTAGTGGAATAATATTATCTACCAGATACTGACTGGTTAAGGATGTTTTCTTTGCCTCAACGGTACGGATATCCTCCCAACTATTGCCATCAGTGCTTGTTTGAACCGTAAATGAATGCGTATTTAATTCATTGGCAGTATACCAACTTAGTTGTACCATTTTACTAGTAAGAGAGGCATTGAAATTAATAAGTTTCAATGGAAGAGCGGTATCACCAGGTTGTGAAACGATGAGGGAGTATGCCTGCGTTCCATTGTACAAAGTGCCTTTGTTGGATACCTGTATTGTGTATGTATCGCCTTTATTTACGTTGTAAACAATTACCTGTTCTACATTATCAAGTGTATTGTCTCCCCTAGTAGCAGCGGCAGAAGGCACAAGCGGACTTAACACCCATGGGAAATAAGTTACTCCATTTTTGATGATACGTAAGTCTAAATCATTCACCAGTTCTGGTACAGGTTTATGCTTAGCATCAACTGTGACAACCACGCCTGCAGGATCAGTCCAAGAGATGGTAGCTTTTACAATACCACTTGCAGATGCGGTAAAAGTTTGGGAATATGGCTGCGCATTTATAAGCAAATTCTCTTGAACAATGTGTTTGGAGGTAGCTGCGTTTTGCGTAGCATTTGCTACCTTTATGGCTTCCGCAGCCAACTGGTTATTCAATACTCCCCAACCATACTGATAATCGGGTCCGAGAGAGGTACCTGCCTCATTTGCTGTATGAATGGCAAGCCCTTTTAGGGTTGCAGCCCTCATAAAACTTCCATTATGTACGCGGGAGTAATACTCTTGCAACAAAAACAAAGAACCTGTTATACTAGGTGCCGCTTGTGAGGTACCACTATAATAGTCGTAAGAACTATCATTGTAATTCACACTAGACATTACATATACCCCATCCCCAACTATATCTGGCTTTATGCGTCCATCGTTTGTAGGGCCCCAACTACTAAAAGCGCTCATCCTTACATCACCAGGTTGAGTATAGCCGCCAGCAATGGCTTCAATTGCCCCAACGGTAAGTATGTTCTTTGCATTGTTATAGGTTGGAATTGTTTGATAACTGCTATTACTAGATATACCTGCCGGCCTTGTACCTTGTTTTAAATTGCCTGTACTATCATAATAATCGTAAACGTCTCCTACTGCTGGTCCGTTTTGATTCCGATAATTGCCTGCAGCACTCACATGCAAGTAATAGGGCGCATTGAATGCAATATTATCGAGCGTTGCTGCATCGTTGCTATAATAGCCAAATTTATAATCTACCGTATCTTTATAATTACCCATAAACACCCAAGCACCATAATAATCGCTAAATATCCACCCACATTGATCCCCGTAAGAATGATTGGACAATAATATATTTTTAGACTGACTAGTTACTTGTGCAATATCATCCCCCATAGAAATGCTGTAGGTAAGTATCCCTTGCAAGCCGTTTGCCATTCCTTTAGCATAGGGATTAATGCCCGATGCTATCATAGTTCCTGTTACATGGGTGGCATGTTCCGATCCTCCGCCATTGTCATAAGAGCTATCCATCCTTGTTATTCTACCTACCAATTCATGATGGGTTTCTCTTACACGACCTCCATCCCAAACACCAAGTTTGTTTTTCATATTGGGAGAAGCGCCATTCAAGCTAAATCCACTACTTCCGCCTGGCCACAAACAAGTAGTGTTAATGGTAGCAGCTGCATCTGAGTTATTAAAAGTTGTATAATAACGGGGATGGTTATTGGCATCTACACCAACCAGTTTTACAAACCCTTTCCCTTTTATGTTTTCTTCCAAAGGCCAATGTTTAATCTTTGCCAAAGCCAATGCCTTTGTACGATTATTAGCTGAAAGGATTGTACGTTCGCTTATAATTTTATCTAATGCCTTTATATTGGCAAATTGTTGTGCTTTTATTTCTATCAATAAAACAAATAGCATTAATAAAAGGAGAATATATTTACGCATAACCTATATTTAGAAGTAATTGTACAAAGAAACCATTCAATAGAATTATAAGTTTGATAGCATATTCTAATTAAATGCTGTCTAACAATCTGGAACATATTTCGAAGCACAATATTATCGAATAATTAAACCAAAAGAAAACAACGAGATATAAAAAATAAAAAGGCTAGACACTAGCCTAACCTTTTGTTATCGTGGTCTCAACAGGGATCGAACCTGTATCTAGAGTTTAGGAAACGCCTATTCTATCCATTGAACTATGAGACCGTTCAGGCGACAAAAATAATGGTTCTGCTACTATAAAGCTTTATTAACTTATACTTTTTATTTTAGCCCTAGTTCTAAGCAGTTAAAAGGTTAACTAAATACTATTTTGTATTTTTTTTAATTCAGCTGTATTTCATTTGAGATATGCGAAGAAGTAGGAAGGAATGGATATTATTAATATAAACAAGGGTGGATTTATTTGATATTTGGGGCAACTTTGGCATAAAAGCGATGACAAGTGGTGAGGGGGGGAGTTGTGAATTGTCTGAACCTTGATTTGTAGGATTGGGAGGATCTTAAGATTCTTGTTATGTGAAGGCCATAGAATTCTATTTAAAAAAGCAATTTGAATAATTTACTATTTACTTACTTTTTATCGGTCTTACGCCCTAATAGACATACTGACTGTGGTTATACCTTTGAAGTTTTAAATGCATTTGTACTAGTTTAAAGGCTACATTTCCCGAAGGCTAAATAAACTCTCCTTATATTTGGCGCCTAATAGTTGAGTATGAAGTTTTATTATTTGTTGATCAGGTACCGTTTCTGGCTAAGTCTTGCAGGAATATTGATTGGTACTCTTTTAAATGTTACGGGTTCTGTGGGATTCTGGGCCGCCTTCCCTTTGTATTTCTTGGGTGTAATTGGGTTGTTTAGTCACTTTTTTATTGGTCCTTTGCGCTTGGTAGAACAATACATGGAATCGGGGAATGTAGAAGAAGTAGAAAAGATTTTGAAAATGGTTTGGTATCCCAATTTGTTATACAAACCCATTCGTAGTGGCTATTATACTATTAAGGGAAACTTATCTATGATGAATAAAGATTTTGATGGTGCTGAAAAATACTTAAAGCAAAGTACAGCAATTGGTACTGCAATGCCACATGCCGATAGTTCTAACAAGCTACAACTTGGGATGATGGCTATGCAAAAAGGGGATTTTAAAACTGCAGAGGGTTACTATAGGGCAGCTCTACGATTGGGCTTTGCAGATAAAGACAGCGAAGCGGTTGCCTACATGAGTATGGCACAAATATTTGTACAGAAGCGACAATATAAAGCAGGAAGAGACTTTTTTAGAAAAGCAAAAGAGTGCAAACCAAGGAGCAAACAAATTATCGATCAAATGAAGGAGATGGACAAGTATATGTCGAGAATACAATAAAGAGTTATTAGTTTTAGTTATAAAAAAAGTCGTTGAAAATTTACTTCAACGACTTTTTTATTTTTTTTTATCTTCTCACATTCCACTAATCACTTATGACCTACAACTATTTCACCAATGTTCCTACATTCATCCCTTCGATAACTCTTAAAAGGTTGCCAGGTTGGTTCATATCAAAAACAATAATTGGCATCTTGTTCTCCATACACAACGTAAATGCCGTCATATCCATCACCTTTAGGTTCTTAGTAAGGCACTCTTGATAACCAAGTGTCTCAAATCTGGTAGCATTAGGGTCTTTCTCGGGGTCGGCAGTATAAATACCATCTACTCTTGTACCTTTTAATATAACATCTGCTTTCATTTCCACTGCGCGTAAGCTACCTGCCGTGTCTGTAGTGAAATAAGGATTACCGGTACCTGCACCAAATATTACCACCCGTCCTTTTTCTAAATGCCTCAACGCCTTTCTACGAATGTATGGTTCGGCTACCTGCTCCATGTGTATGGCACTTTGCAACCTAGTGTATACACCAATTCTTTCTAACATAGCCTGCATAGCCATTGCATTTATTACAGTAGCAAGCATACCCATATAATCGCCATGGGCACGTTCGATGCCACTTTCGGCCTCATTCATACCCCGATAGATGTTACCACCACCAATAACTATTGCTACCTGAACACCCAAATCGGTCACAGACTTAATATCAATGGCATATTGTTCAATAATTTTCGGATTAAAGGGGTCTCCGTTCTTTTGGTTTCCCAACAAGGCTTCTCCCGACAACTTCAGCAATACTCTTTTGTACTTAGGTAACATTTATTGTTCATTTAGTTCACTGCAAATAACCTCATTTTTTGGGCTTAATCCAAAGCAATTTCAAATGAGTGGATAAAAAGATGTTGTCAACACCTTTAAACTGTGAAAACTAGCAGTAGGGAGAATAGTTTAAGAAGGGGAGGTATAATTTCATTTAGTCAAACTACGCCTCATTTGATATGAGTATTATAGTTGAAATCATTTGTAAAACCAATAGTACATAAATAAGTAATAGCAAAAAAAAGCGGCTATCAAGTGAATGATAGCCGCTTTTGATATAAAGATAAATTACAAATTATACTTTGAAGTGAGCGAATGCTTTGTTTGCTTCAGCCATACGATGGATATCTTCTTTCTTTTTGTAAGAAGCACCTTCACCCTTGCTTGCTGCAACTATCTCATTAGCCAATTTGTCTGCCATGGTACGACCATTACGCTCACGGCTATAACGAATCATCCATTTGATGCTTAAAGAAGTTTTTCTATCTGCACGAACTTCTGTTGGAATCTGAAAAGTAGATCCACCAATTCTGCGACTTCTAACTTCGACAGCAGGAGTGATGTTTGCAAGCGCTTTCTTCCAAACTTCGTAACCATCCTCATTGGTTGTTTTGCTGACCTTATCTATAGCGTCATAAAAAATGGTGATTGCAGTACTTTTCTTGCCATCCCACATTAAGTTATTGATAAAACGAGTAACCAACTTATCGTTGAACCTGCCATCTGGAGCAAGAGGTAATTTTTTTGCTTGTGCTTTACGCATGACTTAGTATATGAACTTATTAATTAAAATTATTTTTTAGCTTTAGCCTTCTTCGTACCATACTTAGAACGACTCTTCTTACGATCTTTTACACCCGCAGTATCCAAACTACCACGAACGATGTGATAACGTACACCTGGCAAATCTTTTACCCTTCCACCACGTATCAAAACGATGGAGTGCTCTTGCAAGTTGTGACCTTCACCTGGTATGTAGGCAATTACTTCTATCTTATTAGTCAAACGAACCTTTGCTACCTTACGTAGCGCCGAGTTTGGCTTTTTGGGAGTAGTTGTGTACACTCTCGTACAAACACCACGACGCTGAGGACATGCATCCAAAGCTCTTGACTTACTTTTAGCCCTGATTATATCACGACCTTTTCTAACTAGTTGTTGTATTGTAGGCATTCTTAACCCTATATTTTTTTTCGGACGGCAAAAGTAAGAGACTACAGTAGAACTTCCAAATAAAATAACTACTAATTTTAAAATAAAACTAAAATCTCCCTTCTTAAGTCCATTAATTAATGAAATCTTGTTCTAAACGCGCTCCATCCAACCATGCGTATCCACTGCCACCCCTGTTCTGATGTTATCCAAACGGTGCTTTAGCTCGGGGGCAACCGTTAGTTTGCTTAAATCGAACTGTAGAATGGCATCCTTGTACTTTAATTCTTGTATCAAAGAAATGGTCGCGGCTGTACCTGTTCCAAATACTTCTTTCAAGCTACCATCCTCATAAGCCTCTATCAATTCATCGATACTTATCTTTCTTTCTTCAATCGTCAAACCCATTTCTCTCAAAACAATCAGAGCCGTATCTCTAGTAACGCCAGCCAAAATGGTTCCTTCGTCCAAAGAAGGAGTTACTACCGTGTTGTTAATGATGAACATTACATTCATGGTACCTACTTCTTGCAGCCACTTGTGCTCGAAGGCATCTGTCCACAATACCTGGTCGTACCCTTGTTTCTTTGCCAATTGCGTAGCCAACAAACTTGCGGCATAATTGCCCGCATTCTTTGCAAAGCCTACCCCACCCGGTGCTGCACGGGTATACGTTTCTTCTACTATTATCCGCATTGGCGCGGAATAATAAGGCCCTGTAGGACTCAATATAATAATGAACAAATAGGTATCTGAAGGTTTCACACCAATGATGGTATCGGTAGAAAACATAAAAGGCCTGATGTATAAAGAATGATCGGCCTTGGTTGGTATCCACTCCTTGTCCAGTTCAATCAACTGCTTCATCCCATCAATAAAGATTTCTTCGGGCACGGTGGGCATACACATACGCTCGGCAGAAGTATTGAACCGTTTAAAATTGTCGTGCGGTCGAAAAATGAATGCATCCCCATTTTCATAGCGATAGGCCTTTATACCTTCGAAAATAGATTGCCCATAATGTATGGCTACCAAAGAAGGCTCTAACTGAAGGGGCTGATAGGGCTTGATTTCTACGTTTTGCCACTCGCCATCGGCATAGGTAGCCACCAACATGTGATCGGTAAAATATTTACCAAAAGGGAGGTTACTAAAGTCTAAATCTTTTAATTTGCTGCTTGCTGTTTTTGTAACGTTTATATTTACCGCGTCTACCATATCCATTCATTTGTTGCAAATTAACTAAAAAAAGAAAAAAGAATTGTCATTAATATTATAAATTAACATGAGTCTAGATAAAATACAGCTTCCCGACTTTCTAATTCCTGCTTTATTTAAAGACACGCTGGTACTTACTGATGAATTAAAAGCAGTAAAATCAACTCCAAAAACATCCTCTCCCCTACCCTCTCCTAGCGAAAAAGCAACAGTTGCTTCCCCTGTAAAATTGTTTCTGGGAGACAACAAAAGAAACATTACTATTCTCCTAAAAGATAACGAGGCTGTATATTTAAGGGAAGAGTGGCTGCAATTCTTAACCAATATTCTGGCGGCATGTAAGCTGAATATTGGCGATGTCGCAATCATAAACCAGGCAAAAAATGCCCTATCTTTCGAAGTATTGCAAACGGCTACTACCCCCAAATGCATCATTGGGTTTGATGTAACAGCAAAAGAAATGGTGCTTCCCACTGGCATAGAAACCTATCAGGTGCAGGAGTTGAACGGTTGTACCTTTTTACTTTGCCCACCTTTATCGGTGATGTTTGGCAGTACCGAAGCCGTAAAACAAGAAAAAACGAAACTTTGGACAAGCCTCAAGAAGATGTTTAATTTGTAGGATCGTTCAGTAGGTTGGGGATTGAATGAGTAGCATTGCCGCATTGCACACAAAGGTTTGAAATATATTAGTGAAGTGGACTAGTTGATATTTAGTATCGTCCTATCAATGACACTTCGAGATTCTAACTATTACTAAAGAGCATCGACTAACTAGCATTCTGAATACCCGCGCGAAACGTTTGCATTAGCAATTGGAGATTTTAGTGAGAAAAGGACTAGCTAGGGAATACTTACTTAATGGCCAGACATAGGACAGCGTCTCAGTGCCAGTCGTTCATATTCAAAAATTCCGCCGCTAGATGATAGTGTACTCATTTATTTCCAGATAATCGAACATTTCTACCCCAGTTATAAATTATCCACTCCTTCTTTTAGTCAATATCCATGGGTTTCGGCTTGTGTGAAATACAGCAAATACATTCACCGTGTTATTATCTATTGTAAAATGAACCAAGAAAGGAAACTTCTTTATCAGCATACACCGAACATTTAAGTATCTCTGTCCGTATATTTCTGGATTGGTTTTGAGAGAATTAATTTGTAGGCTTACCTGTTTTCCAAAGCGGTTTCCTAAACCCATTGATTGTGTATCATACCATTTCATCGAAGCTTCAATGTCAGACAGGGCATCTATATCTATTAGTTTTTTCCATTTTGCATATTTTAGCTAATAGATTTTGAAACAGATTCCCAATTAAGCATCCTTTCAGGCTGTTGCTTACTTTTCTTCATCCTTTCCATTACTATGTTTTGATGTTCATCAAATACAGGCATGTTATCCTCCCACAATGCTTCGGTTAACAACTGTTTTTCAGTTACCGAAAGGGTTTTTACAATAGCAACCAATTCGTTGAAACTAATTTGTGCATTTGTTCTACTGCTATTCATCATGTAATAATTTAGAATAAAGATAGGTGGTTTCATTTAAGTCAATAAAATTAAAACCCCTTACTAAAACTACTCAATATCCATTACCCAAACACTCAAGGCTAATTGGACTGACAAAACATCTTAGCGAATACACACGCAAAACGCTTGCGGCAGCCTTTGTAGATTTTAGCGAAGGAAGTGGACTAGATAGGGAAAACTTACTTAATTGTCAGGCACAGGACAGCGTCTCTGTGGCAATAGTTCACATTCAAATATTTCTAAATAGTTTACTTAATATCATCTTCTAATGAAAATGTTTTCATTTTTTTATATTTTTCATTAAGTAAATGTCGATAAATTTCAAGTTCTTTAGGCAAAATGTAACACTCTCCAATACCCCCAAAATATTTGGTTGGTTTATACCTAATTAGATTTTCATCCAACTTTCTAGTAACCTTTTTGTGTGTTGTTTGCTCTAAATCTATAATTACTTTAAGTGTA
>Ga0114962_10002862_pt1 | contig 14182 bp, 13 predicted proteins | sample C_130820_MF_Meta_FD_87017 | JGI IMG/M metagenome (GOLD analysis project Ga0114962, IMG submission 87017) | Freshwater microbial communities from Lake Croche, Canada to study carbon cycling - C_130820_MF_MetaG | ecosystem: Environmental > Aquatic > Freshwater > Lake | place: Lake Croche, Canada... | reverse complement strand
TACACTGATGGTATACTATCAGGTTGGTATGCTCAGCATAATTGTTTGAACTGTACAGATTTACAATTCTGTGTGTATATAAACAATGTTTATTATGATCAGTATAATACTAGCGTAATACGTGAAGACGTAATTGCTGAACATTCTTTAAACCATAATACACTTAACGGATTTTTGATTAAAATTGAAGTAAATCTTTCTGAGTTTACAGTGGATATTAGACCTGTTGATTCACAACAGCATATATGCTGTATATTTGACGCAAAGCAAAAATTTATTTTAAAACATTCATATTTTTTATACAATTTCACAAATGCAGAAATTGAAGTACAAAACTCTATTTACAATATAAGTTATAAAAACGATTGCATCATAGTAAGTGACAAATTAAACGTTACTGCACGCGACCACAAAAATTTACAGTATATAGCTTATTGTAGTAATAATACAGAATTAGTGGTAGATAGCAATACATCTAATTTAGAGAGTAATGTTACATATATTAAAAGTTCTACATTACTAAAGTATACAAAATTTAATAGTATTGCGTCTCTTAGCAAGCAGATACTAAATAACGGTAACGGTATTAGTCGTTGTGTACATACAAGATACAATGAGTTGTTTAATTGTAGTAAATCAAATATTACAACAGAAGATTATATTTCAGAATTTTACATTCAAAATATCAAGAAAAAAAATATACCCTTTCCAAAGAAAAAAAATATTTTATATTTGCTTTCAACGCGTGACGGCGGTACACCAAAAACGTCTTTTGATTTAATCAAAAATTTTAATTTAGAATACAATTGCTTCATTTTGTTTTCAGATAATAAAAATTTATCTTTATATTATAGTGATGAACAAAAATTAATTGGTACATATACACTACAAGAAGAAATTAGTGCATATACTCATACAAGCGAAGAGTATGATAATGTTTTTATAGATATATTATATACGTACGCAATTGATCTTGTACATATACGTCATATTGCTTGGCATAGCCTATCTCTCATACAAGGCACTAACTTTTTTAATATACCTATAATATATTCTATGCATGATTATTATGCTGTATGCCCGTCGCATAATTTACTCGATAATAAATTACAGTATTGCGGCGGTGTGTGCACTAGCGGTGACGAGGGTAGTTCATGCAATCAACAGCTTTGGGCTAAAGAAAAAATGCCTCAATTAAAAAACTGTTTTATTTTTCGTTGGCAAAAATTCTTTTTAGATTTTTTAAATTACTGTAGTGTGATAGTGACTACATCTGAAAGTACAAAAAGTATATATTCAAAAATATATCCTGATATACACAATAAGATACAAATTATTGAACACGGTAGAGACATTGTATATCGCAATTGCTGGGAAAACTCAACATCAAAAATTAAAGTACTCGTACCCGGTATAATAACTCAAGCAAAGGGATATAACGAAATTTTAAGTATTAAAAAATTAGATACTTTAAATCAAATTGAATTTCATTTTTTAGGTGATACAGTAATAGATGATTTGTATAAAACAGGTATTGTACACGGTGGTTACAATAGAGATAATATAAGTGAGTTTATACATACAATAAAACCAAATATTGCTCTTGTGTTGTCTATATGGCCAGAAACATACTGTCATGTTTTAACGGAAATGTGGTGTAATGGAATACCTACAATAACGTATGATTACGGAGCACAAAGCTTGAGGTCACATCAATTTGGTCAAATAGTACTACCTCATAATTCATATTTAGTGTATCAAACACTTGTAGATTTTTTACACAATAAAAACGCACTATACAACCAGCACGCTGTATTATACAATAAGTGTGACTACGTAATATCAACACAAGAAATGAGTTACCGCTACAAAGAGCTATATTTAATGCAAGAATCAAGTGTTTTTGAATAAATATATATATGTTTAAACTAATACTCGGCCTGACAGCTTTATTAATTGCAGGCTGTGCAGCTTTTTTTAGTGTTAAAGGTATAGCCACCTTGTTTTCGGGTGCGTTTGTTGCTGCTATTATAATGGCAGGTAGTTTAGAATTAGGTAAATTAGTAGCTACAACATTTTTGCATCATTATTGGAATAAAACAGCGTTTTTATTAAAAATGTATTTACTCGCTGCAATATTATTGCTTATGTCAATAACCTCAATGGGCACATACGGTTTTTTATCTGCAGCCTATCAATCCAATGCAACAAAATACCAAAATATAGATGGTAAAATAGAACTTATAGAACAGCAAAAAAATAATTTACTACAACAATCCGCGCAGTTGCAAGAACGTATTTCCACACTTAATGAAACACGTAAACAGCAAGAAAAAAACCTCACAACAGCAACTACCACAAAATATAAACTCGTATATAGTGATGTTGAACGTTCAAATAAGGAAATTGCAGAAACCAACACAAAAATCGATGAACTACAACGTGCTATTAACGAAAAAGATAATGAATCTTCATTACTTAAACTCGAAATAACTCAAGCAAGTGATATAGGGGCGTTTAAATTTATTGCAGAAAATTTTAACATACCACTTAATACAGTAGTAAAATGGTTTATTATTGCAATTGTAATTGTATTTGACCCACTTGCAGTCGCGTTAATATTAGCTTTTAATACATTAATAGGCAAAAGAAATAACAACACCGGTGTTGTTATTTCTGACACTAGCAATACTTCACAAGATACAAGTTCTTTAAACGAACCCGCAACAAGCAAAACGTTTGTTAATAAAGACGGTACAGTAAACTACCCTTATATTGAACAAATTAAAGCAGAAGATTTACTCGGTGCAGTAGTAAACAAAGAAGTTGCAAGCAGAGATATTGCAAGTGGTGTACACCGCAAAAGCAAAGGATTAAACTAGTGCTTTAGTTATTGATGTTTAAATAAAAAACCGCACTATCAGTAGTGCGGTTTTTTTATATTTTGAGATGTACCGTTTTCAGTTAAAAGATAACACAATTTATGTTCTTTAGCACAAACTATTGTTTCTATGTTGTAGGATTTATAACCAGCGTTGTTATTAACAATAGTAATTTTAAAATTTTTAGGTAATCTACGTAGTTTTTGTTTTAATATTCTAATTTTCATTTATCTCTAAATGTTATCTTTTCGATAACATCATCAGGTGGTATCGACTGTGTATCTGATGCAATTAAAAATACTTGTTTGTGTTTATCGTTATGCACAATACCATCAATAGGAACCTGTATAGGCCACCCTGTTATTGAATTATCTGCAATAAAAATATCAGCCTCAGCGGGTAGTCTGTCAAGTTTTTTGAGTAAATCAGATACAGTCATGTTTAATATATTAAATGAATTTAATATATCAGCAAGGTTTATTTAAATAAATCTGTTACTCTACCACTCCAGTTTGTGTAACTTGGCCCAAGGTGTATTGCGTGGTTAGTAAATTTTTTATGTTCATTAAAAGGCCACTGTTTTGAAAATTCGTGATCTGACGTACTTGCATCTTTATATATTTCAGAATAACAAGGTATTTTTAAAAAACGTGACGTAGGGTGGTACAATTGTATGTAACCATTAAACGGTACACCTTGCACTTCTATCTCTTCTTCATTACTAATATCAGTCTTAAATTTTTTTATTAAACCGTCTTTATTTTTTATAAAAACCCGGTCATAACTATAAATGCCATCTATGTCATCAAGAGTTAGTATATCCCTTTTAACATTAGGTGGCAGTATAGTATCTGCATCTAATATTAAACACCAATCATCTTGATTAAATTGTTTAATAGCAAGATTCAAACCTTTGCCTTTATTAAACGCTGCACCATCATCGTAAAATGCGTTAGTTATGATAGGGTAAATGTTGTTATATTTCTTACACAGTTTTTGTGTCTTAACATCTTCTGCTGTTGTAACTATATACCATTTGTTAATTTGTTGAATATTTCTATCAATTGTAAATTCCAAATAATCTGAATAGTTGACACATACAGTAGCTGCCTGTATACATAAAGACGGAGCCGCGTATATTTTTTTGCGGTATTCGCGTATTACACGGTCTTGTACAAGACATTTGTCTCTATATTGCTGATTTTCGTTTTGCAAGCGTATCACAAGGTTTCTCAGCTGCATAACATGTGTGTTAATACTATTATCTTGTATGCTAGATATCATCTATTTTGTTATTTATCAACGTACGAGTTGAAAACAAGTTAATATTATGTTATATTATATGTAATGAATACTTTTAAGCACTCGGGTGACATGGGTGATATTATATACTCTCTTGCTACAATTAAACAATTAGGCGGCGGTGCATTGTATCTTGATACAACTGGCGGGGCGGACGAAATGAGTTGTAGTAGACAATGTATTGATGGTAAAACAAAATTTAACCAAAAAAGTTTTGATTTTATTAAATCGTTAATTGAAGCACAGCCTTATATTAATAGTGTTAATATTTTTAATGGCGAAAATGTAACACATAATCTCAACAACTTTCGATATAAATTTGCGGACCCTAATTCTCGTAGCAAGACTAAAAATCTATTAGATCTTCATTTAGAAGCGTTTGGTTTACCAGAATGGGATCCAAATGAAAGTTGGTTAGTTGTTGACAAACCTGTTACGTTGTCACGTTCTACTATTGTCTGCAGATCACCGCGAATGCAAAAAAACTACCCATGGTTTCAAACAAATAAATTCAAATTTAGAGACAAAGCAATTTTTATAGGACTTCCAAAAGAACACGAAATATTTGAATACACACTTGATATTTCTATACCATACCACCCTGTAGATGATGCACTTGAAATGGCTCGTGTGCTCGCGGGATGTAAGTCTTTTGTTGCAAACTCAACATTTGCATTAGCAATTGCAATAGGGCTTGGTACTATACCAATAGTTCAAGAAGTTGAAACAAATTTTCCGACAACAGTCTTCCCTGGTAAGAAAAATATGAACTATATCTAACACTATGAGTATTCAAGACACTACATTAGTAATAATTGATTGTGTCAATGCTCAAAAAGCATTAAAAGTATTAGAACACAATTCAATTTTTTTTAATTTTGCAAAAGTTAAATTACTGACATCTGAAAATATTACAACACCTAACAATATTGAATGTGTTGTAATACCTAAACTTGATTTTTATAGTTATAATCATTTCACGCTGTTTCACTTGCATCAATACATCGACACACAATATGTATTAAGTGTACAAACAGATGGTTATATTATTAACCCGCATTTAATATCTGATGCTTTTTTTGAATATGATTATATAGGGGCACCGTGGACTGTTGCAGATTTACATATTAGTTGGGCGGATTCTCAATTAGATGATTTTGCAAAATTAAACTACTATCCTAATAGAGTAGGTAATAGCGGTTTTTGTTTGCGCAGTAAAAAGTTCTTGCTCGAAACATCAACTCTTACTCAACAATACAAGCAACATAAAACAGCAAGACATGATGATGTATATAGTTGTTGTATACAATATAAAACTTTACTAAACAGGGGTGTTAAATTTGCAGACTTAAAGACAGCAGCGTCTTTTTCTGTTGAAGATGTAATACCTGAATACCCTAACAAACCTGATAAAATATTTGGATTTCATGGTTCGCGTATGCTTAATTATCTCACACTTTATTACCCGCATCTTATATGTTAAAAACGCTTTTATTTACAACAAGCTTTTGTAGTGATCACAAAACCTGGCAAGAAAGAAACAGAAAATGGTTAGATTTTATAACTGCATCGCCTCTCAATTATGACCAATTATTAATACTTGATGACCATAGTCCCGTACTACCTGAGTGGGACGATGTTGCTGTATTACTAGCTCCGTTCGATAATGAACCGTTTGTAAAAAATGCGTTAATATCTTTTAAAGAAAATTTAGGAAGACCGAGCTTGTTGGATTACCCTGGGTGGTATAGAAGTTATAGTTTTGCAGCTAAATACGCGTACAAATTTGGGTATCAAAAAGTAATTCACATTGAATCAGATGCATTTGTTTTATCAAAGCAAATGTATGATTACATCAATAATATAAATTCTGGTTGGATTGCTTTCTGGTGCAATTTACATCAGTTTCCTGAAAACGCTATTCAAGTTATATGCGAAGATGAAATATACAATTTTTACAAAGCAGTAGAAAAGCCATACTCACACTTTAAAGATAAAGATATTGAGCGTATGCTTCCGTACACTAAGATAGAACGCTCATTTATCGGAGATCGGTATAGTGAGTATACTGATATTATACCAGTTAATGCAGATTATGCATGTCAAGTGCCTCACGCTGATGTAATCAATTTACGCACTGCATAATCTTTATCTTTTAGTTCAATCTCCCAATCGACATTCATATTGTATGAGAGCGGCTTTCCTGTAGGGGAAGATGCGTGTGCGCGTTTATTTGTGCCTTGTGGAGAGCTTTCACTATAATGAAATAAAGGCTTAACATCACCCCAAGTGTTGTAGCATATTTGAAATGCTGTTTCAGATGTTATATCCGAAGGGTTGCATGCGTCATGTAAGTTATCGTATGTAATAGGAAGTCGCTTGCCAAAAAACGACACAATGTTTTGTACATTCCAAGTACCCTTGTCTTCATTTTCAAGAACGAGGCGACTTTTTACAGATTCATTACATTTTTCAAAGTTTTCAAAGAACCGTTTACTTATTGCATCACAGTCACCACTTGTATTAATGTGTACATTTATTGGGTTTTGATAATTTGTTTGAGTGCCAAGCTTATCCATAACCCATGCGTTTATTTCAAGTTCGCGTATACTATTTTGTACAACATGAGGCTTTTCACTTGCAATTACAACAAATTGGTCTGGATGATTGCTTAATCTAATATTTGTTCGCTTTACAAATGTTGTAATCTCTGAAAACAAATCTTCAATTTGTATGTAATCTGGGTATTCTTCATACACAAGTTGTGCTTGAGGCAAGCTTAAAAGAGGGAATAAATTACAGCTTACTCTATAATTCCACCCTAAATACGCGCAATATTGTATGGTTTTAAACGTGGTAGTAATATTCTGCAATGCTTTTTTACTCGCAAGTTGAACAGCATCTTTGCGAGGCAATTGCATAAATCGCGTCTTTGTTACGCTACCAAATGATATACCATTTTCTTTTAACACATTACTAATACAACATAAACTATAAGCCATAGCAAGATTATATATTTTTGCTTAAATATACACAAGAATTATTTTTTAAATTATGGCTACTATACGCTACCTCGAATCTATATCTACAACAAATGATGTATCCGCATCAAACGTTTTTGCTAGCAATAAAATAAGTGGCGGAAGCGGGGAGTTTAGCACTTTTAGTGCCGCGCAAGCATCAGCTACTAATATATATGGCAACTTAATAGGCACTTTTAATGGGTTGCCTGTTATACCTGGTAGCGTTATACCCGATGAGCAACTGCGACAATGGAATAATACATATTTAACAACAGTAAATTTATCAGCTGGCTGGCAACAAGCAGCAGCAAAAACAGAGAGTTGGGATGCAAATAAACAAACAGTTAATAATAATAAAAATAATTGGGATAATGCATTTACAACAGCAACTGCTATAGCTGCAGTGTCAGCATCATTTATTATACCAGCAATTGAGTATATAACTACAAACGCTGATGTATCAAACGATCGCTTTAACAAAACTCTTTTAGTAGATAGTGCAGGGGGTGATGTATATCTTACTCTTAAATCAGATGTAAACACAAATAGTCAAACAAGAGTAGTACAGCTTAAAGGGGGTAAAGTATTTTTCATTTCAGACGATGACACTAATCAGCCCATTTTAAATAAAAATAACGGCAATAGTATTAATAAACAATATGCTGATGTTAATATTATTAAATTAGATACAGGGTGGTTGATCACAGGCGACCTTGAATTACACGCACCTAATGACAGTAATACTTTTTACTGGTTCACAACATCGGATCAAACTGATTGGTATAACATACACAATTGGTTCTTTGATGAAGCTTGCACATTAGTATCACACGCAATACCAACTACAGCAAATAACGTTGTTATTAAAGGCTCAAGCATCGTAGGGGCTAAACCGCCTTATATTGAGATATCTAATGCAAATATTAATAATTGGTCTAACCCACTTACAATTACTAATACACTCAGTTCATCAGTTGTTGTTAGAGCATACGACATTGACTTTACGGTAACAAGCACTTTATCCGGTAACGTTGATTTTGAAGGTACAGCTTCACTATCTGCAGATACATATTATTGGTATTTCAGACAGCAAACAGAAGCAACAACCGCGTTGTGGACAGATAAACATAATTGGTATGCAAACAGTGCTCTTACAGTGCGCGGTAATGTTATACCTAGAGCAAATAGTAGAGCAGTTGTTTTAGAAAACCCAAGCATTCCCTATACACTTGACGCAACTGTGAGTGATAGAGTGTTCCCGGTATCCACCCCACTACCAAATATATTATTGAGTAATACTACAAGTGGTTTATTTGAATCACCTCGTATAATTGATTTTACTAACGTAACAAACACACTTAATATGTTTGCTAGCGCTTCACAGCCCTCAACTATAACAAGTACTATAACAAGTTCTAACAACTTTACTTTCCACTGGTTGGGATCAGTAACAACATCAAACAACTAATTTAAAAATATATGAGCTTACAAGGAACAAATATATACCGTAACAGTGCAATTAATAATACAACAATTCCGCACATCGGTGAATTTCGTGACACGTCCACAAATACCGGTAATGTTTCAACAGCGTATTTTTATGACAATGCTGTAAATAATTCTAACGTAACTGATAGTAATTTTACGGGACTGAGTATTAATAACAGCAGTGTGAGAATTGCATCTTTTAATCAAAATGCAACTAATGCATTAAGTGGGTTGGTTACAGATAGCGTTTTTAATGACACTGCTTCAAACAACGGTACTTTTACAAGAGCTGTTTTTAATAACGCAGCTGTTAATAACGCTGGTAGTAACGGCGATACAGCTGAGTTTAATGACAGTTCTATAAACAACGGAGCAATTATTTACGGTACATTTAAAGATGATTCAATTAATACAGTTTCTGGTACAGTAGAAAATGCTGTGTTTAATGACAGCAGTATTAATAGAGGGTCAATTATCAGCACAATCACTTTAAACGGTAACAGCTTTAACGAAAATATATCTGTAAATACAAACCGCGATGTATATTATTGGTTACCTGCAGCATCAACCCCTAATAACAAAGGTGTAACTTATAATAAATTACAAAATCTTGATGATACACAAGATTCATATTGGAAAGAAGTATCGCCGCAGTTATCTGCTCAACCAGGGTGCGTAGCATATAATGTAACAAGATACGGTTCCAACAACCCCCAGAAATTAATTACATATAGAGGCATCTTAACTGGTAGATTGCAAGACGGTGTGCTCGGTAATGCGATTGCTCCTGGTTCGCAGCCAATAGCCTCGTTACCTGTGCATCCTTGTTTATTTGATGAAAGCTTTGCGTCATATGCCACAAAATATAGTTACTCTGGTGAGTCTGAAACAAGAACAATATTTCTTACAGGTGTAACACCAAACGCTGCAATACTAAACTCAAGCGCAACTGAAATATTAACTCTAGGTTTAGATACCCCGGTAATATATGCAGAAGATTTATTAGGTTATAAATCTACAATTAAAGATCGTTATTCAGTATATGAACGTACAAACAGCGTTGATTCAATAACACCTCAAACACCAAACTGGTACACCACCCCTGGGCGTAGTAATATTGTTATCACAAGTCATAACAACAGTATTGTAAGAAGTCTTTCAGGTAATATACAAGCGCAGTATATTCATTTATCAGGTGTACGTGTTATTGGGGATTTAGATAATCTTAATAACGGTTATATTGATGGAGTTACTCTTGATAATGTAACCCTCTCATCAAATAATATTAAATTATCAAAATTTACACCTTTAAGTAAACTACGCTTCCCTAAAGGTATTGCAAACTCCACAATTAAATATAAAGGTACAATATCTACGTGGGATTGGCGCGCGACAAAACAACCAACAACTACATACCCTCAGCTTATTGGTGGTGATAATATCTTATTCAATCTCAAACCTACACTATTTGTTTCTTCTGGTAAAAACCTTAGCGGTGAAGCTGGTGTTGAGCCTACTGACCCTAATGTCGCAATTGAACCTGTAACAATATATGGTAATTGGAAAAAAATTGTAGTGGGTAAAGATTTTACTGTGGGTATTAAAACAGATAACACATTATGGGGATGGGGATCAAATGAATACGGTCAACTTGGTGTTGATCCAGCTGTATTACCGTACACTTACCAACCTCATAAAATTGTAGATAATAGTAATATTTGGGATGTTGCTGCAGGTGATAACCACATCTTGTTCACAACATGGGATATATTACTTGCATCTTCCCTTGCAGATTTACCTAAGCAAATATCTAATATTGAATCTGATATTACAGATATACCTACAAGTACATACACAGTATATGGCTTAGGTGATAACCGTGCACATCAAATAGCTAATATACTTGAAGATGTAATTATTGAACCTCAATTTGTAACCCAAGGTTTAATCCAACATGATTATACACAAACCTACGATGTATTAATGCAAAGCGAACCACCGGAAATTGTAGCTGGTGGTAATAACAGCGCTTTTAGCTCATACTCTCCCCATAGTACTGCACCTTTTACTATACCGGTAAAAAAATGGCATATGTTTGGGGACAACGTGTTTAAACAGCTCGGAGTTACTGAAGAAGATGCTATTGTTGAAGCGGATAAGTTGTACATCGGCAAAGGTATGATTTTAATTCAACGTTTTAACACACAAACAGCAGGGGGTACATTATTAGGTCGTGGACGCAATCTTTATAGTATGTTATATCTCAGTACTAATGCAATTGTTGATACATTTGAAGTTGTTGATGGGGCGTGTACGTATAAATATATTTCAATATCTGGTAATCGTGTAGTTGCGTTAACTCACGATAATCAAATATTCACATGGGGGCGTGCAATAGATAAAGACGCTGTTTACAACTCTCCTCAACCTATCTTAAATGACCCTGTAGATGAATGGGCATATGTTGCTGCAGGTAATTTATACATTGCAGCACTTAACACAGATGGTGATACATACCTACTTGGTACTGTTTTTTAAATTAAAACTTTAACACCGTACGAAGGTTCAATCCCTTCGTATATGTATTTGTCGTTGTTAATGTTTAAAGAACTTGTTAAGCTATTATACCCTGCAAGATTTTCAACAATAACATCAATATAACCTTTTTTGATGCTAAATGGTATATTAATTTTAATGAGATTTTCGCTTTCAACAATATAAGCACTTGTAGGTAGCTTTACACCTCTAAAAGTGGGGTAAGTAGCAGATAAATTATGTGCGCTACTAAACGGTGATTGTGTACTGCATATATTATCAACAGAACTACCTGACAAATACACGTTTTGTACCGTTTTAAACATATCCCCGTAAACAGTTAATTGCATCGTATCACGTACATGTATAACAGAGGGTGTTATAGCAGTTGGTCTTGCAGCTCCGTGTATATATATTTCTTCTTGCGGTAAATCTTTTTTATCAAAACCATACATTGTTTTAATTGACGATAAGGCATAATATGTGCTATCTATATTGTAGATGAGTGGCATTACATCTATCGGCTTAAACAACCATGCTTTTATTGTAAAAGATGTATTGCCTGATACTCGTAAATTTGTTGATGCGTTTAAATCATTAGGGTAAGTTACGTTTACTGAACCTGACCATAATACTATACTACGAATTTCGTAGTTATTCATCTCGGGTATTTTCCACGAAATTACAAAATACGGGTCACAATACGGCGCAAAGTTTGTAATAATCTGATCCATGTCGCGTTGATATTTTGCTAAAATATCAACATTGACTCCAATGTCTACAGGCAATGGCTGTTTCATAAAGCCTGTATTTTTATGATCGTTAACTAACGCTTTAAACGGCGCGCCATCAAGCTTATTATATACTCTGCCTGAATCTCTTGTTACAGAACCTAATGTTACTGCTACTACCGGTAGTTGGAGATTTTGGGCTTTGTCAATTAAATCTGATATAATACGTTGCTTAGGCTCATATAAGAATCTTACTTTAATAGATTCTTTAGCTTGCTTACCTTCATATCGTTTTATGATAATATCATCAAGCGCAGCCATAAACTGTGCTACGACTGATTCAACCTCAAAGTGATATGTGTAATTTTTCATGCATAAGTATTTATGCTACAATATCAATTACATTATATTCATTATTTTCAGTATCAATAAGAAGAGCTTGTCGCATATGAGTATCAACATTATATATTGACGGTGTGTTATTTTTATCTTTTAAAATAGTAATTTGGTTATTTGGGGTATGACCAATAACTTGTATTACCCCTTCTATACATTCAGCGTTACGCCAATCATTCCACAGCAAACCGCCTTTAGAGCATCTGCCACCTCTTAATCTATCTGCTGCACTAAGACATCCCGTGTCTTCATATTTTCTCATAGACATTGCTTCTTCAGCGTTGTTAACGCGTTGCTGTACAGTTTCAAGAGTAATCCCTGTAACCGGGTGCTCAAACCAAAACTTTGTTATACCTGCGTGCGAAAACCATATGTTATTAATATTATAAAAATATTTAAGTTTATCCCAATCTGTGCTTTTTAATATTTGATTGATTGTTTCATGCTTCCAACTCGCAAACCCCGAGCACATAAAAGTACCTGGTGTAGAAACACGGTAATGTATATCGTGGTTACCCATTAAGAATGTATAGCGAGAGTTATTTACATTATCGCGCAACCATTCAGCCATAGCTGAAACTTCGTATATATTATCATCAAAATCATCAAAATAATCACCTACAAACACTGTATCATGCTCTGGATAAAGCGCTAAAATACTTTTGAGTTTGTCTAATTTTTGGTGTACATCACCAATTACAAGAATTTGAGACATATTAATTTAAACCAATAACATCATTGTCGTTTCTTGTATATTTTACAAGATCAGCGTAACCGTTATTTTTTGCACATACTAAAAATTCTGTACAGGCGCGTACAAGCGTTGCAGCTTCTTCACTTGACATATACTCTTGCTGCTCTTGTAGAGAAAGTTTATTAAACGATATACCCATTAAATCAAGATCAGACGTTATTAACTCTGTGCATTTTACTAATACTTCAACTAAATTGTCAGATTGCATAGAGTTATTTTATATACGCAATGCGCAAAATGCAATGCGTTTTTGAATAAATAATAATATGCTCAACAATCGTAAACTTGGATGGATTAAAGACTTGCCTGATAACAGAGATTATATTTATACTATAATGGCTGGTAAGGTTATTAAGGATACATCTCCCGTAGATCTCAGACCGTATATGCCACCTGTTAGAGATCAAGGACAATTAGGCGCGTGTACTGCGTTTGGTGCGACATCACTCGTGCACTTTGCAAGACGCAAGCAAAAATTACAAGAATGGGCTCCAGCTCCTCTTTTTACATACTACACAACAAGACAAATTGAAAACACAGTTTCAAAAGACGCGGGGGCAATGGTACGCGATGCACTTAAATCTGCTGTAGTGTACGGCGTGGTACCGGAGTCTATGTACCCTTATATTATATCTAAATTTGCAACAAAACCGTTACCTTCTATATACACTGAAGCAGAAAAACATCAAGCGTTACCAGATTACCGTAATGTTAACGGTAAGCTAGTAAACTTAGGTTACTACCGACTTATTGACGGTAAATTAGCAGATATGCTTGCGTGTTTAGCGGAAGGCTACCCTTTTATGTTTGGTATGTCTGTATATCCTGCATTCGTATCAACTACAGTAGCTAAAACTGGTATAGTGCCTGCTCCTGGAGTTAAAGAAAGAACAATTGGTGGGCACTGTATGACATGTGTAGGATGGAAATTAATAAACAACATACAATATTTTATTGTATTGAATTCATGGGGGGTTAACTGGGGGGATAAAGGTTATTGCTATATACCGTTTAGTTATATGTCAGATCCAAATCAAACAAACGATTTGTGGACTATACGTCTTGAAGAAG
>Ga0114962_10002859_pt1 | contig 14185 bp, 11 predicted proteins | sample C_130820_MF_Meta_FD_87017 | JGI IMG/M metagenome (GOLD analysis project Ga0114962, IMG submission 87017) | Freshwater microbial communities from Lake Croche, Canada to study carbon cycling - C_130820_MF_MetaG | ecosystem: Environmental > Aquatic > Freshwater > Lake | place: Lake Croche, Canada... | reverse complement strand
GTAGCAGTTGTATTATCTTGAACTGCCGATAAACTGCCGGTATAGGTTGCTTGTGACGATCCCCACGACAAAATTAAAAAATCACCGGCGAGTGCTCCAGTTACTGTTATTGAGTCTGTAGCACCCGTAGCCGACCAAGTTTTGATACCCGAGGCTATATAATCTGTAGGTGTAGGGGGGGCGGAGGCGTTCGTCGCAAATAATTTCCAATTTGTAGCATCCGTGGACGGATCGCCACCGGAAGCGGGAGAAGTATAGGCTAAAATACACACATACGACTGTGTCGGATCCGTAAGGGAAAATACAACATCATTTAGGGCATATGGGGTGCTCTGGACAAAATCGCCCTTATAACTCCAATTTCCAGTACCAATAGTTCCACTTGCTACATTTGTTACACGACCAAAGCCGTCTACAGTAATGTTCGCATTTGTGTACGCACCGGCGGTAGGAGCGGGACTCGGGGCAGCCAAACCTACTATGGGAGCAGAAGCCGTGCCCGTTACGGCAATTTCGTTCGCCGTTCCAGAAACCGTTGTACCTCCACCTCCACCAGTAAAGTTGAATGTCTGCCCAGTCTGCGAAACGCTACCAGTAAAGACAACCGCACCCGTTACCGCCGAACCACCCGGTCCAACAATACTCGTTGATGTTCCGGCACCACCTTGTACTTCTACACCACCTACATACAGTTTATCAAGTGATAGTGCTTGTCCATTTAGTGAAGAGGCACTCATCCTATATATATTCTAAACAAAATAAATTATAGCACAAGCCGGGCAGATAAACCACCGGCTCCGCCACGACGACGACCCGCACCAGTACCCGCACCAGTACCCGCACCAGTACCCGCACCCATACCCGCACCCATACCCGCACCCATACCCGCACCCATACCCGCACCAGAAGGTTTCGTCGCATCATACACGTCCTTCGCTTTGGATAGCACATTTGCGAGACTGCCCATAGACACACGCCCACCAACCAATCGCTTGAGTCCCTCACGAGTCTGTGCCGAGGAAACTGGGGCGGAGATAATGTCTTGTTCGGACAGAACACCCTTGATGATACGGCTGGAACCACGGATAGATTCAAAGAAACCAGAGTTCGCCGTAATTACATACAGAACTGGCTGAACCTCAAAGGGGTAATTGTTGTACACAGATAAGTTAAACTGTAGGGTAAAATTGCCGACCAAACTCGGTGCTTGTCCACTTTGGAGTGTAATATCTTTGGAAGGCTTCAACACGAGGAAACCGCCCACCGAAGGAATCAATCCACCCGCAACCGTACCGGGGTAAGCAATCGCACTCGCCGAACTCTGGGGAATCTGCGAACTGGAGCGAACAAGACCAGACCACGCCGGATACGCCATTTCCAAACCGTTCGCAACCGACATCTGATACAGTTCCTCCGTGGTATGCGACGACAAGAGACCAGAAAAGTTATCAAAGTTAATAGACAACGGTGTCTTGGTATTAGAGTTCTGGAGAGATGCGAGAGGGAGATACGCATCGCAGAACGAGGGGTCTTGAGGGTCGGGATTCGGTCCAGACTTCACCGCCTTCACATAGATCAGCAAGAGATCGGGAATCTGGGGAAGAGTAATCGTCTGCGACTGTAACTGACCCAGACCGTTCGCATCAATCACACCCGACTGATTCTGGGTAATGTAACGAGGGAACTCCATATACGGCACAACCGACTTCGGGGGAAGAGGTACATCCAAAGAAGGCGTGAGGAACTGTACATTCATTACGGGATTTGCCCATACGGAAGGAGAAGCAGACGAAGACCAACCAACATTACTAATGACTGCGTTATTCCCCATATCTCCCACAATCTTAAGAATGCGTGAGAGTGCGTTTCCAGATTTAAAATTCATAATCAACTGAATGTTATTTATACCAAATAGACCCGTGTCGTGTTCTTGATCATTCGCAAACACAAAAGGAGAAAGGGTGAGCAACTCTGTAGAATTGAACGACCAGAACAAAGTCGTCGTTAGTATTGGTCCAGCCGGCGACGCTCCGTTGCTTGAAATAACCGGAATACCGTTGTTGTACCAGATTGTCTGCGAGTTATAAACATAGGAACCAGAACCCTTCAGTCTGGTGCCGTTGGGCTGGGTGAAGTAAAAGCCTCCCCACGCACCGTTAGGCACCTCATCGGTGTTCATCGCCTCACCGTAGCCGTTTAGAGGGCTATTGATTGCCGAACCAAACTTGTTGCTGCCGAGGTAATTGGCTTGATACTTGTCCATCATCGTAGGGCAAGTCCGCTGGAGTAGATTCTTCTTGTAGTTGGTCAGACGCATCACCTCCATCAACACATCTTGCGAGTTGATCACAGTAGTAGTGTCGTTAATGGTTGCCGTCATAGTCTGGCAGAGATAGTTGAGGGGGAACGGCGAGAGACTGAAATCCGAACCGGGGACTACATAGGGAGCGACCACGGGCAAACCAGTTCCAGCAACCACGGCAGTCGCAGTGGTAAGATCGGACGCAAAGGGTGGGGCAGAAGCATATTTCGTTGTTAGATTCACATCCATCTGAAAACGACCCTCGCCAGACCATCGCACCGCCCTATCCACGAACACGTTCTCGGAAGGGACATATACGTTAAAAGTCATCTGTGAATTAGTGGCTGCGATGGCGTTGAAGGGAGCATTCGTGAGGGACAAGGCACCCTTCTCTACGGCATACCGGGGGCGGGACTGAACGATGCGGTCGTCAAAAACGGCTTCCTTCTGAATGTCGGCACTCATCTTATATATATTGTTCAGACAAAAAAATCTGGGAGTGTTCCAAAATTTTTTGTCCACTTACGAATCTTTTAGTAGAGCCCTAACTTCTCGGATTTGGCTAAATCCAATTTTTTCCGAAACATCACTTTAATGCTCACAGACGAAAGATTAAACATAGACACGGGATAGAGATTGTTGTCTAACCGATTCCGCCAGAACACTTGAATATCTATGCTACGAATGTCCGCCTTGGAGTTCTGGAAGTCCGAAAGACGATATTCGGCACTCGGAGAGTAATAGAGCATCTTTCTCCACGCCGTACCGTCGTTACCCAAATCCAGAGCAATATCTGTGATAATCGGGGAGAAAGCCGACGCACTCGTTGCGGATGAATTACCAACATTCTGCCGTCCCAACACATTCGGGGGTGCCGTCTGTTCATTTTGAACCGGGAGTAGAGCGGTCGTGAAAACGATAGAATCAATCGGAGACCAAAGAGTGCTCGTTGAGGCATAATCTTGCGTCATCACGACAACAAATTGTTTCTTTACGTCTCCATCAACATCCACCAATCTCACAACATTTGCCGGACCCGCCGTATACCCTTTGCTATCTCCAAGATTCACAAGAGGAATACTCACGATCATTTTGTTCGCAAATCCTACTGGAAATTTCTGCGTGGATGGATACGCCCATCTATTAATCGCAAATAGAGCAACATCGTGCGGGGGAGATGGCGAACCATAGGAATACACCGGATCAACCGTGTTGTAGTATGTGTTATCAAATCCAGCAAAGAGACCGAACATATTCTGATTCATATACAAACAGAGTTGTGGAGCATCTGTAGTAGGGGTGTATCCATAACTCTGTTGCTGGTCAAGTGATAGATACGAAGGAGGATATGCTATACTGAACAATTGTGTGGTATTGTTATAAGTAATCACCGGGGTAGGGTTCGTTGTAATCCACATAGGTGCCGTTGTTGAATACGACGCATACACAGTCGGGTCTCCACCAGAATCTACATAATTTTGGTAAAGATTACTGTTTGCTACTTCTAATGCGTCTTGAATGAGCGAAAGCCAGTGTGTGTAGGAATAGACCCAATAGTACCGTGAAGAAACATCTTGAGGATTTCCCAAAGAATCGGACACAGTCTTCCAATAATACACGGTATTGCCTCCAACTGTTGTATATGTCTTCAGAGTAGGATCTTGTCCTACGCTCGGTATGTTTGCTTGATAATACTGGTTCTGCGATACAACATACACGATATTGTCTTTCACGTATTGATACGCCCCGTCCCATACGTTCACATAGTTTATACTTGCCGTTGTTCTCGGTATCGGAGCAAGAATGGGATTTTGCGTCTCGGGAACATAGATTACATAGGTAAAACCGGGGGTCGTGTTGTCGTTTTCATAGTTGCCGTACGACACAATATTCAAAGGTGTTACACCATCCGCCTTCAGACCAGAATAGGAAAGAGCAACAGCATAGGAAGTAAGATTCACGTTCGTCTGACCCGTAGACGACTGAACGGAAGGGATAAACAGAGGCAAATCCTTGTTTCCACCATTCACCACAAAACGAATGATAGAAAAATTGTAGCGTGAACAATCCTTGATGATCGCAGTATCACGAGTCTCGTTGAATGTAATAGGAGGGTCAAGCACCGCAATATTTCCTAACCCAACATCGTTTGTAGTATTGTTGACGATGGACGCATTATAATAGATGATATCGGGATCATTCGCATTTCCGACCAGACTAATCCTTCCAGATGGCGTAAATTGACTCATTCTATATAACACTTGTAAATTATTTTCCCAACTTCTGTGCGGTAAGTGCGGAAACGAAATTATCCGGAGACATCCCCGTTTTGTCCATAATCTTCTTGTACTTTTCTAACAAATAGGGTGCGTATAAGCATCGCACGGCACTATGGCGACCACAAGTATTGATGTTGTTGCTTTCTTTCTGAAAATCATACTTATTGTAATACACGGGCTTTCCCGCCTTACGCAACAAGTCTGTTAAAAATGGACGATCTTCGCCGTATTCTTGTAGTTCATTTATAGGGACAGATTTTAGTGCCGATTCTGGTGGCTCTCCATAGGGGTCAAAGAATTCTATTCTGTCCTTATGATTCAACATACATACCCAGTGTCCAGACGATTCAGATTCCGTCAAATACAACATAATACACCTACCCTTCTTATCAAAGGCATCGTAGATATTGTTCATCTTCGCCAAGTCTGGATAAGTTATTATACTAATGTCCTTGCCGAGAATCTTACGTATATCTGAATCCGACAAAGGGTAGTCCTTGATTTTACCTAATCCCTCCATTCTATATATACTGTAGATATAGAATGGGTGACTGGGGCAATCCACTAAAGAGAAAGCAACCGAAACCAGAAAAGGAACCGAAACCGAAAAAAGAAGAGGAACTTCCCTTATTTAAGAAAGAGAAACTTACCCTTCCAAAATCCGAGGCAAAGAAGGTATTGGGGGTGTCCGGATCGGTGTCTCAACTTGAGGTAGCGTGGGTACAGAGATGGTTAGACCAGACAATACGGGAACGATCGTATCCTCCACAGTTGTCGGGCGACGATGCGTATGGTCTGATTTGTGCGTTTCTAACACCGTCAGACTCTCTACAACTTCTGAAGCAGATTCGGGAAGACTATGAGAAGCAGAAGACTTCGGAAACCCCACCTCCAAATCCCTTTGGGTTTCTTGACGGTCTGTCGGAGTCACCACCATTTCCCTAACATCCACTCCTACCTCCAGTTTTTTTCCGCAACAATCACTCACCAACCTACGCCCCTTAATAGATAGAAAGATTTTGTACGCAACATACAGACCAATTATTGATGAACTACTGACTCCAGCCGATGCTAATAGGTTTGCGTCCATTTATACTTCCGTTAGAAATTCGGGGGTTGCGGGGGCAAACGAATCGGGCTTTTTCTTTTTGGGCGGGGGTGGCTCGGGGGTAACGGGGCAAAGCGATTCTCTGATTACACACGGAAGATACCCCCTTTTCCCCCGGCAACATCAGCGATTCGCTTTCCCCCGTTGCCCCCGAATCCCCCGAATCCTCCACGGTTAAACATACGAAACGAAATCTTGGACTCTTATAGAAATGAACTGTATGAAATGTAAAGAATCTATAAAAATGGTAAAGGGTAAGCCATACGATCATAAATGCGTCTTTTGCGAATATTGTCTTTGTAGGAGATGTGATGATACTTCTGCGATTTTGAAATGGGAGGAGTTTGATGGGATTGACTATTATCTTTGCGAAGACTGTATAAAGTCGTCAAAAGAGAAAGGAGTGCCTACGAAATCAAAACTCTTGCGTGTTGCGGGGAAATAAGCCACTGTGGGTAATGTTTGTACACACACACCCATCTCCCCATTTTTTTGAGGTCTCGTACATCATCTTTCGTCATACCTATATGCGTCTTAAGGAGATACCCAAGGGCGTGAAATGATGTCGCCATCGGATAAACGACGATGTGTGTGGCTTCATTAAGTAGTAGTCTTGTCTTTTTGTAGTTTGTGAGGTAGTGAGACAAGCATAGCATCGTTGTACAAGTGTGCCGACCCATCGTAGCCAAGTCATCAATTAATTTATGGATAACTTTTTCTGCGTCGCCGGTAAACGTATCGTAATCGTCAAAGATGACGAGGCAGTTTTCAAACTCTTCCAAATTCGGATAGTCTTCAATAAGGGAATCTATTTTGATGCGTTTGAGTTCCTTGAGTTTGTCCAAGGTGGAGTCTTCGCCCAGTTTGGAGATGAGGTAAATCCCACGGTCTGGAAACAGTTTTGTATAACATTCGGCTATGCCTTTTGCTATGTACGACTTACCCGATCCGGAGGCACCCGCAATATAAAACACTTCTCGTTTCGTAGGGTCTGGGCTGGGGACGAGTTGAAACTGCCCGTCATCGGCGAGATCTATTTTGGTTGTCTTGTTGGAGTCGGAAAGAATACGATCATACAACTGTTTGGCGAGTGCGGATTCGCCGATGAGTTGATCGGAGGCAAGTCCTTTGGAGTGTGCTTCTTCTAACCTTGCGAGGAGTTTGGTGCGTTCTTGAGGCTTCAAATCTCGCATTTCGTTCGCATAGTGGTTAGGGTTGATTTCTAACTTTGGCTTCTTGCCCTTATGGTCGTCTTCGTGTATATAGAGAACTTGACCGTCTTCGGCTCCTCCCTTGACGATTGCGATAGGCTTCGCACCCATAACTTTATCAAATGAGAGGCTGGGCATCTATATATTAGATTTAGATTTTACAAAATTGGGGAAACACTTTTGTAAATTCCAAATAAAACCCAATTAAATAGGGGCATAGCCTCCCTTTAATTTCGTCGCATAATTGAGGGCATCAAATAGGTATTTTTCTACCTTTCGCAACTCTTTTACCGGGGTCTTGCTCTTGACGGCTTTCTCCAGTTCGGCTAACAGTTTTTTTTCTTGCTTTAGGTAGTGTTCATTCGCATAGATGCGTGTGAGCCGATGACTGAAACCGTTGATAGCGGTGCGTAGTTTGTCCTTGGGAAGTGAATGACGCTCCAAGACATCGGCGAGGGTCTTCACATCGGCGAACACGACATAGAGTTTCCCCGCATCCGAATTGAGAATATCGTTATACTTCTGTATGTCCTTTGCGTTGTTTGTGAGTTTCGCCAACGAGAACTTACGCTTGATGACTTTGTAGCGGTTGCCTTCGTGTTCATAGACGGCGATAGAATCCAAGAGAGACTGTTTGGGATTGACTCCTTCGGGGTTGAGAATGCGACCGTTGTTTAAAAATTCATAGACGCACGAAAGTTCGGAGTATTTTTCTTGGATGAGTGCGAAGACATCCAACTTCGTAATGGACTTGGACTGAAATGCCTCTTCTAATGTATAGGTTCTGCCGTCTCGTAGGGTTTGTGAGCCTTTCAGAATCTGCTTGGGAGTCCAACGCACGACGTGAAACTTAACGTTATTTTGAATAAGTAGTTTTTCTATTTTTGTAGGATTGGGTTTCATAAATTGCCGAGCCTCCTTCGCTTCCTCTTCAGAAATTATTTTTGTAGAAAGGAGTGTTTCAATTTTTTCCAAAGTTTCAGCCTTCCACTCTGGGATTTCACCGGATTTACAATCACCGATATACACATTTCGCATATTCTGTAGCGTTTTGACGATGTGTTTGAATTGTGCGACGAACATTTTTATGGCTTGTGAATCGGTGGGTTTCTCTGCTTTGACCACTTCGTACGCATCGTAATCGCCCGAATACTGTTGGGAGCGTAGGGATGCCGATCCTACTATGACGATATGTTTTCCTTCAGAAAAGGACATCGCATTTAATACCTCTACGGCATCATTAGGGTATTGATTGGGATATTCTTTTTTGATTAATATAGGATTCACCATCTCTTATATACATAGATATTAATCAGATATTGCTCCGTCTTGTTTCATATACGCAATTAAATTTTTTCTCGCTTGTACGATTTGCTCTGGTGACCGTGCGACATTATAGACTTGAGCGATGGTAGGATACACCTTCTTGACTTCTTTGGAGAAATCAATTAATTCTCTGTAATCGGTGGGAACATCAGATTCCTTCCATTTCTGTCTTGCTTGTGCGGGTGCGGGTAGATGTTTTGCTCTTGCTTGAGGTGCTTCGTTTGCGTGTTGATCGGGTGCGGGGACGACGATATTTGCTTGACCGGTGACGGGGTCTTGTATTGCCCTCATACCGGGGGGAGCAACTGACGAAGGACCCGAAGAAGGCAGACCGAAATACGAATTACCGGCATCTGAAGGAGTCCTTGCCTCCGAAGTCCCGGGCACACTTATAGGGAGTAGAGGTACTCTTAATGAATCAAACTGGCTTCTTGCGAGTTGCTGGGCTTGTAGATCTTGTGCGTTCATAGGTGCTTCGCCGAAATATGCCGTCTGTCTTCCACCGGGTCGCACACCAGTATCTTGTAGGTACTGTCCCGATGAATTCGCATACTGTTCGGTTGTTGACTCGTCAAACACAGAAGTAGGTCCAGAGGTTCCTTGCTGGGAATCTTCACGCCTCTGAAAAGTAGAATAGGGCGTGCTTGTTCCAGATGAAAAGCGTTCCGGAACTTCACCACCCCAAGTCACCCTCGGAAACTGTCTACCGCCGGGCAAAGGTACATTTCTGTTTGTAGGGCTGATAAAAGCACCACTAAATCCGGGTCCAGCATTCCTATCCGCTTGTCTAAAGAAATTATCGTTATCAATAAACTCTTCTGGTTGACTTGCGGTTCTTGCGATGGACTGTAAACCCATATTATACTTGGCGAATTGTAAAGACTTAATCATAGCGTTGGATGCCGATACCCTATCACGAAGGGGTCTTCCGACATACTTCATCATTTCACGTAGATAAATCACAATACGGTCAAAGAACTCACCGATATGCGTGATAACATCCGCATACTGGGCACTGGCTATTTGTTCACGCTTTCCCAACGCATTTCTCGGTCTATTGGACGCACTATCTTGACCTAATCCTTGGTCTGTTATAATAGCAATCTGATTTTCAGCCATAGGTATAATGCCGTCTTGTGCCCCAGTTCCTTCAATCGCTTCAAGGACATTAGCGATATCGGCAGCCTCCATAGTTGTCGCCATTTTCACAATTAGCACAAATGCCTTATTCACATCGGTAAAAAGGGACGCACGAAGAGCCGACTGATACGATGTAAGTGCGAACAGAATGCTCTGGAGGGTTTGAGCAAGTTCCACATCTTGACCGGTTGTAAGAGAATCTTTGTATGTCGGTTGAGCACCCGCATACGGAACATCTACATTCGCTTTTGCGTCAAAGGCTTGTTTAGACTCGGCGATAGCATTCAATTGGTTAATACGGTCTTGTAGGCGATCATATACAAATCTTTGACCCGCCGAGGTTCGCACGACACCGCCAACGAGTTCCCGTGGAGGTTCTACGTACCCCTTCGGTGTATTGCGGAACACAGAGCCATACATACCCGCACCCGCTAACTGTCCATCACGATACAGAGTCCAAGGGCTTCCCAATTGGTCAAGACGAGCCGAAGCAGTGTCCAAAGCACCGTTGCTCGGATTGGCGAACCGACGCTGACCGAGAACGGGTTGTTGATGATCTGGGCGATTGTTTGCGGAAGAATAGGCACGGATGGCGGAAATGATGGTAGAACGAACTTTCGCATTCGCCATATGATGGGCATCTTTCATTTTCTGTTGGTGCCAGAGTGCTTGAGTATCGTGACCGACGGTATTGTTCAGACCGCCTCGGATGTTATCGGGGCTATACTGTTCGGAGGGACCGTGCTTCGCATAATCTTCAGAGAAAGCACGAGGAAAACCGAGATTCAATTCATTCGTTTGTACTTTTTCGGTACCAAAGGCGGACATCTATATATTTCACAAATATTTTAAATATTTGTAGAATATGTATGAAAGTTTTGAAATAATTTTACTTTTTGTATAGACCGTGTGCTTTTACATATCTGGATGCTTCAATCATAGAGCAACCCTTTTCTTTCATAACCTTCTTCACGATTTCAGCCCGTTTTCTCACACCGGCACCAACAATACGCTGGGTCATACCGCCACGCATAACCGCTTTACGCTTCCCTTGTCCATCATACGCACCCGTCATAGATCCGCCTTGTCCCGCCATATACTCGTTTCCGAGGAGCATATTGGTTCCAGCAATCGGCATAGGTGCGGAGAGCATATTGCCTCCCTTACGGGGGCGACCACGACGGCGACCGTATCCGAGACCTTTTGCGAGATTGTTCGCAGTATTCGCAGCGTTCAATCCAGTTGTAAGCATTTCACCGGCTCCGGGGACACCGAGGGCGGTTCCCGCTACATCCAGAAGGGGGGCAGCGTAAGCACTATATTTCGCAGCACCGGGCAGAATCGTGCCTCGTAACATAGAATTGGGATCTGTGAACTGATTGCCTACGGCTTTACCGGCATCCACAACGGCATCACCGGCTTTAGAAAGTCCTTGACGCAGTCCAGAATCGGAATCTACAAACTCGTGTTTCACGGTATTGAATGCGTTTCCTACGCCGTTCTTGTTGGGGTCAAGGAAGTCATACCACGATCCGCCACGCATCACGCCCTCGCAGAACTCCTTATGAAAGGCACCGCCGTGGAGTCCGTGGAGGTGTTTGCCGAGGTGATACCCCATTTCCATAGCCTCGGAATGGGGCATATGTCCCTCGTTTTCGTACGCACGACGAGCAGTCTTTCGCATCTGACCTTTCTTCGTTCCACCGCCTCGGAACTGGCTCAAACCGAGCGAAGGAGTCGCACCGGCACCGCTCAATCGCATCATATTTTCACGGCGGTTATTGGCTAATTCTTTGGGATTCATCGGATTCTCCCTCTCTGCTTGTTCTTCCATCGCTCGGTGATCGGCTAATGCGAGGTGTGTGCGTCTCACTTGGGAGGTCATTATATAGATTGTGAATATTATTATTTGACGGCAAAATCGCCTCAATATGAATTTGATTGAACTTCGGGCAATATACGGCGGACTGAATAATCAGAGGGCTATTTGACGGCAAAGTGATTTTGACGGTATTGGATAATCCAATCCAGACGGCTTCACAAGACCATCCCCACAAATTTCGCATTTCTAAAATTAAAGTATGTATTATAAATAGAATGGCTACGCACTATCATACACTTCACGATAATGTTGTAATGCCGATGGACGAATATTTGGATGAACACAAGCGACTGATTTACGCCCTCCAATCCAAAGACCCGCAACTGCTAATGAACGAACTGAAGGAGCAGACGCAAGAGATAAAGAAACTACAAGGCGGACGAAAAGGAGTAACCAAGAAATCGGGGTTCATTATGCGTATGATGGCGGAGAATAAACTGAAGCACTCCGGACAGTATAAGAATCCCACAGATCCCGCACACAAGGATTCTACGATGAGTGCGTGGGAGGCGTTTGACTACAAGAAGTTAGCAAACAAATCACAAGGTGGAGAGAAGGAGTCCAAATATGGAGCAAGTCCATTTATTCAGCGGTATTTCAAACTCAAGCATTTACCAACTGGAAGAAAGTTCAATCCCGGGAAGAATCCGAATCTACCGAGCGAGACCTCCGAGCAACAAGAGGGCAGAATGAAGGCGACCGAGAACCGTATGGCGAAGCGAGGATACAAAAAAGTAATAGCGGATTTACACCAAGGCGAAACGAAGAATGTAATTGAGCATTTCGGAAATGTGGGTGAGAAGAAGGGTCCAACTTTGGAGATAAAGGAGAAAGAACCAGAATCGGACGAAGACACGGGCAAGAAGATAGACATACACGACGACGCATCATTAGCCAAGGCACACAAATTCGTGGAATCGTTGGGGGAGAAATGGGAGAAGTATCGCAAGGATCTGGAGAAGTATTTGTTGTTGAAGGGCAAGATTTCCGACATAGTTCCAATCTACCGAGCGTGGGTATTACAGAAAATGAAGGACAAATTTGTATTGGATTATCATTTCCATTCATCGGACTACTATGAAGATTTGGTCAAGTATCCATTTGAGGTTCCAGACAAATCCGAGAAAGTGGCGGAAGGCGAAGAGGAAGCATACAAGAAGGTATATGATACAGTTATCAACGAAATACGGGACAGACCTCTCGGACACGATTACACGCCAGAGACGAAAGAGCGAATGGGAAAGAACGACGAACGACTCGTGCGTTACTACAATAATGTTGTCGCAAATGGTGAAGCGAAGAAGAAAGCCAAGCACGAGGACAAATTAACACCAGAAGAATACGACAGACTCATCAAACGGGAAAATCAATTTACAGAACAAAAATACGAATCAAGTGAACAAGACAAAATCCAGCAACAGAGAAATCGTATATCCATTCAAAAGACGAAAGACGCTCGTGGGAAGCGTGGTGGTAGAATTAAATTACGAGGCATATAATAGAATGAATTGGGTTGTTGCTATACCGTCTTACAAAAGGGCGAAAGAACTACAGAAGAAGACTCTTTCTACACTTCACGGTGGAAAAGTCCCGGCATCCCGCATTTATGTGTTTGTTGTGAAGGAGGACTATGAAGAGTATACGCAACATCTGGATAAGGCGTTTTACAACGAAATAATTGTAGGAGAACTCGGATTAGTCAATCAAAGGCAATTTATAATCAATCATTTTCCAAAAGATAAATTGATCGTCAATATTGACGACGATATACGAGAAGTCGGGAAGAAAGTCGGCGATAGACTACGAGCAATCAACAATTTGTCCGAATTTTTCACGAAAGCATTTACCATTATGAATAAGGAAGGGGCGAATATATGGGGTGTTGTGGGTACTTCCAATCCCTATTATATGCGTGATGGCTATAGCACAAGTCTAAAATACATTATAGGAGCATTATACGGAATTCGGAATACAAAGAATCCCGCATACAAGGTAAAATTCGGAGACAACCAAGAGGACAAAGAGCGGACATTACGATATTTTGTAGAAGATAAGAAGGTATTGCGGTTCAACGATGTAGGGTTGCGAACAACCTATTACGCTCCGGGTGGTATGGGGACGAATCCAAAACGAAAAGAACAGACTAAAGAAGGCACACAGAAAATGGTAGATACTTTTCCAGAATATCTCACACAGACCTACAAGCCCTCACACGGCATATATGACTTGCGATTTCGCACGGGTAGTGTTGCGAAGAGTGGCGGTGCGAAGATGCGGGAAGTAGAGGGCGAAGAAGATACGACAGTAGGATATTTGAACACACGAAACAAAGGCGAATACGACAAAGCAAAGGAGAACCTATTGGAAGTCCTACGCAACACGACTCTTCCCAAAATCAATATGGGGAAATACAACCGTGGTGCGAAGATAGGCGGGATCGGTAGAACGATACATTTCGGATTCGGGGACACTCGTAGGGGAATCAAAGAGTATATCACAAACGAACGGTATCCAGAACTTTTCCGAAGACTCGCCGAGTTCGGTAATAGGGTTGTGCCGAAAGGTTGGGACTACAACGGTATTACTCTCAACGAAGGAGTGAAAGCCAAGAAACACAAAGATTCCAAGAATGTGGGTCCGAGTGTAATTGTAGGCATAGGTGATTTTACGGGTGGAGGAATCAAAGTATGGGACGATGCGGACAAAAATCCGAAACTCTACCAACTTCACGACAAACCACTTATGTTTAACGGTGGGCTTCTTTATCACGAGACAGAGCCGTTCAAAGGTGAACGTTATACTATGGTTTTCTACAGACAGATGTGGGAAGGTCAGCCCAAAGGGGTAACGATGGTAGGCAAGGGACTATGGGAAGAACTATCTGAAGCCTACGGAATGACGAACCCCTATGAATCTCAAGATAGGAAGATTTGACGG
>Ga0114962_10002858_pt1 | contig 14194 bp, 14 predicted proteins | sample C_130820_MF_Meta_FD_87017 | JGI IMG/M metagenome (GOLD analysis project Ga0114962, IMG submission 87017) | Freshwater microbial communities from Lake Croche, Canada to study carbon cycling - C_130820_MF_MetaG | ecosystem: Environmental > Aquatic > Freshwater > Lake | place: Lake Croche, Canada... | reverse complement strand
ATGTAAACGAATCCATTCAATTCCTTCTACATCGGATAATTGCGAAACTAAATCCGCTAAAGCTCTTTTTTTGTAAATATCCAATCCGTAATAGGTCAAATCTTGCGCGATCAAGATTAACTCTTTCACGCCTTTTGCAGCCAAACTCTTTGCGGATGCCACCAAATCTTCTATCGGAGTAGAAACGTGTTTTCCACGCATCAACGGAATTGCACAAAACGAACAAGGTCGATCGCAACCTTCTGCAATTTTGAAATACGCATAATGAGAAGGGGTTGTCAATAAACGTTCTCCTACCAATTCTTGCTTGTAATCTGCTTTTAATGTTTTTAATAAACGTGGTAATTCGCGTGTGCCAAAAAACGCATCTACTTCTGGAATTTCATTTTCTAAATCTTCTCTGTAACGTTCAGACAAACAACCGGTCACATATACTTTATCGACTTCACCGTCGTTTTTTGCTTGTGCATAACGCAAAATAGTATCAATCGATTCTTGTTTCGCATTATCAATGAATCCACAGGTGTTGATAATCACAATTTCTGCGTCATCCGACATCGATTCGTGTTCTACATCGAATTTATTGGCTTTCAATTGTGCCATTAATACTTCGGAATCAAACGTGTTTTTGGAACAGCCTAATGTAATAACGTTGACTTTGTTTTTCTTTAATGTTTTAGTTTTCATATCGTTTGATTATAAATCGTTTAATTTTTATTTATTTGATGTTTGTGTATTTTTATGTTTCAGCGAAACATCGCTACATATTCCATCCAACACATTCGTCACACGTCACCCGTCGCTCGTCCCTCCTTTAATCCCTGCGCTAAAAAATACACCCCAACCAATATCATAGGTAAACTTAATAATTGACCGGTATTAATGATCCAATAGGTATCACGTTCGGTTTGGCCAACCTTAATAAATTCAACAACAAATCGCACGGACCATAATAATATCATAAAAGTTCCAAATAATACACCTGGTTTGTTTCTAGATTCTGTTTTCCAATACATGTACATTAATAAACAGAAAATCAAGAAATACCAACATGCTTCATATAATTGAGCAGGGTGTCTGAAAACTTGTGTGTTGTTAATTAAGTATTCTGCACCAGCGTGATTAAAACGGAAGCCCCATGGTAAATCGGTAGGTAGACCAATAATTTCATGATTAACCAAATTTCCTAAACGAATACAACATGCAGTAATTGCTGCAGAAATCACGATACGATCCAAAATCCATAAAAACGGTTTTTGAGCCACTTTTTTGGAGAAAAACCAAAGAGAAATAAACAAAGCAATGGTTGCACCATGTGAGGCTAGTCCACCTTCCCAAACTTTAAACATATCGGCAGGGTGAGAGAAATATCCTCGCTCAATAATGTTTCCGAATGGATCTACTACGTCCCAATAGGGTCCATAGAAAAACACATGTCCAAAGCGTGCACCTAAAATAGTTGCGATGACCACATACATTAGCAATTTGTCTAATATTTTTTCATCTATATTTTCACGTTTGAAAATTCGTTTCATTACAAAAAAACCGATGATAATTCCGGAGACAAACAATAATCCGTATTTATTTGGTGTTGCTTGACCTTCAATTAATTCTGAGGTTACATTCCAATCAATTCCTAAAAGCATCTAGTGAGTTGTAAATTATGAATTAATAAATTATAAATGGGCTTTGAATTTCAATTTTTCAGACCTTCCTTTTTTGAATATCTTATTACTGATTTCTTTCCCTTTACGTACTGCTTTTTGTTCTTCTTCCGGAAGATGTATTACATCTTGACATTCAGTTGAACAACAATTTTCAAATTGACTTTTGCAAGAATCACATTGAATAAACAATAAGTGGCAGCCATCGTTTACACAATTGGTGTGTACATCACTTGGATTACCGCATTGGTGACAAACAGAAACGATATCGTCTGTAATTCGCTCGCCCCGACGTTCATCGAATACGAAATTTTTACCTACAAACTTGTTTTCTATACCTAAGTTCTTACAGTCATTCGCGTATTTAATGATTCCACCTTCTAATTGGTGTACATTTTTAAATCCTCGGTGTTTGTACCAAGCCGATGCTTTTTCACAACGAATTCCTCCAGTACAATACATGACGATGTTTTTATCTTCGTTTCCTTTTAAATATTCTTCTTCAATAATAGGTAAGGACTCTCTAAATGTATCTACATCTGGCGTAATTGCGCCTTTGAAGTAACCAACTTCACTTTCGTAGTGGTTTCTAAAATCAATTAAAATGGTATTTGGATCGTCGGTTAATTTGTTAAATTCCTCCGCATTCAAATGGATTCCTTTATTTCTTACATCAAAGTTTTCATCGTTTAAACCATCCGCTAAGATTTTATCACGTACCTTGATTTTCAACTTTAAAAAAGGATGTTTAACACCACCATCTTCCACAGCGATATTTAAACGAATACCATTCAAAAAGGAGATTTGGTATAATTCATCGCGAAATTGTTCGAAATGGGGAACAGGCACAGAGATTTGTGCGTTGATACCTTCTTTTGCTACGTAAGTTCTACCAACGATATTTAATTTGGACCATTGTAAAAATAAATGATCGCGAAACAAAGAGGGATTCTCGATTTGAGCATATTGGTAAAAAGATACGGTAATAAAATTCAAACCGCTTTCATTCAATTGTTTTACCAATTCCTCTTTACTTAATGTGTTCCACAGTTGCATGCTACGTACAGATTTAGTTAAAGTGGCTCAAATTTACGATTATTTGTCTAATAAATCTAGGTTTATACCTTGGTTTTTCAAATGTTGACCTTTCGCTCTTTGATTGACTCTCGACGCGGTCCATGAGGTTCATTATAGCGGTCCCTGAGGTTCACTATTGCGGTCCCTGAGGTTCATTCTGATGGTCCCTGAGGTTCTCGAAGGGCCGTCACTCAATTATGATTAACCTGAAATAGTTGAATTAATTTCTCCACTGCAATTCCTTTTCCGGGATATAATTGAATCAATTTGATTACTTCTTCTGTTGCAGCTGGGTTTAGCCCCATTTGAATTCCAGCATTGCGTAAAGCTTTGAGTTCATCGTGGTGAATATCTTGATCTACAAACATTAAAAGGGTTAAACGATAGAATTGAACGATGCGATCTACTTCGTTTTTTGGTGGAGTACTTGCTATTTGTTTTTCAAATAATTCGATTAAATCTTCTTTACTTAATCCTAATTGTTGGGAAATCTGCAACAAAAACTCTAGTTCCATTTCTTTCGTTTCCCCATCCACCTGAGTAAGTGAAACCAATTGACTCGCTAACTGTGTATTTTCTTCAGCTATCGATACTGGATGTTGCTTCAGAATAAATGTACTTACAATGGTTACTACTTCTTCTAATGCTTCCGGAAGTTCCTCGTTTGTCCAAGGGTGTGAACTCCCAAAAACGTGGTCGGTGTTTTCTATGGTATATAAGGGAGAGTTAGTCCATTGTGCAATTTCTACCCCTTCTTCGATGGAAACAGAAGTATCTTTTTCACCATGTATGACTAAGTTTGGTTTAGTTAAGTTTTTACATGCTTTTTCAATGTCTAATTCATCTTTAAATTCTACAAAGTCTAGATATTGACTGTAATAATGTGGCATCTCTTGTTTAGTGCGTTCATTTTTTACATAACGAACACCAGTCTCTTTCCAAGCGGCCAACATCTTTTCATCAGAGAAACGTGAAGCTACAGAGGAAATTGCTGCTAAGGTGATTACGGAAGTTACACGGTTATCTAAAGCATTTAACAACGCAATACCACCACCACGACTATGACCCATCAAATGAATACGCGGTAATGGATTTATGTGTTTTTCCAATTCGTTCAACAGCGCTTGTACGTCAAACTTTTCTTTGGAATAGGTGTTATTCGCAAATGCTTCTAAATCTGGGAAGTCAATCCCGTTTTCGGTTGTACCTCCGTTATGACTTAAGTTAAGTTTACAGAAACCAAATCCTTCTTCTACAAACGCTTGTTCCATTAAATTCCATGCGCCCCAGTCTTTGTAACCCTTGTAACCATGAATAAATACGATTAAATCGCCTTTAAAATCTCCAGGAATCGTTAAATCGTATAAACTTGGTCGTTTTTTACTTCCGATATAGATAGCGTTGCGTAGGGATAACATGTACTTTAGTTTTTTAGTATAAAGATAAAAGTATAAAGTTTATAGTAATAAGTTGCAAGTGTATATTTCTTCTCCCGAAAGCTGTCGGGCCGTCACTCTATCACGCAGGTCCCTGAGGCTAGTTTACCTTGAGCTTGTCGAAAGGAAGGGCCATCACTTAAAACCTTTCAATCACTTCACCACTCACTAACTGATAGGTCTTAAAGCAATTCGCTGTCAAACAAGAGTGTACCGGTAAAATATATACAACATCCCCAACGTTGTAGTTTTTTATCACTTCGTCTGTTGCAGAAAGAATCCCGTGTTCCTGGGATAAACTTTTTACGTAAATACCATCCAAAATTTCACCCCAGCCATTTTCGGTTTTTTCAACTAATTTTCCATAAATAGTTCCGAGTGCAGGGTCTTGGAATGCATCTTTTGCAAAGTGAACACCGCCACCATGCATAATGAGTTCGTTTTTATCTGGGTGAATAGCAACAATCGGACAAGCCATAGCAATAGCGATGTCTTCTGTAGTGTTTGAACCAATCGAAGTTTGTTGAATATCGTAAAACACAAAATTTCCAGGACGAATTTCATCCACCATCGAGAAATCATCCACCACACTACATGTTGGTGTATCTCCAACAGAGAGGATTAGGTTTGGATAGTCTTTTGAATAGCGTCCTTTGAATGGAAGAATACGTGCGATACTTTCTTTATGAGTTGCTTCGATTTCATCGTACGAAGAAGATTTATAACTATGTCCTGCATGACCCAAAAAGCCTAAAAAGTTTAATTTATCACTAGAAGCAGTACGTTCTAAAATTGCATCTACCAATGCTAAATTGTCTGGTAAGATCCCGGTACGTTTATAGCCAACATCGATTTTGATAAAGAAACCGATAGGATGTTGTAAATTTTTCAACAGAAAATCTACCGATTCAAGGTTGACTATCACCACATTTAACTGAATCTTAGCTGCTAATTCATTGATAGTTTCAATTTCTAAGAAATTTATTGGAAAAGCAACCGTAATATCGTTCCATTCGGGAGCAAAATAACGCGCCATATCTAAGGAAGAAACGGTAATTTTTTCTACGCCAGCATCTTTGAACCAACGACCAATAGCTAACGATTGATGCGTTTTAAAATGGGCACGAAAGATAACATTGTTGCGTTTCGCTTTATCCGCGATTTTTTGGATGTTTGCACGACATTTCTTTTCGTCGACTAGAAAGGTTGGTTTTGTAATCATGGTATAGCTTATAGGAAATAGTTAATAGGAATTAGCTTTACTTAATAATCAAAATTAGTGAAAATAGATTGTTTTTCAACATTGAGAATAAACAACAGTCGACTTCAACCCCGCTCAGTCTGACTTTAGATAGTTTCAGTTTGGCTTTGAAATACTCCGTGTGAATTTTTAAACCCCACTTATTTGACACCGTCAAATTCTCAATGAACCTATACGAATCCTTCTCCTCACCAATCAATCTTAATTTCTCAACTTCTCAATGGTTAATCCCGTCACTTTGTCCCTACGTCACTAGGTTCCTGCGGTTCTCGAGGGACCGTCACTCGTCACTTCGTCACTCATTTCTTTCTACTTTCAACTATATCCCTTATCTTTGAAAAAAATAAGTCTCACATGCAAGTAGTACTCAACAAAACGCAGATTGATCAAAAGATCATGCGTCTAGCACATCAGATTTTAGAAAATTCCTTGGAGGAAAAATCCATCTTTATCGCAGGTATATTTGGGAATGGTGCACGTATCGCGAAAGAATTAGGTCGTATTATTCAAGAAAATTCAGACCATCAAGTAACTGTTTTTGAAATCAAAATGAATAAAGAACAGCCATTAACGGAAGAAATCACGATTTCAATCGATGCGAATTTATTACTAAATGGTTTTATCGTTTTAGTGGATGACGTGATCAATTCAGGTTCGACGATGCAATATGCTTTGATGAAATTATTAGAGAAACCAGTGAAAGCAATTAAAACGGTTTCTTTAGTTGATCGTCGTCATAGAAGGTACCCAATCAAAAGTGATTTTGTGGGAATTACTCTTTCCACCACGATGCAAGAACGTGTAGAAATGGATTTAGATAAAGAAGATTATTTTGCTTATTTAGTGTAACTTATGATTCGTACAACGGAAACTGCAAGCAACTACGACAGTTTGGAAAAAATGTCAACGATTGAGTTGTTAACAAACATAAATAACGAAGATAAAACGGTTCCTTTAGCCATTGAAAAAGAACTTTCAGCTATTGAAAATTTTGTGAATGCTGCGTTTGAACGTATGCAACAAGGTGGACGTTTGTTTTACATGGGAGCTGGCACAAGTGGACGTTTAGGGGTAGTAGATGCAAGTGAGTGTCCGCCTACTTTTGGTGTTCCTTTTGATTTGGTGAACGGTATCATTGCTGGTGGAGATAAAGCGATTCGTAAAGCAGTAGAATTTGCAGAGGACGATCGTGAACAAGGATGGAAAGACCTCGAAGAATATTGTGTTTCGTCTAACGATGTATTGGTTGGAATTGCAGCATCCGGAACGACACCCTATGTTTTGGGAGCGATTGAAAAAGCAAACGATGCAGGTTTAATCACATGTGGATTGTCGTGTAATGCTGGAAGTCCATTGAGTCAAGCTGCACAATTTGCAATAACACCGGTGGTAGGACCAGAATTTGTAACTGGAAGTACACGCATGAAAGCAGGTACAGCACAAAAATTAGTCTTAAACATGATTTCTACTTCTTTGATGATTAAATTGGGTCGCGTGGAAGGGAATCGTATGGTAGACATGCAGTTGAGCAACCTTAAATTGGTGGATCGTGGAACCAATATGGTGAAAGAAAAATTAAATATTTCCTACGACGATGCGAAGGCGTTGTTATTAAAACATGGAAGTGTTCGCGAAGCAGTTTTAGCCTATAATAAATAAGCCATGCGCATAGATATACTTACGATTTTACCAGGATTATTACAAGGACCTTTTTCAGCGTCCATTTTAAAACGCGCACAAGAGAAAGGAATTGCTGAAATACACTTGCATAACATCCGGGATTATGCTACGAATAAGCAAAAAAGCGTGGATGACTATGCTTACGGCGGTGGAGCAGGGATGGTAATGTCCATCGAACCAATCGCAATTTTAATTGATAAATTAAAAGCGGAAAGAAACTACGATGAGGTGATTTACATGACGCCGGATGGAGAAGTGTTAGACCAACGTATGGCAAATAATTTGTCTTTAGGTGAAAATTTGATTATTCTTTGCGGACATTATAAAGGAGTAGACGAACGTGTACGCGAAATGTACATAACGAAAGAAGTTTCGATTGGTTCTTATGTGCTTTCTGGAGGAGAATTAGCGGCTGCTGTATTGACAGATAGTATTATTCGTTTGATTCCAGGGGTGTTGAATGACGAAACTTCTGCCTTAACCGATAGTTTTCAGGATGATTTACTTTCTCCGCCGGTATATACACGTCCACCAGAATTCAAAGGGAATCGCGTACCAGATGTGTTATTGTCGGGTAATTTTGAGTTGATCGAGAAATTTCGAGAAGAAAAAGCATTGGAACGTACCAAAGCACGTAGACCAGATTTATTAGGTGAATAGGATGGAAGAAACAATCGAAAAAGCAAAACATATTCTAAACGACGGAGGAACCATTTTATATCCTACCGATACGATTTGGGGAATAGGCTGTGATGCAACAAATGATGAAGCGTGTAAAAAGATTTTAGACATTAAAAATCGACCTGAGAATAAAAGTTTCATCGTTTTGGTTGATAGTATCCAAATGTTAGAAAAATACACGGTAGAATTTCCAGAGGTATGTTATGATTTGGTAGAATATGCAGATAAGCCATTAACCATCATTTATCCGAATGCGAAAGGCTTAGCAGCTAGTGTATTAGCAAAGGATGGTACGGTTGGAATTCGCGTAACCAAAGATCCGTTTTGTGTAAAATTGATTCGTTCCATACGTAAACCGATCGTTTCTACTTCAGCAAATATTTCCGGTGAAGCAAGTCCGGCGAGTTATGCAGAAATCTCTAATAAAATCAAGGAGAATGTCGATCTAATTTGTCTAGAAGGAACGAAAACTTCTACGAAACCATCTCAGATATTGAAGATTGGGATTGATATGTCAATTGAGATAATAAGAAAATAGATAGCTATGTGTTTGACAGAGTCAAAAAAAACTCTGCGACCTCCAAACATCCTTTTTGTCCAAATAACTACTATTCCTCAGCGCTAAAAAACACCTATATGTCGGTCATTCGTCACTCGTCTCCCTAAAACTTTCGGGACGTCACTCACTACCAGTGAAACGCCTGCTCTTTAAACCATTTCCCTTGGACGCGTAACGTTTGCTCGATTACATCTCGAACACATCCTTGACCACCGTTAAATGGTGATTGATAATGGGAAACTTGTTTAATTTCAATAGCGGCATCTTGTGGACAAGTAGCAACTCCAACAACTTTTAGTACAGGATAGTCCGGAATATCATCGCCCATGTATAGCGCTTGTTCGTCTGTGAAATTGTATTTTTCTTTTGCTGCATTGTAGACTTCAATTTTATTCGAAGAACGAAGATAGACTTCCGTTACACCAATCCCTTCCAATGCTTGTTTAAGGTCTTGAGATTCTCCACCTGTGATGATTAGCACATTAATGCCAACACGTTTTGCGTATTGAATTGCGTATGCATCTTTTGTATTGATTGCACGTGCAAATTCATTTTTTAAAACAAAAACTTCCCCATTGGTTAGTACACCGTCGATGTCTAATATAATGGTCGTGATATTTGGGAGTTTTTCTTTGTAACTAAGCATGATAAGTGTTTAATATACTGTTAGTAATCGCTTTATAAATCTCTTTTTCGTTTCCGGAAAGTTCATTCAAATGTTTTTCAAGGACATTTAAATCCTTACGTCGTGCAGGTCCCGTTTGTATTTCTTTCGGGTTTTCGGTGTTTATTTTAGAAAACGTTTCGCATAACAAAGGAAGTAAATTTTCCCAAGATAAATGGTGTTTTTCAACATGTTGTTTCGCCAAATAAGCGAGATGGTTGGTGAAATTATTCACAAAAACAGCTGCAATATGTAATTGTTTTCGTTGTTCGGAGGAAGTGATTTCAGCACGTAATCCAATATGTTTTGCTAATTTAAGTAGTTCTTTTTGAAGGTTTTTGTCCTTAGATTCCACGAAAAAAGGAACCGTTTTTAGTTCGATTTGTTTGTTTTTTGTAAAGGTTTGAAGCGGGTAAAATACACCGATCTTGTGGGTGTTAGGTAATTCGTCTAAACTAACAGTTCCGGAAGTATAAGCGATGTTGGATGTGAAAGGTAATTGAGCGATAACGCTTGAAATTGCAGCATCTGGAACGCAAACTAAAATAAGGTCGTGCGCTGGTAGATGTAGTAAATTATTTACGAATAAGCAATCGAGTGTTATTGCTAACAAACGCGCAGATTCTATCGAACGACTGAAACAACCTGTTATTTCGTAACCTGCTTGTTTTAGTCCCAATCCGACATTTGTTGCCACATTCCCCGCACCAATTAATATAATCTTGTTCATCCTTAAATTATGTTCCTTATTCTAATTTTTTATCCCAACACATCCGTCTCTCATCCCTCAGTTTACCCTGAGCCTGCCGAAGGGTCACTCGTCTCTAGTCATTCCTGTCCCTGAGGTTCTCGAAGGGCTGTCACCCAACTTATTCCAAGTTTCAAACATCTTCTCTTGTGCTGGTCTATTCTCTTCTTCAAATTCCAAAGGTTCGCATTCTTTCAGTGTGTCATAACATTCACTTGGTAATTCTTGGTATAACTGGGTTCCGCGCGTTTTCCAGTTCAACATTTCATCCGAAACCTGTTTGATAACCCTACCTGGATTCCCAACAACTAAACTACGTTTGGGAATGGTAGTCCGCGCAGGTATAAAGGATAAAGCACCAATAATACATTCATCTTCTACTACGACATCATCCATTACGACCGCATTCATTCCGATCAAACAATTTTCACCGATCGTACCGCCATGTACAATTGCGCCGTGACCAATATGCGCGCCTTTTTTGAGTAGGGTAGTTGTACCAGGAAACATGTGAATCGTGCAACTTTCCTGAACATTACATCCATCTTCCAAAATGATTTTTCCCCAGTCGCCACGTATGGTTGCGTGTGGACCTACATACACCCTTTCTCCAATAATTACATTGCCGATGATGGTCGCTTGTGGGTGAATATAACTCGATTTTTTAATAACGGGTATAAAACCATTAAACGAGAAAATTGCCATAGCATCTAAATTTTAAGCAAACATACTAAAGCTTTGTGTAAAATGCTTAATTTAGGCCATAAATAGATTTAAAATGAAAAAATACAGAATTTTAAGAGGTAATATATATGTTGTTTTAACTTTTTGTTTGTTTCTTTTTTTGGCTTCATTTCAATCTGTTCACAGTCAAATTTATGCTGGGATAGGATTGGATGGAATTAAAGGTTTTACGGTTGTTAATCCTTATGCAGGAATGAGTTTAATGCTCGAGAAACAAGACGATGAACATTCTATCTATGCTCGTTTTTGTTCTACTTTGAGTAAAAATGAAAAACAAGAATATCTAATTGTAGACACAATCATAGGTAATTTAACCTATCGCTATAATACTTTAGAGATTGGTAGAAGAAATTATTATGGAAATGATTTAGAATATGGGCTAGGTTTTTTTACCGCAGAACATGTTACAGTGTCTTACAATCGCGTAGGGATTAATTTACTAAATGCCCCATCTAACTATTCATTACCATCATCCATACCTGCAAGTGGAAATATTCTCTCGTTCGCAATTGGTGCTAATGCTGGGGTACAATATGCGTTTGTTCGTGGAATTATATATTCAGAGATCGGTTTTAATTACTCGCTTACAGGGGGAATGCCAAATAATGCAACAGCACAAAGTACAAGCTCCTATAGTGGAATCACTTTTACAGCAAATTTCGGATTTAAAAAAATGATTCGTTACGGATATTAGCAGTTAAAATCTTTGTCGTCTAGCATGACAATAAGGAATACCTCCCGTTTTTTCATAATATTGCTGATGATAAGTTTCGGCAGACCAAAATTTTGTTGCTGGACGTAAAGTCGTTGCAATTTTGTATCCTTTATTTTCTAATAAACGAATCAGTTTTTCTGTAATTTCTTTTTGTTGTTCAGAAGTATAAAAAACTATAGAAAGGTATTGTTCTCCGATATCTCCACCTTGACCATTGGTTTGTGTAGGATCATGAATTTCAAAAAATAATTTTGCAAGTGTTTCGTAGTTAGTTTTCGTAGGGTCGAATGATACCTCCATTGCTTCGATGTGTCCGGTAGTATGCGCGCAAACTTCTTTATACGTAGGATTATCTTTGTGTCCACCAATATAACCCACTTGTGTTTTTACAACACCAGGTGCATTTTGAAAATAGTATTCTACTCCCCAAAAACATCCACCAGCAAAAATGGCAACTTCTGTTTTTGCTTTTATATGATTTTGAGCATCTTCTTTTTTAATAAACTCCATCGAAATAGAGTTCACGCAATGACGTGTATCTTTTGCTGTAAATCCTTCGCCATAAAATACATGTCCGAGGTGACCATCGCAATTTGCACACACAATTTCAGTTCTACGTCCGTCTGCATCTAATAATTTTTTTACGCGACCAGGAATTTCTTGGTCAAAACTAGGCCAACCGCATCCTGAATGAAATTTACTTGATGAGGTATATAACTCACTACCACATTGTTTACAGCTGTAAATACCTTCTTCAAAATTATCGGTGTATTCTCCGATAAAAGGCGCTTCTGTACCTTTGTTAAGTATAACACGTTTTTCTTCTGCGGTAAGTTCTTTTTTCATTTGAGTGACTTTTGTTACTTTATTTTTTTGTGGTTGTTGTGAGCAAGCGTAAAAACTGAAAACACTTACGATTAACAACATTAAAAGTACATAGTTTTTTCTTTTCATAACTTACTAATTAGGATTCGTTTTTAGAGTGATCGTTCTTTTTGATGTTTTCGTATTTGTATAAAGGTAATTTAACATTTGTTAGCGTATCCTATGATTAATTAAAAAATGCTCTACAGTTTAATTTTGATATTCAGCTTTTAGTTTTTAAGCAAAACTTTCCATTTTTAACTTTTAACTTTCAATTGAATAAAGAGTTTTCAACAGTTTTCTTTACATTAAGTTAATATTTATTTAGAAAACGGGAAAAAAAAATTGACTATTTAGTATAAATAGGTGTACTTTTGCATCCTAAATCAAAGCGAAAGCTAAAAAATAAAAGTACGTATGAACGATTTTGGTAAAAGAGGAAATAATGCCAATTTAAACGATTCTATCGGCCTAACTAACTTAGGTAATGTATTTTGGAATCTTACACCAGCTGAATTAGTAGAAGATACTATTATCAGTGGACAAGGTGTATTAACTGACACGGGAGCAATAGCAATCGAAACAGGTGAATTTACGGGAAGATCTCCAAAAGACCGTTTTGTAGTCTTTGATGAAAAAACTGAAAATACAGTTTGGTGGGGGGATGTAAATATAAAATTTTCTAAAGAGAAATTTAAATCCTTGTATAGCCGTATGCAAGCGTATTTAACAGATAAAGATGTTTATGTAAGAGATGCGTACGCATGTGCAGATGAATCTCATCGTTTAAATATTCGTGTAGTATCTGAATATTCTTGGTCAAACATGTTTTGCTATAATATGTTCTTGCGTCCTACGGATACTGAAATCGAAAACTTTACTCCAGATTGGCATATTGTATGTGTTCCAGGATTCAAAGCAGATCCAGCAATCGACGGAACACGTCAACACAATTTCGCAATCTTGAACTTCACGAAAAAAATGATTTTGATCGGAGGTACAGGATATACAGGTGAAATGAAAAAAGGAATATTCTCTGTATTAAATTACTTGTTACCACACGAGAAAAATGTATTGTCTATGCACTGTTCTGCGAACATTGGTAAAGATGGGGATACTGCAATTTTCTTCGGTTTATCTGGAACTGGTAAAACAACGTTATCTTCTGATCCAAACCGTCAATTGATTGGGGATGATGAGCACGGATGGTCTGATAACACTGTTTTCAACTTTGAAGGTGGATGTTATGCGAAAACGATTGACTTATCTCGCGAAAAAGAACCACAAATTTTTGATGCGATTAAATTTGGTGCAATTTTAGAAAATATTGGTTTTGTGGATGCTACTTCTACACCAGATTACATGGATGGTTCCATCACAGAAAATACACGTGTTTCTTACCCAATAGATTTTATCGAAAATACCGTAAATCCTTCTATCGGATCTACGCCAAAAAATATTTTCTTCTTAACTGCAGATGCTTTTGGTGTATTGCCTCCAATCTCTCGTTTAACGAAAGAACAAGCAATGTACCACTTTATGTCTGGTTATACAGCGAAAGTTGCTGGAACTGAAATGGGAATTACAGAACCAACAACTACTTTCTCTGCATGTTTCGGAAAAGCTTTCTTACCATTACACCCAGCGAAATACGCTAAATTGTTAGGAGAGAAATTAGAAGGAACAGATATCAAAGTATGGTTAATTAACACAGGTTGGACTGGTGGATCTTACGGAGTAGGAAGTAGAATGAAACTTTCTTACACACGTCAGATGATTACTGCTGCTTTAGAAGGCAAACTAAACGATGTTGCTTATGATACGTTACCAGTTTTTGATTTAGCAATTCCTACATCTTGTGAGGGTGTTCCTGCTGAAATCTTAAACCCAAGAGGTACATGGGCGGATAAAAACGCATACGATGATACAGCTAATAATTTAGCTGGTCAATTCGTTAAAAACTTTGAGCAATACGCTTCTGAAACATCTACGGATATTTTAGCTGCTGCGCCAAAAGTGAAACAAACAGTATAATACCTTACTCTAATAGAGAAAAGAGGCTGTCTCAAAACCAATTTGAGCAGCCTCTTTTTTATTTTCT